>OHJH01000296.1_pt1 | contig 10524 bp, 10 predicted proteins | sample 1568471 | NCBI WGS metagenome assembly OHJH01 (sample SAMEA3879546, study PRJEB24766) | human gut metagenome | biome: human-associated habitat; feature: feces | place: USA | collected 1985/1987 | reverse complement strand
TAACCTGCAAGCTGCTCTAACAAATCCTCTGTGATCATCTGCTCTGTGAACCTCTGCCAGCGGTCTGTCACAATATAATACTTTCCATCTTTTTTCCTGCAGCTTAAATCTAAAACCAGATGCTCTTTTCCAACCGCATTCCGAAGCTTTTTTAATCGATCCATCTGAATCTTTCCATCACAGAATACATAAGACGTGACAATGACATGACTTGCTCCTGCTGTAAGAAATTCTTCTTCATTTTCAGAGAACTGACCGCCATTCCCAACTTCCTCAGCGGCAATGCTCTTGAATATATGAACAGGAATATTCCTCCTCCTATCAGAAGTGTGAACAACGGCCATCCGCAGACGAAGTCCGTGAATTTGATAATATACTCTTTAATCAGGTCCAACATTTTCTACATTGTTCTATGTCTGTTCCATATTACCTTTGCAGGAGGCTTGCTTGGGCGGGGGCTACTTGATCCTGTACGGCTGGTCGTCATAAAGGCTGTAGCGTTTGGCTTTGCGGATCCACTTCTGCTCTTCCAGTTTGACGTGTTCGCGCAGATCCTGGTATTGAATCTCTCCTTGGAGGTAACTCAGCATGACATGGTCGGCTATCTTGGACTCAAAACCGTCAAGCAGCTCGAACTGCGAGTATCTTTCCCGGAAATATCGCATCAACTGAAGCGTGTGGAGCAGTGAATGGTATTCCGTACCTGGTTGGAGCATGATCTGGTAGCCGTTGCATCGTTGGCCTTCGTAGCGTCCTGTGGACGGGGTGAAGGTGCAGGGGCGCATCAGGACTCCGGCGGGGGCGGGGAGGACTTCCAGACGGTTGTGCCGGATGAAGGGGGCTCCGAGATATTCATAAGGCCTGGCTGTTCCGATGGCGGGGGTGATGGTGGTGTTGTTCCATAGGCCGCCGCCGCTGTACATCTCGCAGGTGAACATTCCTGGAATATCCGAGGCTGGGGCTATCGTCCACGGGAGCAGCTGGCGGGTGGAGTCGCTGGCCAGGGCTGAGATGACGTGAAGGGCGAATGTGGCTCCGATCTCGTTGTACCATAGGTCACAGAGCTCGCCGAGGGTGAGTCCGTGCCTGTGGGCGATTTTCGGAGTGTGCGGCTCGACCGTGCCGGAGGGCATCGAGCCTTCGACGATTCTGCCGGCGGGGTTGATGTGGTCCACGATGTAGAGGGACGGTGGGTTCTCCATCACCGCGAGAATCACCATCAGGTGGAACACGTCCTTCGTGTAGTTGAAGTACCGTGCCCCCGCATCCTGAATCTCCACAACGATCGCGTCCAGTTCCGTCAGCGCCTCAGCGTCAAACGAGATATGGTTCGTTCCCGGAGTCAGCTCCGCCCCCATAGGGCTGAACACTGCCTTCAGGTTCCCTCGCTCCGTGAACAGATCGTACATATACCTTCCGTGCGCCGTGTCCCAGCAGTTCTGGGTGCAGAAGCACCCGACCCGCCCGTCCAGCAACGCCTTGTCCAGCTGATCCTCCAGCGCCGTAGTCCTGAATGAAAACATAATTATTTAATAATTAAATTATTAATAAATGAATAACCAAAATCGACCCAAAGCGAATTATCACCTCCTTGCAACCGTGGCCACCCTCGGCCTCGTAAGAGGGGGGATATGTTCGGATAAAAGTCTTCGAACTCGGAGCGAAGCGACGCAAGGGGTCTGGGGAATCCGGTCCCCAGTGCCCCCACCGGGGGCTGTCACGAAGTGACTGGGGGGTGAAAAAATTGCTCGGAGCTCGGAGCTCGGAGCGAGACGTTGCAAGGAGGTGATAATTAGCTTTATTTGCCATTAATAGTTCTGTTAACTATTATAGCATATATTTAATTCTGGTCATTAATGACCCTTTCGGCGATGCCGATCACCTCATTGGCAAGTGCTTCCGCTGCGGCGAGAGTCGGGGCCTCAGAATATATGCGGATGATCGGCTCGGTGTTGGAGCGGCGCAGGTGAACCCACTGGCGCTTGGACTCGAAGCTGATCTTCACTCCGTCGATGTCATTGATGTCCTCGGCGGCATATTCCTTCTTCATCTCCTCCAGTATCCTGTCTATCAGTGCCTTGTCGTTCAGCTCGATCTTGTTTTTCGCGATGTGGTACTCAGGGTAGGTCTTCTTGAGTTCGCTCACCTTCATCTTCTTGTGGGCGAGGTTGGAAAGGAACAACGCCACGCCGACCATGGCGTCACGGCCATAGTGGATGGCAGGGAATATGACTCCTCCGTTGCCTTCTCCACCGATCAGCGCTCCGGTCTCGCGCATCTTCGTGGTGACGTTTACCTCACCGACGGCCGCGGCGTGATATTCTCCGCCATATTCCTCGGTCACGTCCCGCAGGGCGCGGCTGGAAGATAGGTTCGAGCAGGAGATCGGCTTATAAGGGGCAGTGACTTCCTCAAGGGTTTTGCCCTCCTTTTTGGCGATTGCGGCGGCTCTTTCAAAGAGGTAGCTCGCCACGCTCACGAGGGTATATTCCTCGACAAACGGTTCGCCGTTCTCGCAGATGAACGCCAGACGGTCCACGTCAGGATCGACGGAGATTCCGAGATCGGCGTGATCTCTGACCACGGTCTCGCTGAGGTCCGTGAGGTTCTTAGGCAGCGGCTCCGGGTTGTGGGCGAAGTCGCCGGTCGGGTCGCAGTTGAGCTTGACGCACTCCACGCCGAGTCTCTCCAATAGTCTTGGCATTATGATTCCGCCGACCGAGTTGATTGCGTCCAGTACAACCTTGAAATGAGCGTCCTTGATAGCCTGGACATCAACGGCTTCCAGAGCCATAACGGCATCCAGATGCTCGTCGGTGTAGTCGTGTTCGGTGACGTGCCCGAGGTCGTCAACATCAGCGAAACTGAAGTCCTCGGTCTCGGCGAGGTCAAGGATGGCCTGGCCTTCGGCCGCTGTGAGGAACTCTCCACGGTCGTTGAGAAGCTTGAGGGCGTTCCACTGGCGAGGGTTGTGTGAGGCTGTGAGGATGATTCCGCCGTCGGCCTTTGCGAATGTCACGGCCATCTCTGTGGTCGGAGTGGAGGCGAAACCAATCTTCACCACATCCACGCCGCAGGCCATCAGTGAGCCGATGACAAGGTTCTCGACCATCGCTCCGGACAGCCTTGCGTCCTTGCCGACGACTATCTTGTACTTCTCACCGTTCGGCTGAGGCTTCCTTGTAGGGAGGGTGGCGCAGTAGGCGTAGGTGAACTTTACTATATCAATAGGAGAAAGCCCGTCTCCGGGCTTTCCTCCAATGGTTCCGCGTATGCCGGAAATTGATTTTATCAGCGACATATTGTCCTGTTTTATGCCATGATGGCTCCGACGAGACCGAGGATGGCGTAGAACTCAGGAAGGGCGGCGTAGATGAGGGTGTTGGTGAACACGTCGTGTCCCTGGCTGATGCCGACGATACCGTTGGCGCTGACCATGCCCTGACGGATCGCAGAGATCATACATACAAGACCTACAGAGATTCCGACACCGAACATAAGCGGACCCTGTGCGGCGAAGTCCTTGCCGAGCCACATAAAGAAGGCCACGAATCCGTAGATACCCTGGGTTGCAGGAAGGGCTGAGAGCACCATGTAGTTTCCTGACTTCTCAGGGTTTACCTTGAGAGCTCCTTCAGCGGCGTTGCCGGCGATGGTCGTTCCGATGGAAGAGCCGATTCCTGAAAGGGCCAGCATAAGGCCCAGTCCGAGATAACCTAAAATTTCGTTCATAATGATTTGATGTTTATTTTGTTATTATTTATTATCGTTTGTTGTGAGCGGGCTGTAGGCCTTGCCGGTCCCTTCATAGCCGATGTTCTTGAAGAACTCAAGGAAGTTGAGTCGGAGAGGATGCACGAAGGCTCCGAGGCAGCACATCGCGAGGTTCAGGACGTGGCCGAAGCCGACGATGAGGGCGAAGCAGATGATGTTCACTCCCGGAACATCAATCCCATAGACAGAAAGTCCCAGCTCGTTGAACGCGTTGCCAAGCATACCTCCGGCGAGTCCGAGCGCGTAGAGACGCAGGTAACTCAGAACGTCGCCGAGAAGTCCTGTGACGGTGTTGTAGGTCTCGTAGAGGCCTGAGCCGATGTTTGCCAGCGGATTCCTGTGGAGATCGTTAAGGAGGAATATTCCCAGACCAGAGACCACACCGAGCACGATGATTATCCATTTGCTGACGGCGGAGTCAATTACACCGGCGAGAGCGAAACCTCCCACGATGACACCTCCCACAATCAGGAGAGTCCAACCTATTGTGCCCAAAGAGTTGGCGAATCCGTTGCGCTTGATGGCGTAAGCCGTCTTCAGGAGCATAGCCACGCTGATGTGCACTATACCTATAAGGATAGAGAACAGCATCTGCGCGTCATAGCCGGCGACAGTGCCTTGGATCATACATTTCTTGATCCAGTCCGGAACCCAAGCCGCGGTGGATGTGTCCATTCCGAAGAATGTATGCAGGATTGTTCCCATCACGATGGTCGCGACACCGAGTGTGGTGACGAGCGGAGCCATCGAGCCGATGAATCCCTTGGCCTTCCTCATCGCAAGTCCAATGATGGCGAGGGCGATACCGTATCCCGCGTCACCCATACACATAGCGAAGAAGAGGGTGAAGAATATGGAGATGCACGGAGTCGGGTCGAACTCGTCGTAGGCCGGGCGGCCGTACATGTCTGTCAGCACCGTGAACATCTTCACGAACTTGTTCTCCTTGAACTTGATAGGTGGATTGTCGTCCTTCACTGCCTCCTCCTTGAGATAGACGATGTCCATCTTGTCGAACTCGGCGCAAAGGGTCGTGTCATTCTCCACCGGAGCGAAGCCGATGAAAGTTGTGATCAGATCCTCGGCGGCCTTCCCAGCACCTGCGTCAGCGAGGTACAGCTGAAGGGCTGCGACATCCTCGTCGCACTTGCGGAGCATTTCAGGAATATATTCCTTCAGCTCCAGAAGCCTTGCCTTGCAGGTGATGATCCTTTCCATCAGGGCAGTGACCTTCCTTTCGGCGGACCTGAGATCCCCTTCCGGAGCGGCGCATTCCTCGACCGGCAATGAATATGCAGGATCATCTGAAATGGTGATGAACCAGACATTCCTGCCGTCATCGAACACTTCCTGAAGCGGATAGAGATTCGCCCAGGACGGATCGTAGGCCTTCTTGGAAACATTATACCAACGGACCTTGTAGCCCTTTGCCTTCAACGCGTCGAGGGCGAAGCTGTCGTAGCATCCCCAAGGCCTTCTGCTTTCGACATCCTTGCGGGCCTGTGCCAGCTCGTTCCTCAGAACGTCCAGCTTTGTGGAATATTCCTTGAAACTCTCCAGAGGGTTGTCGTACTTGGCGTCCGCATCGACCTCGGCCTCGATTTTCTCAAGGTCAGGATCCTGCGAGTAGTCAAGAGATTCCAGTTTGGAGGCGGCCTTCTTCAGCTCGTTGGTCATCGAGAGGAGCGCGGCGGAACGTTCGTCCACCGGCTTTGAGGACCTTGTGATGTCCACAAGCCCCAGTTCCTGCAAGCGTCTGAGGAATTCTTCAGTCTTCCCGCTGAGAAGAATGAAGGAATATTTAGTCATTTTCTCAATCATTGCCGCTTTCCTCCATTACTTCTTCCGTCTCTTCCTCAGCGTGGCGCTGCTTGACGATCTTGGACGAGGCCTTGCTCAGGTTCTCCTCGTCCTCCATGTAGCGCTTGATCTTGCGGATGGCCTCCTGGTACCCCGGGATCTGCACCTTCTCGTACAGATTCACCTTCTGCGTGGTCTTCTTCCTCTGGAAATCCAGGATGCGGCGCTTCTCCTTGTAAACTTCGGACTCGATCCCGAGCCTGGACAGTTCCTTGAGGATGGCCACGCCGTCGATGTACCACGCCGGCTTGATGAACGTGTTGAACGGGCTGATCTCGTAGCGTATGCTCTTGAGCTCCGGACACTTGACACCGGCGACCTTCACGGTCACGAGGTCGATGTCCACGATCGAGACCAGACCCGGATCGAACTCGTTCCACAGAGGGGCAAGGTAGTCGTACCTCCTCTCGGCCTCTTCGAGGTCGCGCAGAAGCTTCTCGCTCTTGTCCTTGGCCTTGCGCACCTCAAGCCTCAGGGCACTCTCCTTGTTCTGCAACGTAGGGAGAGCCTTCTGACGCATCTTGAGCTGCTTCTGCAGGGTGTTAAGCGCAGTCTTGTTGTATTGAAACTTGATAGGCATTACTTACCTTTCCAGTATTTGTCGATCAATGATTGCTTGATTCCGGTCTCGGCCTTGGTGAAGTACTTGCCGAACAGCTCCCAGGCGGTGTCGAGCATCTCGGTGATGGAGATGTTGACATCGATGGAAAGAAGTCTGGTGGCATATTCCTTGGCATAGTCGAGACAGCGGTGGTCGTAGTCGGAGAGGTCGAAACCGTTCTCCAGCTTGGTCTTCGCGTTCTGCGCGTCGGCGTACAGACGCACTCCGGCGTTCATCACCTGGCTGTGGTCCTCGCGGGTCTTCACGTTCTGTACCCTCTGCTTGAGCCTGGAAAGGGAACGGAACGGGTCGATGATGATCTTTCCTGAGTCGGAATCGGCGCGGAGGAACAGCTGTCCCTCGGTGATGTAACCGGTGTTGTCAGGAATGGCGTGGGTGATGTCTCCGTCGTTCAGGGTGGTCACGGCGATGATGGTGATTGATCCGTCGGTCGGGAGCTGCACGGCCTTCTCGTAGATCTTGGCGAGATCCGAGTAGAGGGATCCCGGCATAGAGTCCTTGGAAGGGATCTGGTCCATACGGTTGGACACGATCGAGAGAGCGTCAGCGTAGAGGGTCATATCCGTGAGGAGCACGAGCACCTTCTCGTTCTTGTCAACGGCGAAGTACTCGGCGGCCGCAAGAGCCATATCCGGAACCAGAAGCCGCTCGACTGGCGGGTCTTCGGTCGTGTTGACGAAACAGATGATCCTGTCGAGGGCTCCGGCGCTCTCGAACGCCTGGCGGAAGAAGAGGTAGTCATCGTTCGACAGACCCATACCGCCGAGGATGATCTTGTCCACATCGGCTCTCAGGGCCACATCGGCCATAACCTGGTTGTAAGGCTGGTCAGGGTCGGCGAAGAACGGAATCTTCTGTCCGGACACGATCGTGTTGTTGAGGTCGATGCCGGCGATACCGGTCGGAATGAGCTCGGACGGCTGGCGTCTCTTGTAAGGGTTCACGGACGGTCCGCCGATCTCCCTTTCCTCACCCTCTACCTCTGGACCGCCATCGATAGGCTTTCCGTAGGCGTTGAAGAAACGTCCGGAGAGCTGATCGCTGACCTTGAGTGTAGGAGGCTCGCCGAGGAATGTCACCTCAGCGTTTGTCGGAATGCCTTCCGTGCCGGAGAACACCTGGAGGGTGACCAGATCACCCTTGGTCTTCACGACCTGGGCAAGTTTGCCGCCGACCACGGCAAGCTCGTCATTGGAAACTCCCTTGGCCTTGAGCGAAACTGTGGCCTTGGTGATCGCTTCCAGTTTTGTGTATATTCTTTGATAAGCCTTATTTGCCATAGTCTTCGATGAGTTTATGGATCTTCACGGCATAATTCTCGAATCCTGCGCTGTGGAACTTGGTGTAGTTCATCTGGCGGAGGTCATTGATGAGTTCCTTGAAGAACTCGCGGCACTTCTCGAAGTCCTCGAAGTCGAAATCGATGCCGCAGATGTCCAGAACGAGATCCAGCATGTATTTCTGACGGTCCATCGGACAGAGGGCGTCGGTCTCGTCGAAAGCGTCCTGCTGGAGGAACACGAAGTCGATGAGTTCTGACTTCCAGAAACTTACGTGGTATGCTACAGGAACGCCGTCGTCACCGAGGATGTTGATCTGCTCGTTGGCCTCGCGTCCGCGGCGCAGGAGGTTCTTGGCTTTGGTGACGTTGGCCACCCAGCCGTGCTCGACCTGCTCGTCGAGGTAGGAGATGATCTCAGGATATTCAAGGTACTTTGAATATGACTCGATCGGGTTGACGGCAGGGTACCTCTTCTGGTCGGCGCGGTTCTGCTCCAGTCCGTAGAAGCACCTTGCTGCCTTCTTGGTGGACTCGGTCACAGGCTCCTTGAGGTTACCGCCGGCAGGGGAGACCGTTCCGATGAAGGTGACGGCCCCGGTCTTGCCGTTGTTCAGGACGACCATTCCGGCGCGGGCGTAGAAGTTCGAGATGATGGCAGAAAGGTCAACCGGGAAGGCGTCCGCTCCCGGAAGTTCCTCCATACGGTTGGACATCTCCCTCAGTGCCTGTGCCCAGCGGGAGGTCGAGTCGGCCAGCAGGAGGCACTTCAGCCCCATCGCCCTGTAATATTCACAGATCGTCATCGCCGTGTAGACCGAGGCCTCACGAGCGGCGACAGGCATGTTCGAGGTGTTGCAGATGATGGTGGTACGCTCCATCAGGTGGCGGCCGGTGTGAGGGTCGATGAGCTCAGGGAACTCGGAGAAGATCTCCACGACCTCGTTGGCGCGCTCTCCGCAGGCGGCCATCACGATCACGTCGGCCTCGCCCTGCTTGGCGATGGCGTGCTGGAGCACGGTCTTGCCGCATCCGAAAGGTCCCGGGATGAATCCGGTGCCGCCCTCGGCGATAGGGTTGAACGTGTCGATGCAGCGTACGCCGGTCTCCATGATCTTCTGTGGCCTCGGTTTCTCCTGGTAGGCCTTTACGGCGACCTTGACAGGCCACTTCTGAGTCATCGTGACGTAGGTTTCCTCGCCGTCGGCTCCGGTCAGCACCGCGACAACCATGTCGATGTTGTACTTGCCGGCCTCGGCGATCTTCTTCACGGTGTACTCGCCCTTGAACGAGAACGGCACCATGATCTTGTGAGGCAGCCAGCCTTCCTTCACCTCTCCGAGCCAGTCGGCGGCGGTGACCTTGTCACCTTCCTTGGCGATAGGGGTGAAGTCCCAAAGTTTCTTGTGGTCCAGAGGGTCGGTGTACTCTCCTCTCTTGAGGAACACCGACTCCATCGTGGTCAGATTGTTCTGGAGACCGTCATAAACGCTGGAGAGAAGACCAGGGCCGAGGGTCACCTCAAGCATCCTGCCTTCGAACTCCACAGGGTCTCCGTTTTTCAGTCCACGGGTGCTTTCGAACACCTGGACCGAGGCCTTGTCACCGCTTACCTTGATGACCTCGGCCAGGAGGGGAGTACCCGCAAGGGTGATGTAGCAGAGCTCGTTCTCCGCCACAGGTCCGTCCACCTGAACCGTCACAAGGTTGGAAACAATTCCTGTTACCTTTCCTTTTGTCTTCATATTCAGTTATTTCAATTTTCGTTATTTGGCGGGCTCGTATTTCACGCCTTTGAATGTGCCTCTGACCTCGTTTACGAGGCGGATGAACATCTCGCGGCCGGTCTTCTCGTCGAGGGCGAACCATCTTCCGATGATGTGCAGCCTCGCGATGAAGCCGAGGATGGCCTCAAGGTCGAAGTAGTCGAATGTGGTGGTCTCAAGGATCTTGTCCCACATCAGGGAGTCCAGACCACGCTCGCGGGATAGCAGGTCGGGGGCGTTCAGAGCCTCCCCAAGCCTCGGACCTTCCGCGAACTCACCGGTCTCCAGCTTGATCGTGTCCTGGTCAAGCGGTCTCTCGAAAGCCTTGTTCAGGAAGCGGGCCTTGCCGTTGCGGACGTTCAGGTCGAAGGTGTAATATTCCTTCAGGAACCTGTTGCTGTCCTTCAACGCTGCCTCGTAGAACTCTCTGGTCAGATTCTCGTCCTTGTAGCCGTCAAGAAGCCTGTCCACCACCTTGATGTCGGCTTCGCTAAGCTGGGACTTGATCCAATCGACATAGGTCTCGAACGAAGCTCCCTCCCCGAACTTCCAGTCAAGCGAGATGGCCGGAAGGCTGGAGATTATGTACTCGTAGTTGTTCATTACTCGCCGAAGAGTATCTTACGTGTGGCAGGTCTGAGATAGTCGCCGATGAGTGCTCTGAAAGTCTCGTCGGTGAGGCTGATGAAGTAGGATCCGTCCTTAGGGCCGATCGTGAACCCTCCGGCCACCTTCTTGGAAAACATAGCGGTTACCCCTCCCTTGAGGGTGTTCGCCAACTCTCCGCTGACAAAAGGCTCAAGCTCTTTCTTGAGGCTTTCAGGAAGCACGATGTTGAGGTCAACAGCCTCGTCGGCGTTGAACTTCTCAGCCACGGCCTTGATGATCTCCTTGACGAAATCGGCTGAAGAAAGGGCTGCCGATACCTGCTTGTCTGTCATCTTGCCGACCATAAGGTTCTCGATGTCCTTTCTGGTGGCCTGGATGCTCTGTACGGCTGCCATCTTCACGTCACCCTCGACCTTGGTCTTGTAGTCCGCAGCATCTTTCTGAGCTTTTTTCAGAATGGATTCAGCCTGCTTTTTGGCCTCTTCGATGATTTCGGCCGCCTTCTCGTTGGCCTTGGCGAGGATGGCCTCACCCTCTTCCTTACCCTTTGACAGACCCTCCTTGTAGAGCTTGTCGGTTAGTTCCTGTAGCTTGTTTTCCATTTATAATTATTT
>OHJH01000294.1_pt1 | contig 10581 bp, 8 predicted proteins | sample 1568471 | NCBI WGS metagenome assembly OHJH01 (sample SAMEA3879546, study PRJEB24766) | human gut metagenome | biome: human-associated habitat; feature: feces | place: USA | collected 1985/1987 | reverse complement strand
CATGGCCATGGCGGACGTGCTGGAGCAGAAGGGCGTGGACGTCCGGGTCCAGACGGCGCTGGAGATCAAGGAGGTGGCGGAGCCCTACATCCGGGCCCGTGCCGTGCGCCATCTGGAAAAGGGCCGCGTGGTGATCTTCGGCTGCGGCGTGGGCTGCCCCTTCTTCTCCACGGATACCGCCGCCGTGCTTCGCGCCGCCGAGATCGGCGCCGATGTGATCCTGCTGGCCAAGAACATCGACGGCGTGTACGACTGCGACCCCGCCAAGAACGCCAACGCCGTGAAGTTCGACGCCATCACCTACGACGAGGTGCTCAAGCGCCGCCTGGCCGTCATGGATTCCACTGCCACCAGCCTGTCCATGGACAACCACATTCCCGTGCTGGTGTTCGCGCTGAAGGACCCCTACAACATCGTCCGTGCCCTGCGCGGCGAAAAAATCGGAACAATTGTGAAGGAGGCATAACCCCATGCTGAAAGACGAGTACAAGATTTACGAGGAAAAAATGAAGAAGAGCATCGAATCCGTTGCCAACGACTTTGCCGCCGTCCGCGCAGGCCGTGCCAACGCCTCCGTGCTCAACCGCATCCATGTGGACTACTACGGCACCCCCACCCCCATCCAGCAGATCGCGTCCGTGGCCTCTCCCGATCCCCGCAGCCTGGTCATCACCCCCTGGGACGCCTCTGCCCTCAAGGGCATTGAAAAGGCCATCCAGGAGTCCGACCTGGGCATCAACCCCCAGAACGACGGCAAGTCCATCCGCCTGAGCTTCCCCCAGCTGACGGAGGAGCGCCGCAAGGAGCTGGTCAAGCAGATCCGCAAGTATACCGAGGGCGGCAAGGTGGCCGTGCGCAACATCCGCCGCGACGCCATGGAGAATTTCAAGAAGCAGCAGAAGGCCTCCGAGATCACCGAGGACGAGCTGAAGATGGCGGAAAAGGACCTGCAGAAGCTGACCGACGACAGCTGCAAGGAGCTGGATAAGCTCCTGGAAAACAAGGAAAAGGAGCTCCTGTCTGTCTGATGGGCCTGTTTTCCAAAAAGATCCATCATCACGGGGCGGGGCAGGTGGACATGAGCCGCCTGCCCCGCCACATCGCTATTATTATGGACGGCAACGGTCGTTGGGCGAAGCAGCGCGGCCTGCCTCGCACTGCCGGACATAAAGTAGGGGCCGAGACCTTCCGCAAGATCGCCACCTATTGCAAGGATCTGGGGGTGGAATACCTGACGGTGTACGCCTTCTCTACGGAGAACTGGAAGCGTCCCGCCGACGAGGTGGGGGTCATCATGGGCCTTCTGAAGCAATATATGCTGGAGGCCATCGACTCTATGGAGCGTGATCAGATCCGCCTGCGCTTTCTGGGGGACCTGTCCGCCATCTCGCCGGAGCTTCAGGCCCTGGTGGACCGCACCAATGAAATTTCCAGCCATATCCACGGCTTTCAGGCCAACGTCTGCCTGAACTACGGCGGCCGGGACGAGATCCTCCACGCCGCCCGCCGCTTCGCACAGGACTGCACCCGGGGCGAGGCCGCCCCGGAGGACCTTACCGAGGAGGGCTTTTCCTCCTATCTGTACTCTGCCGGCATCCCGGACCCGGAGCTCATCATCCGCACCAGCGGCGAGGAGCGCCTGTCCGGCTTTCTGCTGTGGCAGTGCGCCTATTCGGAGTTTTACTTCTGCGATACCCTGTGGCCGGACTTCGACAGCCGGGCCCTGGACCAAGCCATCATCGCCTACCAGAGCCGCGACCGGCGGTTCGGCGGCGTGAAATAGAGAGGATACAACTATGAAACAGAGGATATTGGTGGCTGTGGTGGGGATTCCCGCCCTGCTGGCGGTGCTGTGCATCGCCCCGGCCTGGGCCACGGCCCTGCTGCTGGCGGCCCTGACCGTCATCGCCGCCCACGAGCTGCTGACGGCGGTGTGCGGCCCGGACAAGGCCCGCCGCTGGACGGTGCTTCCCGCCGTGTGCGGCGTGCTGCTGCTGGCCCGGGCGGTGTGGCCCGGCTGCGCCGCCCTGGAGGGTCTGCTGCTGGCAGCGGCCCTGACCCTGCCCCTGTCCGGGGTCCTGACCTATGGAAAGCCTCATGCCCTGACGTTTACCGACGTGTGCGCCATGGCCGCGGCGGGCTTTGCCATTCCCTGGGCCTTTTCCGGGCTGTACGGCCTGCGGATGCTGGAGGGGGGGTATCTCCTGGTGCTGACGCCCCTGGTGGCGGCCTTCTGCAGCGACGCCCTGGCCCTGTTCACCGGCATGGCCTGCGGAAAGCATAAGCTGGCCCCCCTGGTCAGCCCCCACAAAACCGTGGAGGGAGCCCTGGGCGGTCTGGCAGGCGGCATGGCCGGCATGGCCGTTTTCTGCGCGGTGTTCAGGGCCATGACCCACACGGCCCTGAGCTATTCCCTGTGCATTGCCCTGGGCCTGCTGGGCGCGGTGCTGGGGGAGCTGGGGGATCTGAGCTTCTCCGCCGTCAAGCGCCAGTACGGCATCAAGGATTACGGACGACTGCTGCCGGGCCACGGCGGCGTGCTGGACCGGTTCGACAGCGTGCTGTTTGCCGCCCCGGTGCTGTGCGCCCTGCTGCGGGCCCTGGCGGCGTAAGGGGAGGGCGTCCATGACAAAAACCATCTCCCTGCTGGGCTCCACCGGATCCATTGGCCGCCAGACCCTCCAGGTGGCCCGTGAGCTGGGCCTTACCGTGGCGGCCCTTACCGCCAACCGCCAGGTGGACCTGCTGGAGCGGCAGGCCCGGGAGTTTCACCCCGCCCTGGCGGTGCTGTATGACCGGGACGCCGCCCGTCAGCTGCGCCTGCGGCTGTCGGATACGGATATCCGGGTGGCGGAGGGGCCGGAGGGTCTGCTGCTGGCGGCCCAGCTGCCCCAGGCCGACACCGTGGTCACCGCCGTTATGGGCAGCGTGGGCCTGGAGCCCACCCTGGCCGCCATCCGGCAAAAAAAACGCATTGCCCTGGCCAATAAGGAGACCCTGGTCTGCGCCGGGGAGCTGGTCATGGCCCAGGCGGAGCGCTGGGGGGCGGACATCGTCCCCGTGGACTCCGAGCACAGCGCCATTTTCCAGAGTCTCCAGGGCTGCCGGGACCGGAATGAGGTCCGGCGGCTGCTGCTGACCTGCTCCGGCGGCCCCTTCTTCGGCCGCAGCTTCCGGGACCTGGAGGGGGTCACTCCCGCCGATGCCCTGAAGCATCCCAACTGGTCCATGGGTGCAAAAATCACCATCGACTCTGCTACCCTGATGAACAAGGGGCTGGAGGTCATCGAGGCCATGCGGCTGTACCGTCTGCCGGTGGAGCAGGTGGACGTGGTGATTCACCGCCAGAGCATCGTTCATTCCCTGGTGGAGTACCGGGACGGCGCCATGATCGCCCAGCTGGGCACCCCGGATATGAAGCTCCCCATCCGCTATGCCTTCACCTGGCCTCACCGGGCCCCCAGCCCGGATACGCCCCTGGACCTGCTGACCTGCGGGGACCTGACGTTCCGGGCTCCGGACCTGGACGCCTTCCCCTGCCTGCGCATTGCCCGCCAGTGCGCCAAAGCCGGCGGCACCGCCTGCGCCATTATGAACGGTGCCAATGAGGCGGCGGTGGCCCTGTTTCTGCAGGAGCGTGTGGGCTTCAACGACATTCCCCGCCTGGTGGAGTCCGCCCTTTCCCGGGTGGAGGTGAAATATGCCCCGGACCTTCCGGATATACTGGAAGCAGACAGACAGGCGCGAGCCGCTGTACTGCAAACGGTAGGAGACATGGTATGATCTATATTTTAGCTGCGATCCTGATATTCGGCGTGCTCATCGCCGTCCACGAGCTGGGCCACTTTCTGGCGGCCAAGGCCTGCGGCGTGCGGGTCAACGAGTTCGCCATCGGCATGGGCCCCGCCCTGTTCAAAAAGACCAGGGGCGATACCACCTATGCTCTGCGCCTGCTGCCCATCGGCGGCTTCTGCGCCATGGAGGGGGAGGAGGAGGACTCCGACGACCCCGCTGCCCTGAATAACCAGGGCTTCTGGCGCAAGCTCCTGATCTTCGCCGCTGGCGCCCTGATGAACTTCCTCACGGGCCTTGTCATCATTCTGGTGCTTTACGCCGGGGTCAAGGCCGTCAACGTCCCGGTGATCCACGGCTTCGCCGACGGCTGCCCGCTGGAATCCGCCTCCGGCCTTCAGGTGGGCGACCGCATCCTGTCCATCGACGGGGAGCGCATCTACACCTTCAGCGACGTGTCCCTGCTGCTGGGCCGCAACAAGACCGGCGACTTCGACCTGGTCATCCGCCGGGACGGCCAGAAGCTCCGTCTGGAGAATTTCCACATGGAGCGCGGCGAGTACCTGGACCAGTCCGGCCAGAAATTCACCGGCTTCGGCCTGTATTTCGGCGCCCAGGAGCTGACCTTCGGCGGGCGGCTGAAATACTGCTGGGACCAGGCGGTGGACTTTGTCCGCCTGGTGCGCCTGAGCCTCCAGATGCTCGTCACCGGCGAGGCGGGCTTTTCCGATATGAGCGGCCCCGTGGGCATCGTGTCCACCATCACCACCGTGGGCGAGCAGTCGGAAAATGCCCGGGCCGCCACCGCCAACATCGCGTACCTGGCGGCCCTCATCGCCGTGAACCTGGCGGTGATGAACCTGCTGCCCCTGCCCGCTCTGGACGGCGGCAAGATCTTCTTCCTGGTGGTCAACGCCCTGTCCCTGCGCATCATCCGCAGGCAGATCCCCGCCAGGTTTGAAAATTACGTCCATCTGGCCGGCTTTGTCCTTCTCATGGGCCTCATGCTGGTCATCACCTTCCACGACGTCATCAAGCTGTTTCAATAGCGGCAGACCGTCCCGGAATGGGGCCGGCGTCTTTGCCGGCCCCATTTCGCCGCCCCGTGCGGCGCATTTTACTCGCAAGGAGGATATAAACCATGAGCAAGCAGATTCATGTGGGCGCCGTGGCCGTGGGCGGCGGCGCGCCGGTCAGCATCCAGTCCATGTGCAATACCCCCACCCAGGACGTGGAGCGTACCGTCTCCCAGATCCTCCGCCTGGAGGGGGCCGGGTGCCAGATCATCCGGGTGGCGGTGCCGGATATGGACGCCGCCCGGGCCATCGGCCCCATCCGCCGCCGCATCCACATCCCCCTGGTGGCGGATATCCACTTTGACTACCGCCTGGCCCTGGAGTGCGTCCGCCAGGGGGTGGACAAGATCCGTATCAACCCCGGCAACATCGGCTCCGCGGAAAAGGTCCGTGCCGTGGCCGACGCCTGCCGGGACCGGGGCATTCCCATCCGCATTGGCGTCAACGGCGGCTCCCTGGAGCGGGAGCTGCTGCAAAAATACGGCGGCGTCACCGCCCAGGCCCTGGTGGACAGCGCCCTGGGCCACGTCCGCCTGCTGAACGACTGCAATTTTGACGACATCTGCATCTCCGTCAAGTGCTCCCGGGTGCCGGTGAACATGGAGGCCTACCGCATGCTCCACGAGCAGACGCCCTATCCTCTGCACCTGGGGGTCACCGAGGCCGGCACGCCCCGCCTGGGGGTGCTGAAATCCGCCATCGGCATCGGCGGCCTGCTGTGCCAGGGCATCGGCGATACCCTCCGGGTCAGCCTGACGGCGGACCCGGAGGAGGAAGTCCGGGCCGCCCTGGATATTCTCTCTGCCGCCGGCCTGCGGCAGACGGGGCCCAATCTGATCTCCTGTCCCACCTGCGGCCGCACCAAATACGACATGATCCCCATCGCCCGGGAGGTGGAGCGCCGCCTCCAGGGCTGCACCAAGCCCATCACCGTGGCCGTCATGGGCTGCGTGGTCAACGGCCCCGGCGAGGCCCGGGCTGCCGACGTGGGCATCGCCGGAGGCGACGGCGAGGGCCTGCTGTTCCGCCATGGCGAAATTCTGTACAAGGTGCCCCAGGACAAGCTGGTGGACGCCCTGATGGACGAGATCGACAAGCTATAAGGAGGGATGCCCTCATATGTGCGATAAAATACCGTTTTTTACCTTTTTTGAGAGCTTTGTGCCGCCCCGTGACCTGGGCCTGCTGCTCCACGACGCCTGTGTGGTGGGCGGCAGCATGGACCGTGCCCAGCGCACCATGGAGCTGGAGCTGACGGCCTCCGCCCCGCTGCCGGAGGCCGCCGTCACCGCCCTGCGCCAGCTGTTGATGGACCAATACGACCTGCGCCAGCTGCGCCTGAACTTCCGCACCCCCCAGCGCACGGAGGACAAGTCCGATGTCCTCATGGGCCGGGAGATCAAGGGCAAGCCCGTTTCCATCGACGGGCTGAACCCCAAAATGGGCGCCGTGGTGATCGAGGGCAAGGTCTTTGCCGCCGAGTGCTACGAGACCCGCAAGCCCGGGGTCTGGCGGCTGACCTTCGACATGACGGACTACCGGAATTCCGTCACCGTCACCAAGTACATGGAGGGCAAGGAGGCCCAGTCCATGCAGAACGCCGTGTCCCCGGGCATGTGGCTCCGGGTCCAGGGCAATGTGGAGCTCAGCCGCGACGGCAAGGACATCCAGCTGCGCCCCTTCCACATCATGAAGATTCCCCACAAGCCCCGGGAGGACACCGCCCCGGAGAAGCGGGTGGAGCTGCACCTGCACACGAAGATGTCCAACATGGACGCCCTGACCGACACGGCCTCCGTCATCAGGCAGGCCATCTCCTGGGGGCACCCGGCCATTGCCATCACCGACCACGGCGTGGCCCAGTCCTTCCCCGACGCCTGGCACACCGCCAAGGGCAAGATCAAAATTCTCTACGGCGTAGAGGGCTATTTCATCAACAATCTGGACGACCGCATCGCCGTCCACGGCCCCCAGGACCAGGACTTTTCCGATGAGATCGTCTGCTTCGATATTGAGACCACCGGCCTGAAGGTGGACCGGGAGGCCATCACCGAGATCGGTGCCGTGGTGCTGAAAAACGGCCAGGTCACCGACCGGTTCCAGACCTTCGTGAACCCCGGCCGCCGCCTGACGCCGGAGATCATCGGCCTCACCGGCATCACCGACGCCATGCTTTCCGGTGCCCCGTCCCCCAAGGAGGCCCTGACGGCCTTTCTGTCCTTTGTGAACGGCCGCCCCCTGGCGGCCCACAACGCCGAATTTGACATCAGCTTCATCCGGGCCGGCTGCCGCCGGGAGGGCATCCCCTTTGACCCCACTTATGTGGACTCCCTGATCCTGGCCCAGAATCTTCTGCCGGAGCTGCACAAGTTCAAGCTGGACATTGTAGCCGAATACCTGGACCTGCCCGCCTTCAATCACCACCGGGCCTCCGACGACGCGGCCATGGTGGCCTACATGCTGATCCCGTTCTTTGAGAAGCTGGAGCGGGAGCTGGGCATCCGCCGTCTCCAGGACATCAACCCACAGATGCTGAAGCTGCGGCCCCAGGGCAGCAAGTCCAGCCGCTTCCCCAAGCACATCATCATTCTGGCCAAGAACAAAATGGGCCTCAAGCACCTGTACCAGCTGATCTCCGCCTCCAACCTGCAATACTTCAAGCGGGTGCCCATCATCCCCAAAACCGAGCTGATGGCCCATCGGGAGGGGCTCATCATCGGCTCGGCCTGCGAGGCCGGCGAGCTGTTCCAGGCGGTGAAGGATCACAAGGACTGGGCCGAGCTCAAGCGCATCGCCTCCTTCTATGACTATCTGGAGATCCAGCCCATCTGCAACAACCTGTTCATGCTCCGCAACGGCGACGTCCGGTCCGAGGAGGAGCTGCGGGAATTCAACCGCACCATCGTCCGCCTGGGCCGGGAGCTGGGAAAGCCCGTCTGCGCCACCGGCGACGTCCACTTCCAGGAGCCGGAGGACGAGACGTACCGCCATATTCTCCTGGCCAGCAAGAAGTTCCCCGATGCCGACGCGCCTCTGCCCATCTACTTCAAGACCACCACCGAGATGCTGGAGGAGTTTTCCTATCTGGGCCAGGACCTGGCCCATCAGGTGGTCATCGACAATCCCCGCCGCATCGCCGATCTGGTGGAGGAAATTGAGCTGCTGCCTCCGGGCCAGCTGTTCCCGCCCCGCCTGGAAAACTCCCAGGAGGACCTGAACCGCCTGGTGTGGGACAAGTGCCACGCCCTGTACGGCGACCAGCCCCCCCAGCTGGTGGTGGACCGGCTGAATGTGGAGCTGGGCAGCATCCTGGGCAAATACGACGTGGTGTATATGTCCGCCCAGAAGCTGGTGCAGCGCAGCCTGGAAAACGGCTACCTGGTGGGCTCCCGGGGCTCCGTTGGCTCGTCCCTGGTGGCCTATATGTCCGGCATCACCGAGGTGAACTCCCTGCCGCCCCACTACCGCTGCCCTCAATGCCGCCATGTGGAATTCATCACCGACGGCAGCTACGGCTGCGGTGCGGACATGCCGGACAAATGCTGCCCGGAGTGCGGCACGAAATACGTCAAGGACGGCTTTGACATCCCCTTTGAGACGTTTCTGGGCTACGGCGGCGGCAAGGTGCCGGATATCGACCTGAACTTCTCCGGCGAGTACCAGGCCCGGGCCCACCGCCACGCCATCGAGATGTTCGGCCAGACCCAGGTGTTCCGGGCCGGCACCATCGGCACCCTGGCGGAAAAGACCGCCTTCGGCTTTGTCCGCAAATACCTGGACGAGCGGGGCCTCACTGCCGGCAGCGCCGAGGTGAACCGCCTGACCCAGGGCTGCGTGGGGGTCCGCCGCACCACCGGCCAGCACCCCGGCGGCCTGGTGGTGGTCCCCGACGACATGGACGTGGAGGATTTCACCGCCGTGCAGCACCCCGCCGACGCCGAGGACGCCGACACCATCACCACCCATTTTGAATACCACTGCATGGAGGATAACCTGCTGAAGCTGGACATGCTGGGCCACGATGACCCCACCATGATCCGCATGCTGGAGGACCTCACCGGGGTCAACGCCCGGACCATCCCCCTGGACGACCCGGACACCATGAGCATCTTCACCTCCTCCAAGGTTCTGGGCTTTGAAAACGACGAGCTGCTGGGCCCCACCGGGGCCGTGGCCATTCCGGAGTTCAACACCCGGTTCACCCGGGGCATGCTGGTGGATACCCAGCCCAAGGATTTCAATACCCTGGTGCGCCTGTCCGGCTTCTCCCACGGCACCGACGTGTGGCTGGGCAACGCCCGGGACCTGATCGTCAGCGGCACCGCCTCCGTTCTGGAGACCGTGGGCTGCCGGGACGACATCATGCTCTATCTCATCCATATGGGTCTGGACCCCAAAATGAGCTTCAAGATCATGGAGGCCGTCCGGAAGGGCAAGGTGAAAAAGGGCGGCTTCCAGGACGGGTGGGAGGATGCCATGCGGGCCCATGAGGTGCCCGACTGGTACATTGACTCCCTGGCCAAGATCGGCTATCTGTTCCCCAAGGCCCACGCCGTGGCCTATGTGATGATGGCCTTCCGCATCGCCTGGTTCAAGGTCCACGAGCCCCTGGCGTTCTACGCCACCTTCTTCACCGTCCGGGCCAAGGCCTTCGACGCGGAATACTGCTGCGCCGGCATCGACGCCGTGAAGCGGAAGATCCGTGAGATCGAGAACAACAAGGACGCCACCGCCGTGGAGCAGAGCCTGATGGTCACCCTGGAGGTGTGCTACGAGTTCTATCTCCGTGGCTTCCACTTTGACACCATCAGCATCTACGACTCCCAGGCCACCGCCTTCAAGATCACGGAGAACGGCCTGCTGCCCCCCTTCGTCTCCGTCCGGGGCCTGGGCGAGACCGCCGCCCTGGACACCGTGGAAAAGCGGAAGGGAAAGACTTTCATCTCCGTGGAGGAGTTCGCCGCCTGCTGCAGCAAGCTGTCCAAAACCCACATCGAGCAGCTGAAGGCCCTGGGGGCCTTTGCCGGCATGGCGGACACCAGCCAGATCACGTTTTTCTGATATGGAGTGGCGCTTTGTCTGGTCCCGCGGCGACGAGCATGAGACAGGCCGTGCCCTGTCCCGGGAAATGCTGCGCTTGTATCGGGACAAAGCCCGGGAAAAGCGGGACGTCCCGCCGGATATCGGGACAGTTTTTATAGGAAATAACGGCAAACCGATTACAAATGGCTGCTATTTCAATATCAGCCACAGCCACGGTCTGGTGGCCTGCGCCGTGGCGGAGGTCCCGGTGGGCATCGACGTGGAGAAGATCCGCCCGGTATCGCCCCGGCTTTTACGCATTTTATCGCCTGCTGAACGCGAATCTGTGCGGTGTGACGAGGATTTCTTCCGCCTTTGGACCCTGAAGGAGGCCCTGATCAAGTGTCAGGGAGGTGTACTGGGCCAGGTCCGGCACGTTCATTTCCGGATCGACGGGGATTCCGTCACCTGCACCGTCCCCGGCTACGCCTTCTCCGTTCTCCCGGCCCCGGAGGGCTATGCCGCCGCCCTGTGCTGGGAAAAACTGGAAGAAAACCGGCATGAAACGCGCAAAAAATGACAGGATTTTCGAAGGACTCGCATAAAAAATACCGGAACCGGCAGAAATTTTGCCGGTTTCGCTGTCATAGAACAGCTGGGCGTTGCTGTAGTCATCGGCCAGCTTGCCCTC
>OHJH01000288.1_pt1 | contig 10664 bp, 6 predicted proteins | sample 1568471 | NCBI WGS metagenome assembly OHJH01 (sample SAMEA3879546, study PRJEB24766) | human gut metagenome | biome: human-associated habitat; feature: feces | place: USA | collected 1985/1987 | reverse complement strand
AGCATCTCCAACGTGAAAGCCTACGCCCAGATCGTGCAGGAAAAATATCTGGTCCGCCAGCTCATGGGTGTGGCAAAAGATATCCTGCAGGATGCGGGCGACGAGCCGGACGCGGACCTGCTGCTGGAAAACGCCGAGCAGCGCATTTATGAGATCCGCTCCGGGCGGGATTCCAGCGCCCTGACGCCCCTTTCTTCCAGCATGGTGGAAACGCTGACCAATCTGCAGAAGATCAGCGGCCCGGATGCCGATAAGTACAAGGGCATCCCTACAGGTTTCCGCCTGCTGGACACCGTGCTCACCGGCCTTGGCCGCGGCGACCTGATTATTCTGGCTGCCCGCCCCGGTATGGGCAAGACCAGTTTTGCGCTGAACATTGCCACCCGTGTAGCCATGCAGCAGAAAGTACCGGTGGCCATCTTCAGCCTCGAAATGACCAAGGAGCAGCTGACCAACCGGATCCTCTCGGCGGAGGCCGGCATCGACAGCCAGGCGTTCCGCACCGGCGCCCTCCGGGCGGAGGACTGGGAGTACCTGGCCCTTGCCACCGAGAAGCTCCATGACGCGCCCATTTATATGGATGACACCTCGGGCATCACCATCACCGAGATGAAAGCCAAGATCCGCCGGGTGAACCAGGACCCCAGCCGCCCCAATGTGGGCCTCATCGTCATTGACTATCTGCAGCTGATGACCACGGGCCAGCGCACCGAGAACCGTGTACAGGAGATCAGCTCCATCACCCGAAACCTCAAGATCATGGCCAAAGAGATGAATGTGCCCATCATTGCGCTGAGCCAGCTGTCCCGTGCGGTGGAAAAGCAGGGCAACAACTCCTCCCACCGCCCCCAGCTGTCCGACCTGCGTGATTCCGGTTCCATCGAGCAGGACGCCGACTGCGTGCTGTTCCTCTACCGTGATTCCTATTACGCCAGCCAGAACCCGGACGGGGCCGAGGTGGACGCCGACACGGCCGAGTGCATTGTGGCCAAAAACCGCCACGGTGAGACCAGTACCGTGCCGCTGGGCTGGGATGGTGCCCACACCCGCTTTATGGATGTGGACTTCAAACGCTGATGAAACACGACGATTTTTCCGGCATTTTGCAGCGTGTCCGCGCGTTTTGCGAGGCTGAGGCGCTGCTGACGCCGTTGGCAGCCGGAAAGCCGCTGCACTTGGCCGCGGCGGTGTCCGGCGGGGCCGACAGCATGGCCCTGCTCTGCCTCATCCGCCCGCTGGCCGAGGAAAAGGGCATCGACATCCGTTACGCCAAGGGCACCGGCCCCAATGGCCGCATCATCGAGCGGGACATCGCCGCTATGGCGCTGACCGGACCCTTCATCACCGACGCCGCCCGTCCCTATGCCACCGGCAGCGAGGCCGGTACCGGTCTCAGCGGCGCCGTTACCACCGCCGATCTGGGCACCAAGGCCGCCGCTCCCGCAGGGGAGACTGCCGCGGCTCCTGCCGCTGCCGCCGCTCCTGCCGCCGAGGCGGAGTTTGAGACCGTCAAGAACACCCACCTGCGCAAGCTCATCGCCCGGAACATGCACGACTCCCTGTCCAACATGGCCCAGCTGACCCACAACAGCTTCGCGGACGTCACCGCCATGCAGAAGCTGCGGGCCCGCATCAAGGCCGAAGGCGAAAAGGCCGGTCTGCCCGGCATCAGCCTCAACGACATGGTGATCTTCGCCGTGTCCCGGACCATCCTGGATTTCCCCGCCCTGAACGCCCACTACAGCGACAATGAGATGAAGCTGTTCAAGCACGCCAATATCGGCGTGGCCGTGGATACCGACCGGGGCCTGCTGGTGCCCACCATCATGCACGCTGACGAGATGAGCCTGGCCGAGATCAGCCTGAAGATGAAGGAGCTGGCCGCCGAGTGCCGCAGCGGCTCCATCTCTCCCGATAAGCTCACCGGCGCTTCCTTCACCGTGTCCAACCTGGGCGCCTTCGGCGTGACCACCTTCACTCCCATCATCAATCCTCCTCAGACGGGTATCCTGGGCGTGTGCAACATCGAGACCCGTATCCGGATGAAGAATGGTCAGCCTGAGTTCTATCCCACCATGAACCTGTCCCTGACCTATGACCACCGCGCTTTGGACGGCGCTCCCGCTTCCCGCTTCCTGCAGGCCCTGGCCAACAACATTGCCAACTTCGACCTGCTGCTGGCGAAATAAGGACGCGGCACACGCTGCCAGATTTGATTTGGAGGAAATATCACCATGAGCTATGACGTTATTGTTCTGGGCGGCGGCCCCGGCGGCTATGTGGCCGCAGAGCGCGCCGGTCAGGCCGGTCTGAAGACCCTGCTGATCGAGCAGCGCGCCCTGGGAGGCACCTGCCTCAACGAGGGCTGCATCCCCAGCAAGGTCCTGCTGAATTCCGCAAAGATCTATCACTATACCACCGAGTACGGCCGCAAGTTCGGCGTGGTGTGCCAGGGGTCCCATGTGGACCAGCCCGCCGTGGTGGCCCGCAAGGAAAAGGTCATCCACACCCTGGTCTCCGGCGTGGGCGCGGCCATGAAGGCCAGCCACGTGGAGGTGGTCAATGCCTCCGGCATGATCCGCGGCCGCGGCGACGAGGGCATCCAGGTGGAGGCCGACGGTAAGGTCTACACCGGCAAGAACCTGATCATTGCCACCGGCTCCCGGGCCTTCGTCCCCCCCATCCCCGGGGTGAAGGAGGGCCTGGCCTCCGGCTTCGTGATGACCAACCGCGAGGCTCTGGCACTGAAGGAGCTGCCCCGGCGCCTGGCCGTCATCGGCGGCGGCGTTATCGGCCTGGAGCTGGCCGCCTATTACGGCGTGGTGGGCTGCGAGACCACCGTCATCGAGATGATGCCCAAGATCGCCGGGCCCATCGACGACGAGATCTCCGCCCTGCTGCAGAAGGGCTATGAAAAGGACGGCATGAAGTTCTGCCTGAAGTCCAAGGTGGTCCGCATCGACGCCGACGGCGTCGTGTATGAGAAGGACGGCAAGGAGGAGAAGGTCCTGTGCGACAAGGTGCTGCTGGCCATCGGCCGCAAGCCCGTGGCGGACACCTGCGGCGTGGAGAACCTGAACCTGGTGGTGGAGCGCGGCGCCATCAAGGTGGACGAGTGCTGCCGCACCAACGCCGTCAACGTCTACGCCGTGGGCGACTGCAACGGCACCTCCATGCTGGCCCACTCCGCCTACCGCATGGGCGAGGTAGCCGTGAACACCATCCTGGGCAAGAAGGACCGGATGCGCTACAAGGCCATCCCCAGCGTGCTGTACACCAACCCCGAGGTGGCCTGCGTGGGCATGACCGAGGAGCAGGCCAAGGCCGCCGGCATCGACGCCGTTACCGTGAAGTTGCCCATGGCCTATGCCGGCCGCTATGTGGCCGAGAACGAGGGTCCTGTGGGCATCGCCAAGTTCGTGTTCGACAAGAAATACCGCACCCTGGTGGGCGCGCACGTCATGAGCAATTATTCCTCTGAGTTCATCCTGTCCTGCGCCGTGATGATCGAGAAGGAGATGACCGTGGACGCCATCCGGGAGATCGTGTATCCCCACCCCTCTGTCAGCGAGATCATCCGCGAGGCGGCCTTCGCCGTGAAGCTCTGATTTCACCCGTTCCAACCGATATACTTTTATTTAGAAATATAGGAGTGTTGCACCATGTCCAAAGCACAATTCTATGATCCCAAACAGCTGCGTGCCCCCGGCGAGATCCACTTCCAGGATATCGACGTCTGCAAGTATCAGAAGACCGTGGCCGACGAGCTGAAGGGTGACAGCTTCACCAAGGAAGATATGCTGCGTATCTATCGCGATATGGAGTATATCCGCGAGTTTGAGTCCATGCTGAAGTCCGTCCGCCTGACCAAGGCCTACAACGGCGTGGAGTATACCTACACCGGCCCCGCCCACCTGTACACCGGCGAGGAGTCCGCGGCCGTGGGCCAGAGCTATCTGCTGGACAGCAATGACTTTATCTTCGGTACCCACCGCAGCCACGGCGAGGTGCTGGCCAAGGGCCTGTCCGCCATCACCAAGATGTCCGACGAGGAGCTGCTCCACATCATGGAGACCACCTTCGACGGCAAGCCCTATGAGGTGGTGAAGAAGCACCTGCCCGAAAAGAGCGTCAAGGAGCAGGCCATCGTCTTCTTCCTGTACGGCCTGACCTGCGAGCTGTTCGGCCGTGAGAACGGCTTCGCCCGGGGCCTGGGCAACTCCATGCACCTGTTCTTCCTGCCCTTCGGCATTTATCCCAACAACGCCATCGTGGGCGGCTCCCCCTGCATCGCCGCCGGCGCTGCTCTGTATAAGAAGAATATGAAGGCGCCCGGCGTGGTCATCGCCAACGGCGGCGACGGCTCCCTGGGCTGCGGCCCCGTGTGGGAGGCGCTGAACTTCTCCGCCATGGATCAGCTGAAGACCCTGTGGCCCGACGAGTACAAGGGCGGCCTGCCTGTGATCTTCAACTTCATGGACAACGGCTACGGCATGGGCGGCCGCACCAACGGCGAGACCATGGCCTATGGCCAGCTGGCCCGGGTGGGCGCCGGCATCACCGAGAACCAGATGAATGCCGAGCGCGTGGACGGCGTGAACCCCCTGGCCGTTATCGACGCCTATCGCCGCAAGCTGCAGCTTATCAAGGAGAACAAGGGTCCCGTGCTGCTGGACGTGCTGACCTATCGTCTGGGCGGCCACTCCACCTCCGACCAGAACGCCTATCGCTCCAAGGAGGAGATCGAGTCCTGGGAGCAGAACGACTGCATCCTGCTGTTCCGCAAGCAGCTCATTGAGGCCGGTGTGGCCACCGATGCCGACATCGACAAGATCAACGAGGACATCAAGACCCGCATCACCGAGGTCATGAAGCTGTCCAAGGATCTGGAGATCTCCCCCCGTCTGGACTTTATCAAGGATCCCGATGCCATCTCCCGCTTCACCTTCAACAACGGTCACCAGGTCAGCATGGCCCAGGGCACTCCCTTCGTGCTGACGCCCAAGTCCGAGAACCCCCGGGTCCAGAAGATCGCCAAGAAGGAGCGCGCCGCCGTTGTGGACGGCAAGCCCGTGTCCAAGCTGAAGCAGTATACCATCCGTGACGCCATCTTCGAGGCCATTATCGACAAGTATTACGAGGATCCCACCCTGGTCTCCTACGGTGAGGATGTCCGCGAATGGGGCGGCGCCTTCGGCGTGTATCAGGGCCTCAGCGATTCCATCCCCTTCAACCGTCTGTTCAACTCCCCCATCTCCGAGTCCTGCATCGTGGCCAGCGCCGTTGGTTACGGCATGTGCGGCGGCCGCAGCGTCACCGAGCTGATGTACTGCGACTTCATGGGCCGCGCCGGCGACGAGATCTTCAACCAGATGGCCAAGTGGCAGGCTATGTCCGCCGGCCAGCTGAAGCTGCCTATGGTCCTGCGGGTTTCCGTGGGCCGCAAGTACGGCGCTCAGCATTCTCAGGACTGGACCGCTCTGCCCGCCCATGTGCCCGGCCTGAAGGTTGTGTACCCCATCACCCCCTATGACGCCAAGGGCATGATGACCACCGCCCTGAACGGCACCGACCCCGTGATCTTCATGGAGAGCCAGCCCATGTACGACAAGGGCGAGGAGTTCCACCTGGAGGGCGTGCCCACCGAGTCCTATGAGATTCCCTTCGGTGAGCCCGACATCAAGCGCCAGGGCAAGGATATCACCATCCTGACCATCGGCCCCACCCTGTACAAGGCCCTGAAGGCTGCCGACATTCTGAAGGAGCAGTTCGGCCTGGAGGCTGAGGTCATCGATGCCCGCAGCGTGGTGCCCTTCAACTATGAGAAGGTTCTGGCCTCCGTGAAAAAGACCGGCAGGATCATCCTGGCCTCTGACGCCTGCGTCCGCGGCAGCATCATCAACGACATGGCCACCCATATCAACGAGCTGGCCTTCGACGATCTGGACGCTCCCGCCGTGGTGCTGGGCGCCCGCAACTGGATCACTCCCTGCCCCGAAATGGAGGAGCAGTTCTTCCCCAATGAGCACTGGTTCATCGACGCCATCCATGAGAAGCTGATGCCTCTGCCCGGCTACACGCCCAAGAGCAACTTCACCCGCGAGGAGGAGCTGCGCATCGAGCGCCTGGGCCTGTAAAGGACCCGGTTTTTCCCGGCAAAATAGGCGATACCCGTTTATCATTGCACTTATATAAAAAATTTTTATGGAGGTACATTACAATGGAAGCTGCCAAGTATGTAAGCGAACTGGTTGAGAAGGCACGCGTTGCCCAGGCCGTTATCGAGAACTACACCCAGGAGCAGGTGGATGCCCTGTGCAAGGCCATGGCCAAGGCCATCTTTGACAACGCCGAGCCTCTGGCCCGCATGGCCGTGGACGAGACCGGCATGGGCGTTTATGAGGACAAGGTCAACAAGAACAAGGGCAAGGCCCGCGTGATCTGGAGCGACATGAAGGGCGGCAAGAGCGTTGGTATCATCCGCCAGCTGCCTGAGCTGGGCCTGACCGAGGTGGCCAAGCCCATGGGCGTTGTGGGCGCCATCACCCCCACCACCAACCCCATCGTCACCCCCATGTGCAACGCCATGTTCGCCCTGAAGGGCCGCAATGCCATCATCGTTGGGCCTCACCCCCGGTCCAAGAAGTGCTCCACCCGGGCCTGCGAGCTGATGCAGGAGGCCATCGTGAAGCTGGGTGCTCCCGCTGATCTGCTGCAGTGCGTGGCCGAGCCCACCATCGAGATCTCCGGCGAGATCATGAAGCAGTGCGACGTGTGCATCTCCACCGGCGGCGCCGGCATGGTCAAGGCCGCGTATGCCTCCGGCAAGCCCGCCTACGGCGTGGGCGGCGGCAACGTCCAGTGCATCATCGACGACGACGTGGACCTGGAGAAGGTCGTTCCCATGATCGTTGCCGGACGCAAGTTCGATAACGGCATCATCTGCTCCGGCGAGCAGACCGCCATCACCCCTGCCGCCATGTATGACGACATGGTCAAGACCTTCCAGAAGAACGGCGCTTACTATGTGGAGAAGCCCGAGGAGATCGACGCCGTCCGCAACGTGATCTTCCCCGGCGGCAAGATGAACAAGGACGCCGTGGGCCAGAGCGCGCAGCACATCGCCAAGATGGCCGGTCTGACCGTTCCCGCCGACACCGTGGTCCTGCTGGTGAAGGTGGAGAAGGCCGGCGCCGGTGAGCCCTTCTCCAAGGAGAAGATGTGCCCCTGCATCGCTGCCTACCGCTACAACACCTGGGAGGAGGCCGTGGCCATCGCCAACGCCAACCTGAACGTGGAGGGCAAGGGCCACAGCGTCTGCATCCACTCCTATAACGACGCCCACATTGATTACGCTGCCGAGACCCTGCCGGTATCCCGGTTCCTGATCAACCAGATCTGCTCCACCAACAACGGCGGCAGCTTCTTCAACAGCCTGTCCGCCACCACCACTCTGGGTTGCGGCAGCTGGGGCAACAACTCCATCAGCGAGAACCTGAGCTGGCGCCACCTGTTCAACGTCAGCCGTGTGGCCAAGGTTCGTCCCGGCTCCACCATGCCCACGGACGAAGAGATCTGGGGCTGAACAACAGGAGAGGCTCTGGATGGAACTTGAAGTTGGTTTCGGTAACGGCGTACAGCGCTTTACCGTCCCTGAACGGAATCTTCAGGGTGTTCTGACTCCCAACCCAGTCCCCCATGCGCTTACCGGGGAGCGAGAGGTCCGCAGGGCCCTCTCCTCCCCCATTGGCGCTCCTCTGCTGCGGGAGGTCATCCACCCCGGCGAGAAGATCGCCATTATTACCAGCGATATCACCCGGCCCATGCCCACCTATACCGTCATGCCTGCCCTGTTGGACGAGCTGTATGCCGGCGGGGCCAGGCCGGAGGATATCACCCTGGTTTTCGCACTGGGCAGTCACCGCGCCCAGACCCCGGAGGAAATGCGCCATCTGGCCGGTGAACAGGCCTGGGCACAGATCCGCTGCGTGGACAGCGACCCCGCGGATGTGGTGCATCTGGGCGTCACCTCTGCCGGTACGCCGGTGGACATCACCCGGGTGGTGGCCGAGGCGGACCGGCGCATTTGCCTGGGCAACATCGAATATCACTACTTTGCCGGATATTCCGGCGGCGCCAAGGCCATTATGCCCGGCGTCTCCACTCCCAGCGCGATCCAGTCCAATCACTCCATGATGGTCCGGGAGAGCGCCTGCGCCGGAAATCTGGAGGGCAACCCCCTGCGCCGGGACATTGAGGAGGCCGCCGCCATGTGCGGGGTGGATTATATCCTCAACGTGGTGCTGGATGAGCACAAGCAGATCGTCTGCGCCGTGGCCGGTGATGTGACCCTGGCCCACCGGGAGGGCTGTCGCTTTCTGGACAGGCTCTACCGCAAGGACATCGACCACCGTGCGGATATCGTCATCGTGTCCCAGGGCGGCGCGCCCAAGGACCTGAACCTTTACCAGACCCAGAAGGCTTTGGACAACGCCAAGCATGCCGTCGCCAAGGGCGGCGTGGTGATCCTGGTGGGCTCCTGCCGGGAGGGTCTGGGCGGCACGACCTTCCAGGAGTGGATGACCACCATGCCCTCTCCCGAGAGCATGGTGGAGCGCATCGGCCGGGACTTTCAGCTGGGCGGCCACAAGGCCGCCGCCATTGCCATGGTCCTGCAGAATGCGGAGATCTGCCTGGTCAGCGAAATGGAGCCCGATTTCGTCCGGTCCATTTTCCTCACCCCCTATTCCGATGTGCAGAGCGCTCTGGACTACGCCTTCCAAAAGCTGGGCCCCGACGCCTCCGTGCTGGTAATGCCCTACGGCGGGTCCACTCTGCCCCATGCCATGGACGAACAATAAGAAAGGAATTACACTATGGATTACGCAAAGGAATCCCTGAGACTCCACGACGAGTGGAAGGGTAAGATCGAGGTGGTGGCCACCGTGCCCGTCAAGACCAAGGACGACCTGTCCCTGGCCTATACCCCCGGCGTGGCCCAGCCCTGCCTGGAGATCCAGAAGGACATCGAAAAGAGCTATGAGCTGACCCGCCGCCACAATCTGTGCGCCGTCATCACCGACGGCAGCGCCGTTCTGGGCCTGGGCGACATCGGCCCCGAGGCCGGTATGCCCGTGATGGAGGGCAAGTGCGTGCTGTTCAAGTCCTTTGGCGGCGTGGATGCCTTCCCTCTCTGCGTCAAGACCAAGAACGTGGACGAGTTTGTGGAGACTGTGTACAACATCTCCGGCTCCTTCGGCGGCATCAATCTGGAGGACATTGCTGCTCCCCGCTGCTTCGAGATCGAGCGCAAGCTGAAGGAAAAGTGCGACATTCCCATTTTCCACGATGACCAGCACGGCACCGCCGTCATCACCCTGGCAGGGCTGACCAACGCCCTGAAGGTGGTGGGCAAGAAGAAGGAGGACGTGAAGATCGTCACCTCCGGCGCCGGCGCTGCCGCCATTGCCATTACCAAGCTGCTGCTGTCCGCGGGCTTCAAGGATATCACCATGTGCGACCGCAGTGGCGCTATCTATGCCGGCCGCCAGGGCCTGAACTGGATCAAGGAGGAGATGGCGCAGGTCACGAACTTGGGCCGCAAGGACGGTTCCCTGGCCGATATGCTGGTGGGCGCAGACGTGTTCATCGGCGTGTCCGCTCCCGGCACCGTCACCACCGAAATGGTCAAAACCATGAACAAGGACGCCATCATCTTTGCCTGCGCCAACCCCACGCCGGAGATCTTCCCCGACGACGCCAAGGCGGGCGGAGCCAGAGTAGTCTCCACCGGCCGCAGCGACTATCCCAACCAGATCAACAATGTTCTGGCCTTCCCCGGCATCTTCCGGGGTGCGTTCGACGTCCGCGCCAGCGACATCAACGAGGAGATGAAGATGGCCGCCGCCGAGGCCCTGGCGGGCCTGGTGGGCGACGAGCTGTCCGAGGACTATATCATCCCCGCTGCCTTTGACCCCCGGGTGGGTCCCGCCGTGGCCAAGGCTGTGGCCGAGGCTGCCCGCAAGTCCGGCGTGGCCCGCATCTGAATCAAGCAAATCTGACTGGCGCACCTGCGCAAAAAAGGAGTACACACTATGGAGCATAAAGGTCTGCTGTCCGGCATGAAGGTGCTGGATCTGTCCCGCGTGCTTGCCGCCCCGTACTGCGGCATGATGCTGGCGGATCTGGGCGCCGAGGTCATCAAGATCGAGCGTCCAGGCAAGGGCGATGACGCCCGCAGCAACTTCCCCATTGTCAACGGCGAAAGCGCCTATTATATGAACCTCAACCGCAACAAGCGCGGCATCGTCCTGAACCTCAAGAGCCAGGCCGGTAAAGAGGTGTTCCGCAAGCTGGTGGCCCAGAGCGACGTGGTTCTGGAGAATTACCGTCCCGGCGTTATGGACCGCCTGGGCCTGGGCTATGAGGAGCTGCGCAAGATCAATCCTGCCATCATCTATGCCTCCGTCTCCGGCTTCGGCCACTACGGCCCCTACCATGAGCGGGCAGGCTATGACATTGTGGGTCAGGCCATCAGCGGCCTGATGAGCACCACCGGCTGGCCCGACAGCGCCCCCACCCGCACCGGCACCGCCATTGCCGATGTCATGGGCGGCATCAGCTGCTGCGTGGGCATCCTGGCGGCCTATATCAACCGCCTGAAG
>OHJH01000283.1_pt1 | contig 10723 bp, 8 predicted proteins | sample 1568471 | NCBI WGS metagenome assembly OHJH01 (sample SAMEA3879546, study PRJEB24766) | human gut metagenome | biome: human-associated habitat; feature: feces | place: USA | collected 1985/1987 | reverse complement strand
GCAGATAGGGGTCGACCTTGTTTTGCAGGTCGCCGGGCAGAAAGCCCAGCTTTTCCCCTGCTTCCACGGCGGGGCGGGTCAGCACAATGCGGTTGACCTCCTGCGCACGGAACGCCTTGACCGCCATTGCCACGGCAAGGTAGGTCTTGCCGGTGCCGGCGGGACCGATGCCCATGGTGATGGTGTTTTTGCGGATCGCCTCGACATATTTCTGCTGACCGAGGGTTTTTGGCTTTAAGGGCTTGCCCTTGGCGGTGATGCAGATGACGTCCTTGCCGAGAGCTTCCGCCTCCTGCTCGCGCCCTTCCTCCACCAGACTCATCATGTAGCGGATATTCTGCGCCGAAAGCTCCTCGCCGGACTCTACCATTTTCAGCAGCCCTTCGATGCATCGTGTGCAGGTCATCACTTTTTCGGCGTCGCCGCTCACCTTGATGTCGGTGCCGCGGAACACCACAGAAACGCCGTAGCCCTGCTCCAGCATTCGTATGTTTTCATCAGAGTTGCCAAAGAGGGTCAACGCGTATTCCATTCGCTCAAAATTGACGGTTTGTTCGGTCATGGCGGTCCTCCTTCGCCTCGGTTTCTTGCTTTAGTGTATTGTACCACAATCCACAGCAAATTTCTATGAAATATTCATAGAATTTTCGCTATGTTTTTGTGCCGTTTTTTAGCACCGCTGTGTATTTTGGCAAGCGGCTCCCCATGGAAAGCCCTCCCACTCATACGGACAAAAACGCCGGAATTTGCAGTGGAAGTGTTGAATTCGCACAAACCTTTACAAAAAGTTTACTTTTTGCGGCAGGCGACTATGGGACAACCCGGACGGCATATAGTGGAGGGTATGGCGAAGGGGGTGGACGAAATGGCGCTGCCGAGGGCACTGAAAAAGACCGGTGAGACGCTGCGGGAGACGGCAGCGGAGCTGCTGCCGCCGATGCGGGTGGAGCTGCTCTCCGACCGGGAGGCGGTGGTGGACGGCTGCCGGGGAATCCTGGAATACAGCGAGTGCTGTATCCGGCTGTGTACCGGCGCTTTGACGGTACGGTTTACCGGCGAGGGACTGACCATGCGGAGCTTCGGCGGTACGGGCGCTGTGGTGGAGGGAAAGATCCGTGCGGTAGAGCTTGCGTAGCCGGCGGGGAGAGACGGCGCGGAGCGCGGGCGAAGCCCGTCGAGCCCGCCCCCGGCGGGGGCGGGCGGCTCCGCGCCGCAAAAAACCCGCCGGCTGATGCGATATGACAAGGGGAAAAAACTGCCGAAAAGGAGTGGGGGAATGCTGATGAAGCGACTGATCCGCTACTGCAGGGGAACGGTGCAGTTTACCGTGACGGGGGCTTACCCCGAGCGGTTTTTGAACCTGTGCGCTCAGGGCGGTGTGGGGCTGTGGGAAACCAGACGGTTGGAGGGAGGCATTGCAGCGTGCTGTGCCCAGTGCCACCGCAGCAGGCTGGAATACTATGCAGAGAAAAGCGGCTGCACCCTGACGGTGAGACGGTGCAGCGGCATGAGAAATACCGCTCGGCGCTATCGGCACCGCACCGGTCTGTGGGTCGGGTCGGGGCTGTTGGCACTCGGGCTGCTGGTCATGAGCAGCTTTGTATGGCAGGTGGAGGTGGTGGGAACGGAGCGGCTGTCGCCGGAGGCGGTCACGGCGGCGCTGGCGGAGTACGGCGTTCATTCCGGCGTACCGGCAAGGAGTATAGACGCCCGCACCGTGGAGCGGCAGATGCAGATCCGCTTTGAGGAGATCGCATGGATTTCGGTGAATGTGGAGGGCAGCCGGGTCACAGCCGTTGTAGAGGAGACGGTACCGCCTCCCGACGTCATGGAGGACGGCATTCCCACCAACCTTGTTGCTGCTGAGACCGGCTTCATCACACGAATAGAGGTGCGAAACGGCAATGCTGTGGTGAAGGTGGGGGACAGTGTGCGTGCCGGTGATCTGCTGGTAAGCGGAATTATGGATAACAAAGTGGGTGAAAGCAGGACAGCGCACGCGCGCGGGCGGGTATATGCGCAGGTGCGCGCGAGGACGGAAATTTTTATACCGCTGAAGCAGAGGGACTATGTGCTGAGCGGGATCGCACGGCGGAGATACCTGAGAATTTTCGGCATAGAGGTGCCGCTGCAGCGAAAAGGGGCGCCGGACGGTGCATACCGTATGGAGCGGACGATACAACAGCCGGAGGGCATTTGGACGCTGCTGCCGGTGGCGCTGCGGGAGGACTGCTACCTGCTGATGCGGGAAACTGAAAAAACGGTGACGCCGGAGGAGGCGCGGCGGCAGGCACAAAAGGCGCTGGCGCTGCAGGAACGAGACTGGGCGGACGCCGAAATTCTGAGCCGGGAGCCGGTGGGGGTGGACGGTACCGAGGGGTACACGCTGACGGTGGAATACCTGCTGGAAAAGCAGATTGCGGTGGAGACGCCGGTACAGACGGAGGAGAGAACGGACGGTATGCTGGGAGGATAAAAAAGGGACGGATACTGCAAGAAAAGCAAAGCGGATTTCGACGGGGCGACGGGACATGGTGAAAACCACGGAGAGACTTCGTTTAGGGGGACGTGCAGCGTTTGCATAAACTCTTGGGAGATCCCGGAAAGAAGTGAGATGATGCGCTTTTCTGCCTGCAAAGACATCGCTTCGGTGTCGGGCTGCCTTGCCGCAGCTGCATTGCTGATCGCCTATGCCCCTGCCGCCTCCGCCGGCGCGGTGCGGGGGCTTGCCGCTTGCGGCAGCGTCATTCTGCCGGCGGTGTTTCCCTTTTTGGCGGTTTCGGTGTTCCTTGCGGGGGTGCCCGGCGGAGAGAAAATAGCGGCGGGGCTTTCCGGTATTGTCCGGCGGGGCTTCCGACTGCCCGCAGAGGCAGCCCCTGCTCTTTTAATGAGCTGGATCGGCGGATATCCGGCGGGTGCCAAGACTCTGGCGGAGCTGAAAAAACAGGGGAGCCTTACCACGCAGGAGGCACAACACGGCGCAGTGGTGATGATCCACAGCGGACCTGCCTACATGGTCGGCATAGTGGGCGGGGGAATCTTCGGCTCGGTGCGGGCGGGGCTGCTGCTGTTTTTGTGCCAGCTTGCCGCAGGGCTGCTGACGGCGCGCATTTTTGCCGCAGGCAGAGCCGTTCCTGCCCGCAGGGTGCTGCCTTATGCCGGCCAAAGGACAGAACCGACGGCGGTGCTGCTGGTACGGTCGGTCGGCTCGGCAGCAGGGGCGGCAGTCAACATCTGCGCCTTTGTGGTGCTGCTGTCGGCATTCGCCGGAGCGCTTTCGGCTTGCGGATTGTTTCCGCTGTTGGGAAGGGGCTTGATGATCTTATCCGGCGGAGCCATAAGCGGAGAGGCTGCCGACTGCCTTTTGACGGGACTTTTGGAGATCTGTGCCGGAAGCGCCAAGGCAGCGGCGCTGCCGCCCGTTGAAGCCGCAAAAATTCTGCCGTTTTTGCTTTCCTTCGGCGGGCTTTCGGTATGCTGTCAAGTGGAGGCGTGCTTTGGGGAGGACGCCCTGCCGTGGGGCAGGCTGCTGATGGGGCGGCTGCTGCACGGGACGCTGACCGCTCTTTTGACAGCGCCATGGCTGGGCAGGGCTGCGGTGCAGGCAATGACCGGTGCGGCGGTTCCGGCTTTTTCGGCGGGGCGGACGCTGTGGGGCAGCGGGGCGATGCTGCTGCTGTGCCTGCTGCTGGCGGCACGCTGGGAACGGGGACTGCCGGAGGAGGGAATTGTTACCGGAAAGTAAATTTGTCGGAAAGACGGTTCCCAGCGGGAAAACGGTGTGGTATAATGGGGTCGAAAAATGTAGCGGAATAAAACGGCAGGACGATGCGAGGCGAGACGCCCGCAGGGCGCTCCGGCGCAGCCGGAGCCGGCGGCTGCGCCGCCGAAGCCGCCGCAGGCGGCTTGCCCTGCGGGCGCCGGGGCCACGCTACTGCGCATCGGGGGAGAGCCGGAATATCAGCTCTGCCCGAAAGCAGGGGCACGAGGGAAAATCCGCACGGATCATGCGTGGGGCAGAAAAAGGGAGGAAGCAAAAATGAGCAGCAAATTTTTCGACCGAGAGATCGACCCGGCGTGCCGCTACTGTGCCGTCGGCACCCCAAATGTGGATAAGGACTTTGTGCTGTGCCCCAAGCGGGGAGTGATGGCGGCGACAGACCACTGTGCGGCGTTTCGCTATGACCCGCTGCGGCGGGAGATCCGGCGGGCACCCAAAATGCCTGCCGACGATTACCGCCCGGAGGATTTCACCCTGTAAACCGTTAATGGCGAAATGAAGAGGGAATAAAAAATGAAACAGAAAACCGGAAAATTGACCGTAATTACCGTGCTGTTGCTCACCTTGTGCATCGCAGCGGGCGCCATTGGGCTGCCCCGCCTGTTGGGGGAGAGCATCTCGGTGCCTGCTGCAACGGAGCCGGCGCTTTCCGGCACCGCGCTGTGGGTCGGCATGGACGAGCTGCCATTGGTAATTTCCAAAGAGAAAGCCAGTACAGATGCGGTAAATCCCCCACAGCTTTCGGAGCGGGAACGGGAGAAAGCCGAAAAAGAGGCGCTGCGGCAGCTGCTCATCTTTGCGCGGGAGAACCGCATAGAGACGCTGTACTGGCAGGTGGCGGACGAGGAGGATTACTCCCGATTGGAGCTGCTGTGCAAGGCAGCGGAGGGCAGCCCTGCCGTGTGGGCGGCGGTGACGGGGGACGATGCCCCGACCCAAAAGCGGAAGACTCAGCCCGCCGGTGTGGCGCTGCTGGGGGACGGGCTGACCGTTACCGAGATACAGAGTAGGCTGGAAAGACTGGCGGAAAGCGATCTGCCGCTGGCGCTGCGCTGTGATGCTGTCCTGACCGGCGAGGAGCTGACCGCCCTGACTGGGAAATATAAAATCAGCCGGCTGCTGCCGGTGCTGCCGGACTATGCCGGCAAGGAGTATATGGCGCTGTGCGAGGGCTGGCAGAATATCGGCGCCGAGGTGACACCGGTGGTGACGGCGCTGCAGAGCGGCGTGACCGGCAGTCAGCTTTTCTATAACGGGAGAAATGAGAAGGCTGCGGGCTTTGTACTGGCGAACTACGGCGAAATAAGCGGAGATACCGCTGCAAGGGGGCTGCTGCTGAGCTATACTGCGGCGGCGGAGACCAAGCCGCTGACCGCCGTTTCGCTGGAATATGAAAAGTCGCTGCACATCGGCTACCCCAACAATAATGCGACCGTCTATACCGCAGGACTGTTCATCATGGGCACCAGCAACCCTGACGCAGAGCTGACGATGAACGGCAAAACGGTGGAGCGTACCGGCGAGGGCGGCTGCTTTGGCGTAGCGGTGACGCTGCGCTACGGCAGCAATACCTTTACCTTCCGCAACGGCGACGAAACGCTGACCCTGACGGTCAGACGCAGTGACGGCAGCGGCGGCACCACCTCCACCCTGACCTCCCGCTTTCCGACCAGTGACGCGGCGGTATGGGCGGGACAGGAACTGACCTTCCGGTGCGTAGCGCCCAGCGGCAGTAAGGTCACTGCCGTCATTAACGGGCAGACCGTGACAATGCAGCAGGCGGTGGCGACCGCCAAAAACGGCATTGCCGCGACCTACAAGGGTGTTTATAAGGTGCCGTCCGATCTGCCTGCCGGAGAACTGCAGGACTGGGGAACCATTAAATACACGCTGGTGTGGAACGGCAAAACCACGACCTATGAATCTGCCGGACGGCTGTATGCCGCCGGAGCGAATACCACACCGGCGGTGCTGGCGGATACCGAAAATGTCAGTCTGCTGACCGATTATACCGATGACAGCACCTTTATTGCCACCTACCACCGCGGGGCAAGGATCCCGATGGTGGGCTGCTTCCAGTACAACGGCACCATTTTTTACGAGGTGGCGGGGGGCTACATCAGCAGCGACCGTGCCACTGTGGCACCGGAGCCTGCTGTGACCGAAACGACCCTTGGGAGCATTACGAGTGCGACCGAGGGGCGGCTGACCACCATGACGGTGCCCTGCGGCAGTTATCCCGCCGCGACCGTCAAGCGAGAGGGAAACCTGTTGACCGTTTATCTGGAAAATACCGCCCTGCCGCAGAGCACGGCAGGCATTGCCGCCCCGATGGTGACCGAAGCCCGCTGGGAGGCGGTATCGGGCGGCGTGAACCTTGTGCTGACGCTGGACGAGGAAAACTACTGGGGCTATGACCTGCAGTACACCGAGGAAGGCGATCTGCTGCTTTCCTTGAAGCAGCCACCGAGGCTGAGCACGACAGCGGGCAAGCCGCTGGAGGGCGTGACAGTGATGGTAGATCCGGGGCATGGCAACAAGGACTGCGGCGCTTACGGCGCAGCGGGGCTTTACGGCCCTGCCGAGGCGGAACTGAATCTGGCAGTGAGTTTGGCGCTGCGCGACCGGCTGGAGCAGATGGGGGCGACGGTCATCATGACCAGAGAGACCGACGACCGCAGCGTGCCGAAGATCGTGCTGGACGAGCGGGTAAAGATGGCGGTGACGGAAAAACCGGATTTCTTTCTTTCGATCCATCACAACAGCACCGGCTTGACCAAAAATGTGACCGCCGACTGGACGGTGAGCTATTACTGCGAGCCGCAGAGCGAGACCTATGCCGCCCATTTAGCGGCAGCGGTGACCGGTGCGACCAACCGTAACACCGATGGCGAGGAGTGGGGCTACTACTATGTGACCCGACTGGGCTTTTGCCCGGCGGTGCTGTTCGAGGTCGGCTTTATCCCGAATCCGGCACAGTATGAGGACTGCACCGACTGGGAGGTGATCTGCGAGACCGCTTCCGGTCTGGCGGAGGGACTGCTGAGAAGCGTGCCGCGGTAAGGCGGAATCGAGAGGATTTGTGCGGCGCGCTCCTGCGGAGCGCGCCGCTTTGGAGACAGGAAAGACTGAAAGAGACATCGGCGCCCGCAGGGCGCTCCGGCGCAGCCGGAGCCGCGGGGCGAATCCCCGCGAACCCGTCCTGCGGACGGGTTGCCCTGCGGGCGCAACGAAGATTTTGCTGAAATCCGGCAAGGGAGAAAGGGGACGCAGCCATGCGGCGGGAGTTGTGGGCAGACGGCGCAGACCTGAGCTATGAGTGGGAGAAAAAGCGGGTGAAAAACCTGAATCTGCGGGTGCATTCCGATGGGAGCATATATGTTTCCTCAGCGGGGTGGGTGCCTGCTGCGGTGGTAGATGACTTTGTGAGAAGCCGTGTCGGTATGATACAGAAAGCGCGCCGGCGTTGGCAAAACGAGCGTCCGGGGGAAGCTCTTGCGATAGAGGACGGTGCGGTGCTGCCCTGCATGGGACGGGCGATGACGCTGGTGCTGCAAAGGGGCAGCCCAAAGCAAGCGGCGGCGCAGGGTGACCGTCTGGTGCTGACGCTGCCCGATCCGACCGACAGGAAAGCGGCGGAACATCTTTTTGCGGGGTGGTGGCAAAAAACCTGCGGGGAGGTCTTTGCAGCGGCATTGGAGCGATGGTATCCCTGCTTTGCCCGATGGGAGATCCCGAAGCCGGTGCTACGCCACCGCCGCATGAAAAGCCGTTGGGGAAGCTGCCAGCCCGCAACAGCGGTTATTACGATGAACGAGCGGCTGCTGCACGCCCCGCCGGAGTGTACCGAGTACATCATGGTGCATGAACTGGCGCATCTGGTGCGGGCAGATCATTCGCCGGCATTTCATGCGGTCGTGACCGAGGTGATGCCGGATTGGCGGGAACGGAAAAAGCGGCTGCGGGAGGCAAGAATTCCGCTGTGAGGATCGGGGAAAGCAGACGGGTCGCAGACCGTCCCGACGAAGTCGGGACAGCGGGCGAAGCCCGCGGCGGCTTTGCCGCCGGGTCTGCGACCCGTACCCTGTGGCAGGCAGAAACCGCGAAAAGACACGAAATATAGTATAAAAAGAAGAAATAGTACAATCTGTATTGGAGAAAAAGGAAATGGCGATGCATGAATTTGGCATAATGCAGACGGAACCGGCAGTGGGACAGCAGTTTGAAGAATATGCGCCGAGGAAATACCATTGTATCTGTGTGGACGATGCGGAGATAGAGCGGCTGCTGCCTGAGACGGAGGGGCTGGAATTATACTGGCACACGGTGGACTGCGCCGGCAAGGGGCTTGACTATACAGGTATTACGCTGATACCACCGGTATCACTGCCGAAGCTGCGTGAGGCAGTGACCCGACAGGGCGACATGGCGAAGCTGGCGGCACTGCTGCGGCGTGCCGAGCGGGAGAATAAATGGGTGATCCACTATGGGATATAAAAGCATCATGCAGGGGCTTTTTGTCTAAAAGGGAGCGGAGTGCCTGTTTCAGAGAGAGGAACATCGGTGTGACTGTGGCTGGCTGCAGAGAAAAAACAGGCGGCAGAAAAACAGAAGAAGGGAACGGAATAATCATTGACACTGCCGGAGAAAGATGCTATAAATAATAGGATTTTTGAGAAATAGCAGGAGAGAAGGGCAGAATAACGTGGAAAAATGGAAAAGCGCAGCGGCACATATCGGGGCGTACCCTGCTGCACTGATCAAATGGCTGGCGGTGGGCGGACTCATCGGCGGGATCGGCGGCGTGATCGGATCGCTGTTCCACATCGGAGTCAGCTATGCCACTCGCTGGCGGTCAGCACACCCATGGGTGCTGTATCTGCTGCCGCTGCTGGGCTTGATCATCGTGGGGCTGTACCGTGTGACCGGGGTAGAGGGGAAGGACACCAACGCAGTGATCGAATCGGTGCACTTCGGCAAGAATGTTCCGGTACTGCTGGTGCCGGTGATCTTTCTTTCCACGGTACTGACCCATCTGGGCGGCGGAAGCGCCGGCCGTGAGGGAGCGGCGCTGCAGATCGGCGGCGGAATCGGCTTTGAGACCGGAAGGCTGCTGCGGCTGGGCGAAAAAGACTTGCCGTTGGCGACGCTGTGCGGCATGAGCGCGGTATTCTCTGCACTGTTCGGCACGCCGCTGACCGCAACGGTATTCGCCATGGAGGTCATCAGCGTTGGAGTATTCTACTATGCCGGACTGGTTCCGTGCCTGACGGCTTCACTGGTGGGTTATCTGGTAAGCCTGCTGATGGGTGTGCCGCCCACCCGCTTTACGGTAGCCGCCCCGCTTCCGGAGGCTTGCACCATGCTGCCGGTGCTTGTTTTAGCCATTGGTTGCGCACTGGTAAGCATTCTGTTCTGCCGCGGGTTGCGGGAAACGGGGCGCATGGCGGCACGGCTGCTGCCGAACCCCTATTGGCGGGCAGCGATCGGCGGTGCACTGATCATCGGGCTGACGCTGCTGGCGGGCAGCACTGACTACAACGGTGCCGGCATGGAGCTGGTAGAGCGTGCCGTAAGCGGCGAGGCAAATGCATGGGCATGGCTTTTGAAGCTGCTGTTTACCGCTGTGACCATTGGCTTTGGCTTTAAGGGCGGTGAGGTGGTACCCTCGTTCTTTGTAGGCGCCTGCTTCGGGTGCGTGCTTGGCGGACTGCTGGGGCTGCCGGCGGGCTTCGGTGCCGCCATTGGGCTGGTGGCAGTGTTCTGCGGGGTGGTAAACTGCCCCTTCGCCTCCATTTTTTTGAGCATTGAGCTGTTTGGCGCAGGTGGGCTTTTGTATTTTGCGGTGGCGTGTGCCGTCAGCTATCTGCTTTCCGGCTACTGCGGACTTTACAGCAGCCAAACGATCCTTTATTCCAAGATGCGGGCGGAATTTATCAATATCCATACCAACGAAAATGAGGAGCATCACGGGTAAGAGAATCCCTCCCTCTGCCATATGAGAGATATGGCGGGGGAGGGGATTTTTGTGCTTTTAAGGGAGAGTGCGGCGCGGAGCGCTCCGGCGCAGCCGGAGCTACTGCGGCAGGTAAAGGCCGGCGGAGAAAACGGACGGAAAACCGGCGGTACGGTCATCTTGCGAAGGAACGGGGGGTGTGGTATCATAGAACGGCAGAAAACCACAGCACCAATGCCAAGGGGGACAGCAGAATGGCGAAGGAATTGACCGCCGGAGAACTGGCGGAGCGCAGCCTGATCACCAAATACCGCAAGACGATCTGGAACCGGCTTATCGGGGGCTGCAAGGATTACGAGCTGATCCAGCCGAACGACCGCATTGCCGTCTGCATCAGCGGCGGCAAAGACAGTATGCTGCTGGCAAAATGTATGCAGCATTTGCAGAAATACAGCGATTTTCCCTTTGAAGTGGAATATCTGGTGATGGACCCCGGATACAGCCCGCCCAACCGGAAACTGATCGAGCAGAATGCCCGCACATTGGAGCTGCCGATCCGCATCTTTGAAAGCCCCATCTTTGGGGTAGTGGACGAGGTGGAGGGCGGCTCGCCCTGCTACCTGTGCGCACGCATGCGGCGCGGCTATCTGTATAAGGAGGCGCAGGCACTGGGCTGCAACAAGATCGCACTGGGGCACCATTTTAATGATGTGATAGAGACAACGCTGATGAGCATGCTGTACGGCGCTGAGATCAAAACGATGCTGCCCAAGCTGCACAGCACCAATTTTGCGGGCATGGAGCTGATCCGCCCGCTGTATTTGGTGCGGGAGGAGGACATCATCAGCTGGGGTCAATATAACCATCTGCGTTTTTTGCAGTGCGCCTGCCGCTTTACCGAACGGACGGAATCCCATGAAGAGGACAGCGCCCGCCGGGAGATGAAGCAGCTGATCGCCGAGATGAAGCGGCATAATAAAAATTTG
>OHJH01000282.1_pt1 | contig 10738 bp, 7 predicted proteins | sample 1568471 | NCBI WGS metagenome assembly OHJH01 (sample SAMEA3879546, study PRJEB24766) | human gut metagenome | biome: human-associated habitat; feature: feces | place: USA | collected 1985/1987 | reverse complement strand
GTTCTATTTCAAGTCACAATACCATCCGGGCACAAGTCTGGAAACAGCCCTCAACGGAACGGGCGTCTACACGATGGTTAGCGCCAAAAAGGTGAAAGGAGCCTGGAATATCTATTCTACATTAAACGATGGGAAAAACCAGACGGAAACCATCATCCTCTCTACAGCCAAGGACAATTATGCCAACTATACCTATTTGGGAGCGGGAAACGACCCTAAAGATGCCAGGAAGAATGGCTTCATCATGGGACTTACAAACTTCAGCGGACCTGTAGCCTGGGACCGCCAATGCCCCAACTGTCTGGAACAATATGGCGGCACCAACTATCCGCTGGAATGGACCGGCAACCGCCAATCGGTAATTTGCGACAAATGCAAACGCATCTACAGCCTGGAAAACGGAACCATCACAAGCGGCGGAAAGAGCAAAAGCGACAAGCCGCTGATGCAATATCGGGTAACCTACGGCGGCCAAGGAACCGATATATACGTGGGAAACTAAGCAGAAATGGAGGGCAAACGAAAAAAAATGGCGCTTTCTTATCTTAAAAAATGTAAATCGTTTGGAGATTTAAAGAAATAGCATTACCTTTGCACCCACATAACGCGGAAATAGCTCAGTTGGTAGAGCACAACCTTGCCAAGGTTGGGGTCGCGGGTCCGAGTCCCGTTTTCCGCTCGATTATTTTTTATAATAAACCAAGGTAGGTTTAAGTTTAGGGCCCAAGTGGCGGAATTGGTAGACGCGCACGTTTCAGGTGCGTGTGTCGAGAGGCATGCAGGTTCGAGTCCTGTTCTGGGCACTACACACGAGGTTTTCGTTTCTGGAGGAATGGCGGAATTGGTAGACGCGTTGGACTCAAAATCCAATGTCCCTTAAAGACGTGCCGGTTCGAGCCCGGCTTTGGGCACCCTACTGAAGTCTCCCTCGTTTTTGGGAGACTTCTTCTTTTTTTGTCAGATTCAACCTTACGTCTTTTGCCCAATACCTTCGGGCGGCGGAAACGCGCGGAGGTGTCGCCCAAGCGTGCCGTGCTACACCCTCGGGCGACGAAGATGTACGAAAGTGTTGCCCAAGGGAGCCGTGCTGCACTCTTGGGCGACGATAAGTGTGGTTTTCGTTGCCGAAGGGTTTCCTTCATCCATACTTCATTCTGCCCTGCGCCCTTGGGCAACGGGAAGGCGCGGAAGTGTTGCCCAAGCGTGCCGTGCTGCACTCTCGGGCGACGATATTGGGTTAAAATGTTGCCTGAGGTGGGGTGTGGGATCACATCGTAGTACATCACCGTTGTGACGCGCCGTGGAACTGCACCGTTGGGACGCACTGTAGGGCTGCACCAGGGCTTCTACCTTATGTGACTATACCATGTTGAGGGCGGTGAAGAGGCGGCGGTAGGCGGCGGCTTTCTGTTCCAGGGCTAGGGGATAGGCTCGGGAGGAGGATGGCATACGGTAGAGGCGCATCGGGCGGCCTTCGAAATGGAATTCGGAATATTCCCCGGTGGCCGGTGGGGTGGTGCCGAAGGTTTGGCAGAGGGTGTCGGTGGCTTTTTCTCCGGTGGTGACAATGGCTTGGCACTGAGGGATCTGCCTCAACAGGGCGGGGATGTCGGTCGGGGTCACTACCTCCAGGAACTTGTCTGAGGCGTTGTCTTTCAGGCGGCGGACGGCGGTGGCGGTGTCGTACATCGCTATGCCGGTTCCGGTGCAGAAATCCACTATGTCATCCAGTCTGAATTTCTTGGCGGCAACGTCCACGAAACGGTTCTTGTTGTTGAAAAATATCAGGCCCATAATCCGCCACATGTCGTTGATGAAATTCGGGTAGTAAAAATCTATGCTCCAGCGCTTGGATTGGGGCGGGAAACTGCCCAGCATCAGCACCTTGGCATTAGCCGGCAGGAATGGCTCGAAAGGATGCCGCTCAACGGGAATTGGATTGCGGTCTGGAAACGACTCGTATGTGTTTAATCTTTCGATGGTTGAGCCTACATTTTCGGCATCAGGGCTTGCGGTTTGACAAAGTCCGCCAACCACCGAAGCGCTCGAAACAATGGTGTTGTTACGGCAAGTCGCTTTTTCGGCCTCTGAACTTGTCGAAGCGATTAAAGTTTCTCCGGTCACTGAGTCTGCTGAAGTGACCGGAGAGACAGCTTTCAATCCTTTTTGAATATTCATTACTTGGCGGCTGCGTCGGCTGCGCCAGCGGAACCGGCTGCACCTGCATCACCGGCCGCGCCAGCGGAACCGGCTACACCTGCATCCCCGGCTACACCTGCATCCCCGGCTGCGCCAGCGGAACCGGCTGCACCGGCATCACCGGCCGCGCCAGCGGAACCGGCTGCACCGGCATCATCCGCTGCACCGGCAGCGTCGGCGGAACCTTCGACAAAGGCGACGATCTCACCTTTGGCGACCTTGTCACCCTGCTTGCCGAGGGTGGCCACTATGCGGCCGTCAACGGCGGGAACCAGTTCCTCCATTCCGTAATATGTCTGCACGAAACCTATGCCCTTTCCGGCCTTGACCTCTGTGCCGGCGATCGGCGCTACGGAATCGTCCTCCACGTCGACCTGCCAGAGAAGCTGACCCTTGGCCGGAGCCTGGACAGGAACGGCGTGAGGGTAGCGTCTGGCATATTCATCCACATCGAACTTCGGCATCTCGACCACAGGGCGCACTACCTCGATCGGGGCGTTCGCCTTGGCCTTGAGGTCGGCCAGCTCGGCGTTGAAACGCTCTTTGGCCACGCCGCTCCGATAGTCCCTGTACTGGCGCTCGTGCATCGCGAACTCGAAGAGTTCCTCCTCGTCCTGACCTTCGTCCCAGCCCTCTTCCTTCATCATCTGACGGAATTTCGGAAGCTCGTCCGGGTACATCTCCTGAGGGTCGCCGGTGTAGAACTCCATGCCTTTCTCCTTGGCGAGCTGTACGATCTCCGGAGCGAGCTCTCCAGGGAGGCGGCCCATCTTGCCGAGGATCATGTTCCAGGTGTCCTTGTCGATCGTGGTCCAGCGAGGCTTGCCGTTCAGAAGGTTCAGGAGGTTCATCAGCGCGGTGTTCTTCGTGTACTGGCTGAACGGAGTCACAAGTGGCGGGAATCCGAGACGCGGCCAGACATATTCAACCTCCTGGAACAGCTTGACCATCAGGGTGTCGAGGCTGATCTCAGGACGGCCGTGAGCCCTTTCGGCGGCGTTGATCGCGCCTTGGAAGCCCTTGAGGTCGGCCATCATCGAGCCCATCATTCCGCCAGGAAGGCCGCAGCCCACGAGCAGCGAGCTCATCTTGGCGTTGGAAGGGTTGATCCAGTAGCCGAGGAAGTCGTCGATAAACTTCTGCGTGAGGCGGCGCACCTCCATGTATGCGTCCATATTCAGATCCTTCACAAGGAATCCGTCGGCCTTCAGCATCTCCCTGATGGTGATCACGTCCGGATGGACCTTGCCCCAGGAGAGCGGCTCGACGGCCACGTCCAGGACATCAGCGCCGGCGCGGGCCACCTCAAGCATCGAGGCAGGGGAGAAGCCCGGCCCCGAGTGGCCGTGGTACTGGACAAGAATATGAGGGTATTTCTTCTTGATGTCGCGTGTGAGCTGGCCGAGGAAGGTCGGACGGCCGATTCCCGCCATATCCTTGAGGCAGATCTCGTCGGCTCCATATTCAACTACCTTGTCCACGATGCCCATGTAATATTCAACAGTGTGGACAGGGGAGTTGGTGATGGAGAGGGCAACCTGCGAGATCATTCCGCCTTTCTTGGCGAATTCGACTGAGCGGCGCAGGTTCCTGTGGTCGTTGAGGCCGCAGAACGAGCGGGAGATGTCGGTGCCTTGCTTTTTCTTGACTTTGAACATCAGTTCCCTGACATCGGCCGGAACCGGGTTCATTCTGAGGGCGTTGAGGCCTCTTTCGAGCATATGCGTCTGGATGCCGGCCTTGTGGAAAGGGGCGGTCCAGCGGCGGACGGCCACGTTAGGGTTTTCGCCGAAAAGGAGGTTCACCTGCTCGAACGCGCCGCCGTTGGTCTCGACGCGGTCGAAGCAGCCCATATCAATGATGGCCGGTGCCACCTCGACAAGCTGGTCCACGCGGGGAACGTACTTGCCGGACGACTGCCACATATCCCTGTAAACGAGGGAAAATTTGATCTCTCTTGCCATAATGTTCTTGCTTATCTGATTTACAAATATACTTATAATTTTATATTTTTGCTTAGGGTGGAATTTTGACTAACTTTGTAAGTTATGAAAAATGCGTTTCTGACAATAGCGATTATGACACTCGTCGCCACTGCGGTGACGGGCTGCGACTTCTTCCGAAGGCTCGCCGGACGGCCTGACTCTGAATGGATTGAGGCTAAGGCTGAGGCCATTCGCCAGGAAGAGGAGGCGCTGCGGATCCGTCAGGACTCGCTGGAGAGGGCCCGAAAGGCCGAGGCGGACTCGCTTGCCGCCGCCGATTCTGTGCGTCTTGCCAACCATCGCTATCGTTTTTGTGTGATTCTGGGCTCGTTCTCCAGCAAAGAGAATGCCGAGCGGTATGTCGAGGAGATAGCGGCGAAGGGGTATAAGTGCGAACTGCTCACTTTCAGGAACAGCACAGCCGTGGGTGTGTGTCCGACAGATGACGAGGCTCAGGCCAAGAAATCGTTGGAAGAGCTGCAAAGGCAGGATTTTTGCCCTAAGGGCGCGTGGATTTTAGAAAGGAAACAATGATGAAAGGAAAAATCACGATCATTTCGGCCATCTGCGCCATCTTCATCGGGATGATCCCGGTCAACGCACAGTTCAAAAACGGAGCGTCCTACGCCGATCTGAATGACAGCGAGACAATCCGGGCATTCAAGGAACACGTATCGACCATCTCGGCGGCCGTTATGGAGGGGCGCAAGGCCGGCTCCGAAGGCGAGAGAATGACCGCTGAATATGTCACCGGGATATTCAAGAAATATGGAGTTGACGTGCTGTCCGGAGAGGACGGCGATGTGTTCGGCATCCGTCAGGAAAACGGCGACACGCTTACTTCGCGCAACGTCTGCGCGTTCATCCAAGGCGGGGACAAGACTCTGAGGAATAAATACATAGTGATCGGCGCGAGGATGGACAATCTCGGCATGGACACGATGACGATAGACGGACGTACTGTCGAGCGGACATATTACGGAGCCAACGGCAACGCTTCGGGGCTTGCGATGATGCTGGAACTGGCGCGGATGCTCCAGACCAACAGCCCGCTGCTGGGGCGGTCGGTGCTGTTCGTGGCGTTCGGTGCCTCCAGGCAGACTTACGCCGGTTCGTGGTATTTCCTGAACAGGGCGTTCTCGGATGTTGCGGACATCGACGCGATGATCAACCTGGATATGGTGGGCACCGGCGGTGACGGATTCTACGCCTACACCTCCTCCAACGCAGATATGAACGAGGTCGTCAAGTCGATGGCCGGGCAGCTTCAGCCGATCCTGCCGACCCTCACGGCGCAGGAGCCTTACCCTTCCGACCACAGGGCTTTCTACGACAAGGAGATCCCTTCAATCCTCTTCACCACAGGACATTACCCTGAATATGGCACCGAACGTGACACGCAATCAATAATCGACTACGACACGATGGAGAGGGAACTTGAATATGTCTATAACTATTCAGTGGCTCTCATCAACGGTCCCAAGCCGATATTCAACCCTTCGGATCTGTCGGGATTGACGAGCGCGAACAAGGGTGATGAGGCCGTTGTGCCGTATTATGATTGCGACTACAGACCGTCATTCCTTGGCAGCCGTGATCCGAGGGTATTCCTTGAGAAATGGGTATATACCTATATGAAATACCCTAAGGAGGCCGTCAAGAACGGAATCCAGGGCCGTGTGCTTGTGGATTTTGTGATCGATGAGAAGGGCAAGGTCCGTGATGTCAAGGTGCTCAAGGGTGTTGATCCGCTTCTTGACGAGGAAGCCGTGCGGATCATCAGCGCGTCTCCGGACTGGAAGCCTGGTTGGCTGCGTGGCAAGAAAGTGAAGTCCAGAATGTCGCTCTACGTCGAGTTCCGGCTTGAGAAGAAAGGCAGTTTCGGACTGAAAAGACACGATAATTAATAAACAACAGTGATAAAATGGACTACGATTTCAGGAAAATTGAGAAAAAGTGGCAGGCCTACTGGGCCCAGAACGGCACTTTCAAGACGAAGGAGGATCCTTCCAAGCCGAAGTTCTATGTTCTGGATATGTTCCCTTATCCGTCCGGAGCAGGTCTGCACGTCGGCCATCCGCTGGGCTACATCGCCAGCGACATATATTCCCGCTACAAGAGACTCAAGGGCTTCAATGTGCTTCACCCGATGGGGTACGACGCTTTCGGCCTTCCTGCCGAGCAGTACGCCATTCAGACCGGGCAGCATCCGGAGGTGACGACGGTCAACAACATCAATCGTTACCGTCAGCAGATGGACAGGATCGGTTTCTCCTACGACTGGAGCCGCGAGATCCGCACCTGCGATCCGGCCTACTACAAGTGGACCCAGTGGGCTTTCCTGAAGATGTTCGGCTCATGGTACGACAATGACGCTCAGAAGGCTCGTCCGATCGAGGATTTGATAGCCGCGTTCGAGAAAGGCGGAAGCACTGCCGTAAACGCCGCCTGCACGGAGCACGAACCGTTCACGGCGGAGCAGTGGCAGGCATATTCCGAAAAAGAGAAGTCGGACGCGCTGATGAACTACCGCATCGCCTATCAGGGAGAGACGGCGGTGAACTGGTGCGCCGGACTCGGAACTGTGCTCGCCAACGACGAGGTGAAGGATGGCCTTTCAGTCCGCGGAGGCTTCCCTGTGGAGCAGAAGAAGATGAAGCAGTGGCAGCTCAGGGTTTCGGCTTATGCCGGAAGGCTTCTCGAAGGTCTGGACAAGATAGACTGGACCGACTCCCTCAAGGAGATGCAGCGCAACTGGATCGGAAAGTCCAACGGCTGCGAGGCTGTGTTCAAGTGCTACAACGGTGAGACAGAGCACGATGTGACCATATTCACGACTCGCGCGGACACGATGTTCGGAGTGACCTTTATGGTGCTTGCGCCAGAGAGCGGCCTCGTGCCGCTTCTGACCGCTCCGGATCAGAAAGAGGCTGTGGATGAATATCTTGCCGCGGTGAAGAAGAAGACCGAGCGCGAAAGGATAGCCCAGACCAAGACCGTCACCGGCGTGTTCAGCGGCTCTTATGGAGTGAACCCGATGACCGGCGACAAAGTTCCGATCTGGATCTCTGAATATGTCCTTGCGGGTTACGGCACAGGCGCCATTATGGCCGTTCCTGCCCACGACAGCCGCGACTATGCGTTCGCCAAGAAGTTCGGTCTGCCGATCATCCCTCTGATCGAGGGCTGCGATGTCAGCGATGAAAGCTTCGACGCGAAGGAAGGCAAGATGATCAACTCCGGATTCCTTAACGGATTGGATGTCAAGGAGGCCATTCCGGCCGCCATCGACTACGTCGAGAAGCACGGAATCGGTCACAGGAAGGTCAACTACCGTCTCCGTGACGCGATTTTCAGCCGCCAGAGGTACTGGGGCGAGCCGTTCCCGATCTACTACAAGGACGGCATCCCGACTCCGGTTCCGTTCGAGAAACTGCCTCTCCAGCTGCCTGAGATCACGGAGTTCAAACCTACCGAGAACGGTGAGCCGCCTCTCGCGAGGGCGAAGGACTGGACCTACGAGGGTTATCCTCTGGAGACCAGCACGATGCCGGGCTTCGCCGGATCAAGCGCCTACTACCTCCGCTATATGGATCCTCACAACAACGAGGCTCTCGTCGATAGGAAGGTTGATGAATATTGGCGTGATGTGGATCTGTACATCGGTGGTACAGAGCACGCTACGGGACACCTTATATATTCCCGCTTCTGGGACAAGTTCCTCTTTGACCTTGGTTATGTCTGCGAGGACGAGCCGTTCCGCAAGCTGGTCAACCAGGGTATGATCCAGGGACGCTCCAACTTCGTTTACAGGATCGTGGGCACCAACACGTTCGTCTCACTTGGTCTGAAGGACCAGTACGAGACCACCGAGATCCACGTGGACATCAACATCGTCCGCAACGACAAGCTCGACCTTGAAGCCTTCAAGAAATGGAGACCTGAGTTCGCCGACGCGGAGTTCATCCTTGAGAACGGTGAATATGTCTGCGGATGGGCCGTGGAGAAGATGAGCAAGTCGATGTACAACGTTGTCAATCCGGACAGGATCTGTGACGACTACGGTGCCGACACCCTCCGTCTCTACGAGATGTTCCTCGGACCTCTTGAGCAGTCAAAGCCTTGGGACACAAAGGGTATCGATGGCGTGAACAGATTCCTGCGCAAGTTCTGGAGGCTCTTCTACGATGGTGACAACTTCATCGTGACCGACGAGAAGGCCACTCCGGCCGAGCTGAAGGTCCTCCATAAGCTGATCACCAAGGAGCAGGACGACATCGAGCACTTCTCCTACAACACGACGGTCAGCGCGTTTATGATCGCCCTGAATGAACTGTCCGGTCTCAAGTGCCACAAGCGTGAGATCCTTGAGCCGCTGACAGTTATGCTCTCTCCGTTCACCCCTCACATCGCTGAGGAACTTTGGGAGGCCCTTGGACACAACGAGAGCATCACATTCGCTCATTTCCCTGAGTTCAACGCCGCTCTCGCCGCTGAGGACAACGTGACATATCCGGTTTCCTTCAACGGCAAGATGCGCTTCACCGTGGATCTCCCTAAATCCCTTTCACCTAAGGAGGTAGAGGCACAGATCCGTGAGATGGAGCAGACGTCCAAGTATGTTGGCGGACAGAACGTCGTCAAGGTTATCGTCGTTCCGGGCAAGATTGTGAACTTTGTTTTGAAATAGTCTATGGCGGTTTCTTCTTCCACAATCCTAAGAGGAGTCAAGGAATATCTCCTCATCACTCTTGGTATAGTCATCTATACCGTAGGCTGGGCGATATTCCTGACTCCGAACAACCTTATCGGCGGCGGAGTCTCCGGTATAAGCGCCATCATCCAGTATGCCACCGGTCTCAAGATGGGATATTCCTATTTTGTGATAAATACTGTGCTTTTGATTATCTCGGTGATCATCATCGGGCCCGCGTTCGGCGTGAAGACGGTGTATGCCATAATACTTGCCTCCGTCTGTCTGAATGTGTTCCAGTCCATTATCCCTGAGACGATCATCCAGGACTTCGCTCTGTCGAACGGGAAACTGATGTGCTCGATAATCGGAGGTTCGATGGCCGGTCTCGGCATCGGAATGTCGATTTCCCAAGGCGGAAGCACGGGAGGGACGGACATAGTCGCCTTGATCATCACGAAATTCAGGAATATATCTCCAGGACGCATTATCCTCACTATGGATGTGTTCATCATCGCTTCGTCGCTGTTGTTCCCGTCCTTCGGTGCTGACGGACAAAGGATTCCGTTTGACAGTAAGTTCTCTATCGCTGTTTATGGCATGATCATCGTGACTGTCTGCGGCCACGTGGTAGATCTCTATCTGGCCGGCTCCAAGCAGAGTGTCCAGCTGTTTATTCTTTCAAGACACTATGAGGAGATCGCCGACATGGTCTCCAAGGATTTCCACAGAGGTGTGACCGTTTTGAACGGGGAAGGCTGGTACACCAAACAGCCCGCTTCAGTCCTTATGGTCATCACCAGAAAGACGGATCTGAATCTTCTTTTGAGATCGATCAAGCGTGTGGATCCTGACGCCTTCCTCTCCATCTCCTCTGTCAGCGGAGTCTATGGACAAGGCTTCGACTCCATAAAAGGTGCAAAGAAAAGTTAGTTTTTCATAAAGAAAACACGATTTTTACTTCATACCCCCTGGCAAACCACCGCCCGGGGGCTTTTTCTTGTTATCTTGCCGGAACTAACTATTGACCCAATGACGATTTTCATCACATTTCTGACTCTTCTGGAGTTGTCCATATTCTTGGTCTATGACCTAAGAATCAACAGGAGCGACCGTTCCGCAAGGTATGCCATCCGCCTTATATCCTCCATCGGAGGACTTGTCCTGATTCTGGCTGAGATTCTCCTTCCCGGCCGGCTTGACACTCCTGAACTGGAGGTTGATCTTTCATTCATCACGGCAATGCTTGTGATGTATCCGTGTTCGTTCGAGAAGCCGGACACATCGTTCAAGGCGGCGCTATGCCTGCTGATTTTCGGTTTCGTCACGCTGTTGTATTTCAGGTGCAAGTCTTCCGGCACATTTGATTTCAAGTGCCAGCGCATTGTGTATTCGTTCGCTCCGATGCTTCTGTTCGTGCTGTCGTATTTTCTTTACATAGCCTATCGCCGTTTCTCAGGGATAAGAGCCATGTTCAGAAACACGGCGGTATGGCACAATGTGGAGGAATATTCACGGTTCCTCTACTCCATAGCGTTTATGGTCGCCGGAATGATTTTCCTATGCGCCGGCACATCCGCCGGACATCTGAAAGGTTTTCTCACAGCCGTGTCTGCGGTCATGTATCTTGCGCTTTACGCCATACTCTATCTGCGAGCCATGACAGGCAGGACCTACGTCATTAACCGTGCCACGGAGAAAAGGATCAAGGACATCATAAAGGGTAATCTGAGAACGTCATACATTGAGAAGGCTGATGAGGACAAGAAGATGAACAACCTTTACAGACGGGTTGTGATGTACATGGAGGAGAAAAGGCCTTATCTTGACCAGACCTTTGACATGGCAAGCCTTGCTGATC
>OHJH01000273.1_pt1 | contig 10869 bp, 7 predicted proteins | sample 1568471 | NCBI WGS metagenome assembly OHJH01 (sample SAMEA3879546, study PRJEB24766) | human gut metagenome | biome: human-associated habitat; feature: feces | place: USA | collected 1985/1987 | reverse complement strand
GGGTGCTCCTTCCGCCACGCCAGATAGTCATCCAGAATGACCGTGGCGCTCACAGAGTCCAGAATTTCCTTCCGCTTTGTGCCAAAGGTGCCGCTCTCGTCCAGCAGGTCGGCAGCGGCGCAGGTGGTCTGGCGCTCGTCCCACATGCGCACGGGCAGGCCGCTCCAGATTTCGACCGTTTTTGCCAGCTTGCGGCTCTTGGCGGCGCGCTCGCCCTCGGTGCCGTCCATGTTCAGCGGCAGACCGATGACGATGAGCTCGGCACCGATCTCCTCTGCCACCTCGCATACCCGGGCGGCTACCTTATTGCGGGCCTTCAGGGTGATCTGCGGGGTGATGGCTGTGGTCAGAAACTCGGTGCGGTCGCAGGTGGCAAGGCCGGTGCGGCTGTCCCCGTAGTCAACGGCTAAAATCTTCATACATAGTCCCTTTCCGGTGTGCAGAGTGTTTTTTTCAGTGTACCACAGCGGCGGCGGGATTGCAAAGAAAAGCGGTGGTTTTATCTCCGCTTTCGTGTTACAATAAAGGCAAAAATCAATGAGCGGGAGGAGACCGAAATGCTGAAACTGGTTCTGGGCACTTCCGGCAGCGGCAAAACCACCCTGCTGTATGCCCGCATCCGTGCCCGTGCCGAAGCGGGAAAGCGCAGCATCCTGCTGGTGCCGGAGCAGTTTACTTCCAGCACCGAAGCGCGCATCTACCGGGAGCTGGGAGATGCCCTTTCCGGCATGGTGGAAAGCTATTCCTTTACCAGTCTGGCGGAGCATATCCTTGCGGTAGAGGGCGGCGCGGCGGTGCAGACCCTGACCGATGCCGGGCGGGCGGTGCTGGTGCGCCGTGCGCTGGAGGAATTGCAGGACAACGTGCACTACTACTACCGCCACCGGCGCAGCGCGGCCTTTTGCCAGATGGCTGCCGAGACCATTGATGAGCTGAAAAGCGCCGGGCTTTCCGGGCAGCAATTGCAGGAGCTTGCCCGGGACTGCGGCTCCGAGAGCGCAAAGCTGGGCGAACTGGCACTCATTTTTCAGGGCTACGAAAGCCTGCTGGCGGGCACCGGCATGGATCCCGCCGACCGTCTGGAGCTGGCGGCAGACCGTCTGGAAGCCGCGCTTGCCCGGGACGAACTGCCGGACTTTTTGCGCGAGCGCGAGGTGTTCATTGACGAGTTCGATACCTTCAACGCGCCCAAAAAGCGGCTGATGGGTGCCATGCTGGCCGCGCTGCCCGCCGTGACGGTGGCGCTGTGCGAGGACGGCGCACCCATGCAGCCCGGGGACTTGGAACTGTTCTCCGGTGCAAAGCAGGTGGCGGCGCAGCTGCGCCAGCTGGCGCGCAAAAACGGCGCACAGGTGGCCGCGCCGGAACTGCTGCGGCGGGACCTGCGCCATAAGGATGCACCGGGGCTTGCCGCCTTGACCGAGCTGCTGGAGACCGGCAGCTGCACCCCGCCGGAAAGCGCCCCGGAGCTGCGGCTGTTTGCCGCCGCCAGCCGGGAGGAGGAAGCCCGCTGCGCCGCTGCCGCCATCCGCCGCCTGATGCGGCAGGGGGTGCGCTGCGGAAAGATCGCGGTGGTCTGCCGCGATATCAGCCTGTACCGGGCTGCGGTGCGGTACGAGTTCCGCATGGCAGAGATCCCGTTGTACTGCGACGAGCCCACCACCCCGGAGTTCAGCGCCCCCGCCACGGCGGTGCGGGCACTGCTGGCATTGCTGCGGGGCGCGGACATGACCGAGCAGCTGACCGTACTGGCAAAGACCGGCCTGTGCGACCTGACCGAGCCGGAAGTCTGTGCGCTGGAAAACTACGCCTACACGTGGTCGCCCAATGCTGCGGCGTGGCGGGCAGAATTTACCAAAAGCCCCCGGGGCTTCGGTGACGCCGAGCTGACCGAGGAAGATACGCTGAACCTGACCCGTGCCGAGAACGCCCGCAAAAAGCTGGTGACGGCGGTGGATACCCTGCGCGGCAAGGTGCGCAGCGCCAACGCCGAGCAGATCAGCCGGGCGCTGTATTTCTGCCTGAAGGAGCTGGGCGCAGAGGGACAGCAGGCTGCGCAGGTGGAGGATATCCGCACTGCCCGGGGCATCCCGGCGGCAGAGGAAGCCGCCCGCGAGTGGAACGTGGTGATGCAGCTGCTGGACGAGATGGCGCGGCTGCTGGGCAGTCAGGGCATCACCGTGCCGGAGTACGAGGATCTTTTCAGCCTGCTGCTGCGCTCCTCTGACCTTGGGCACATCCCGCAGACCTTGGACGCGGTGGTGCTGGCAAGTGCCGGTAAAATGCGTCTGGATGCGCCGGACTATGTGTTCGTGCTGGGGCTTGCGGAGGGGGAATTTCCCTCTACTCCCGCAGAAAGCGGCCTGCTGACCCACGCCGACCGTGACCTGCTGATGGCAAAACAGATCGACCTGCCGGATTGCTTTGAGAACCGGGTGGTGCGTGAGCAGGTCTGTTTTTACAAAGCCCTCACCGCCCCGGCAAAGGGGCTGTGGATGAGCTGGCCGAAAGGGCAGGGGCAGACCCTGTGCGCTGCGCTGGAACCCATCGTGGAGGCATTGCAGCCCGCCGCGCCGCAGCTGGAACTCATCGACCTTGCCGCCACTCCCGCAGACGGTCTGGACGTGCTGGGCGGCGGCTGGCCGATGACCGAACTGGAACGCGCCAGCCTGACCGAGGCGCTGCGCGCCCCCGGCGAAGGGGTACAGGCACCCCGGGGGCTGGCGCTGCTGCAGCGCATGGAGCAGGACCCGCCCCGGCAGGTGCAGGATCTGCCCACGCTGGAAATGCTGCTGGGCAGGCGGCTGCACATCTCGCCCAGCCAGCTGGAAAAATATTATACCTGCCGCTACGGCTACTTTTTGCAGTATGTGCTGGGGCTCAAGCCCCGCCGCCGTGCGGAGCTTTCGGCTGACCAGAGCGGTACGCTGATGCACTGGGTGCTGCAGATGGCGCTGGACCCCCACCCCGGGGCAGACAACCCCTGTGCCGGGCTGCGCCCTTTTTTGGAACTGGACGACGCCGCCATGGCTGACCTTGCCGCTGCGCTGGTGGATGAGTATGCGCGGCGTTATCTGCCGGAGGATACCGCACGCTTTGCCTACCTGCTCTCCCGGCTGAAAAAGAGCATGACCAGCCTGTTGTGCTATCTGCGGGACGAGCAGAACCAGTCCCAATTCAAGCCCGTGGCCTGCGAGCTGAAAATAGGCCGAGGTGAGGATGCCGTGCCCGGGCAGGTGTACCGCCTGTCAGACGGGCGCACGGTGCAGCTGGTGGGTACGGTGGACCGCGCGGACGAGTGGATCGAGGATGACGGCACCCGCTGGGTGCGGGTGGTGGACTACAAGACCGGCAGCAAAAAGCTGGACTTGAAGGAAGTCTACTGCGGGCTGGACTGCCAGATGCTGCTGTATCTGTTCAGCCTGACCCGGGATGCGGGCGGGCGCTTTACCGGCGCACAGCCGGCGGGCGTGTTGTATCTGCTGGCCGACCCCGCCCCCCAGACCCTGCCCCGCGGGCAGGCCGCCCGGGCAGTGGAGTACCAGCTGGACGGTCTTGTGCGGGACGAGCAGAAGATCTTTGACGCCATGGACGCGGACGAAACAGGCAAATATCTGCCCTTTGGCTACCGCAACGGCGCACCCAGCCCCTACCAGAAGGACAAACGGGCGGACAGCGCCAAGCTCAGCCGCATCCAGCTGCATCTGGACGACCTTGTTACCCAGATGGGCGAGCAGCTTTACGGCGGGCAGATCGACGCCGAGCCGCTGGTGGTGAGCAGCAGCAAAAGCCCCTGCACCTGGTGCGATTACAGCTTTATCTGCTGCCACGAGACCGGGGTGCATGAGCGTGCGCTGGAAGCCCCCGCAAAGCCCTTTGAACCCGAGGAAGAACCCGAAGAAGAGGAGGAACAGCCGTGAGCGGACCCAAATGGACCCCGGCGCAGCAGGCTGCCATTGCCGACCGGGGCGGTGCGCTGCTGGTAAGCGCAGCCGCAGGCAGCGGCAAGACCGCCGTGCTGACCGAGCGGGCGGTGCAGCTGATCACCGACCCGGAGCACCCGGTCAACGCCGACCGGCTGCTCATCGTCACCTTTACCAATGCGGCGGCGGCAGAGCTGCGCGCCCGCATCGGGCAGGCGCTGCTGCACCGCAGCCAGCTGCAGCCCGGCAATGCCATGCTGCGCCGCCAGCGGATGCTTTTGCAGCGCGCGCCCATCTGCACCATTGATGCTTTTTGTCTGAACCTGCTGCACAAGCACTTTCAGGCGCTGGATATCCCGCCGGATTTTGCCCCGGCAGATCCCGGCACCGTGCAGCTGCTGCGGGGGGCGGCACTGGCCGAAACGCTGGAAAACGCCTACCGCGACCCGGATTTCTGCGCCTTTGCAGACCTTTACGGCAAGGGCCGCACCGATCAGGCCGCAGGCAATACCATCCTGCATGTGTACGATTTTCTGCGGGCACTGCCGGACTACGACCGCCGCATGGACGAATATCTGGCTCCATGGCAGCAGGAGAACGGTTTTGGCTCCACCTGCTGGCATGACCTGCTGCTGGCCGAAGCGGCCCGCTGCGCCGGAGCGGCCCGGGAGCTGCTGACGGCGGCGCTGGCCGACTGCAGAGAGGACTTTGTCCTTGCGCAGGCGCAGGCCGAGGAAAAAGGAAAGACGGCAGCCTCCAAAGCCAAGGCCGCGGCAGGCGTCAACGATAAATTTGCAGAGCCGCTCTCCCGGCTGGAAAACGCCGCTGCCCTGCTGGGCGAGGTGGAGCGGCTGGCGGCGGCAGGGGAGTGGACGCCGCTTTATGATAAGCTCACGCCCTATGTGCTGGGCATGGAGGAGATGCCCGGCTTCAAGGGCATGAAAAAGCGGCTGACCGGCGACCACAAGGCGGCGGTGCGCACCCGCACGGACGAAGCCGCCAAGCTGTTCGAACAGATCACGGAGCTTATCTCCTGCAGCGAGGAGGAGGCCGAAGCCGACCGCAGAGAGGCGCTGCCCCGGCTGCGGGCCCTGTTTGCCGCGGTGCGGGACTTTGACGCCCGTTTCTCGGCAAAGAAAAAGGAGCGCAAGCTGCTGGAATTCAGCGATTTTGAGCATCAGGCCCTGCGGCTGCTGCGCACGCCGGAGGGAGAACCTACCCCGCTGTGCCAGAGCATCCGGCAGAACTACGCCGCTGTGATGGTGGACGAATATCAGGACACCAATGCGCTGCAGGACGCCATCTACCGCTGCCTTGCATCCCCGGCGGGGGACGACCTGTTTCTGGTGGGCGACCTGAAACAGAGCATCTACCGCTTCCGGCAGGCCGACCCCAGCATCTTCCGGACGAAGCTGGATGTCTGGGCCCCTCTGCCCGGCGGCACGGCACGGCCCCGCCCGGCGGAGGGAACGCCGGGCACCGATGCACTGCTGGCACTGGATGCCAACTTCCGCTCGGCCCCGCAGGTGGTGGCAGGCATCAACTTTATCTTTGAACAGCTCATGACGCCCCGGCTGGGCGATACCGCCTATGGCGACGGCCAGCGGCTGGTGTGTGGTGCACCCGGCGAATACGCCGGCAGCGTGGAGGCACACTTCCTGCCGGACGACACCGCCGAGACCGACGCGGCGTGGATCGCCCAGCACATCGAAGAGCTGGTGGCCGCCGGGGAGCCGGTGCGGGAGGGCAGCACCACCCGCCCGGTGCAGTACGAGGACTGCTGCATCCTGCTGGCGGCACGCGGGAATTTTCTGGCCTACGAAGAAGCGCTCACGGCCCGGGGCATCCCGGTCTACGCGGACGCCCGGGAAAATCTGATGACAGCCCCGCACATCCGTCCGCTGATCTCGCTTTTAAAGGTCATCGACAACCCGGCGCAGGACATCTATCTTGCTGCCGCCATGCTGGGGCCGATGTTCGGGTTTACAGACGACGACCTTGTGCGTCTGCGGGCCTGCAGCGAGGAAGCGCAGAAAAAACAGCAGGCGCCCGGCACAAAGCACACCCGCATGAGCCTGTACGGCGCAGTGCTGCAGGTGGTGCAGAGCGAAAATGAAACACCGTTCACCCAAAAGGTGAAGGATTTTTACGCCCGGCTGACCGAGCTGCGGCGCATGGCCCGCAGCGTTCCGGCAGAGCAGCTGCTGGAAGAGATCTTTGTCTCCACCGGCTACCTTGCCGCGTTGGGCGTGCTGGAAAACGGAGCCCGCCGCCGGGAGGATGCCCGCCGGTTTGCAGCGTTTTGTGCGGAATCCGGCACAAACGGCATTTCGGCGCTGGTGCGTGCCATCGATGCGGCGGCACAGGCAGGCTCCACCGGGCAGGACGCAGTGCCGGGCGGCGCACGCCCGGGCTGCGTGACCATCATGACCATCCACCGCTCCAAGGGCCTGCAGTTCCCGGTGGTGTTCGTGGGCGATACGGCCCGGCACTTCAACCTGAGCGACACCTATCAGCCGGTGCTGCTGCATCGGGAATACGGTGCAGGCCTGCGGCTGCGTCCGGAACAGGGGGACCTGTACAAGACCGCCGCATACACCGCCCTTGCCAATGCTCACGCACAGGAGACCCGCAGCGAGCAGATGCGCCTTTTGTATGTGGCGCTCACCCGCGCACAGGATATGCTGATCCTGACCATCCCGCTGGGCATGACCAAGACCGGCAATCCCTTTGCCCGGGCGGCGGCGTTTCTGGCGGCAGGTGCGGGGGAGACCCTGAACCGGCAGGCAAACAGCTTTGCCGACTGGCTGCGTGCGGCGCTGCTGGTGCATCCCTTTGGCGGGCCGCTGCGGCGGCTGGCCGGAGATCTGGAACTGCCCTTTGTGTTTACGGAAAGCGAGATCACCGTATCGGTTCAGGAGGCCGGGCCGGAACCGGAAGCGTCCGGGCAGGAGCCGGAACAGCCTGCAGCCGTCCCGGCAGACCCGGCTCTGGTGGCCGGGCTGCAGGAAGGCTTTGCTTGGCATTACCCGGCGGCAGAGCTTGCCGCTGTGCCCGCCAAGGTCAGCGTGACCAGCATCGTGCACAAAGCCGAGCAGACCACGCTGGAACGGCCTGCTTTCCTTTCCAGAGACGGCCTGACCGCCGCCGAAATGGGTACGGCCCTGCACGCCTTTCTGGAACATGCGGACTTTTCGGCCCTTGCAGCGGCAAAGGCTGCGGGCGGGCTGGAAAAAGCCATTCTGGCCGAGCGTCAGCGGCAGGTGGACAGGCAGCTTGTGGCCCCGGAGATCGCGGAAAAGCTGGATGTGAGCCGGATCCGCCGCTTTGTGGAAGGCGAGGCCTTTGCAAAGATCTGCGCAGCAGACGAGGTGCTGCGGGAGCTGGCTTTCATCACGGCGCTGCCTGCCGAAGCGGTGCTGGCTGCGCAGGGCACAGAGGGCGTCCGGGCCGAGGGAGAGCAGGTGCTGGTGCAGGGCATCGCAGACCTTGTGCTGGTGTACCCGGACCATCTGGAACTGCTGGACTACAAGACCGACCGCCGCAAAACAGCCGCGGATTTTGTGCGGGCCTACAAACCCCAGCTGGACCTGTACGCGCTGGCCGTCGGCAAACGCTTTGCCCCGAAGCCGGTGACCTATAAAGGCATCTACTCGCTGGAACTGGGCAGGTTGATCGAGGTATGAGGACGATTCATATTTTTCTCGTAAAACGCATAAAAAGTGCTTGACAGGCCCCTGCGGCTGTGGTAAAATAACCGGGTAAAGAAAGCAGCTACGGCCTGTGCCGCGCTCGCCTTGTGGGGTCGGAATCCCCGGGCTATACCCAAACACGGTTCGATTCTTTGAACGAACTGCGCTTTTGTGTGAAATTTCGCGCGGCTGTCCTGCAAATGGGCGGCCGCGTTTTCTATGCCAAATATTGCAACACTATGGATTTTGTTTGGAGGTGCATTCATTATCGCTACCGCTGGAAAGTCGAAGGAACTGGAGATCAACGGCCAGATCCGTGATCGTGAGGTTCGCCTGATCGGTGCTGACGGCGAGCAGAAGGGCGTTGTGTCCATTCAGGTGGCCATGCGCGCTGCAGAAGAAGCCGGGCTCGATCTGGTAAAGATCGCACCGCAGGCTGTGCCGCCTGTGTGCAAGGTGCTGGACTACGGCAAATACCGTTTTGAACAGCAGAAGAAGGAGAAGGAAGCCAAGAAGAACCAGAAAGTGGTCGAGGTCAAGGAGACCCGCCTTTCGCTCAATATTGACACCAACGACTTCAACACCAAGCTGAACCAGACTGCCAAGTTCCTGGCAGCTGGCCACAAGGTTAAGGTTTCGATCCGCTTCCGCGGCCGTGAAATGGCGCACAGTGCTCTGGGCGCAGACGTGCTGAAGCGGTTTGCCGAGGCTCTGCCTCAGGCATCCACCGATAAGCCGCCCGTGCTCGAGGGCCGCACGATGTCCATTCTGCTGATCCCGAAACCCAATAAGGACTAATTTTAGGAGGAAACTAAAATGGCTAAGATGAAACTGAAGACGCACTCCGGCGCTAAGAAGCGCTTTAAGCTGACCAAGAACGGCAAGATCAAGCGCGGCCACGCATTCCGCAGCCACATCCTGACCAAGAAGACCACCAAGCTGACCCGTGGCTACCGTCAGCCCAGCTACGTTGATAAGACCAACGCAGCTACCATCAAGAGCATGCTGCCCTACGCCTAAGAGCGAGCCGCAGGCACAAACATTCTACTACAGATAACTAAAGGAGATATAAAAAATGGCACGTATCAAAGGCGCAACCATGACCCACAAACGTCGTAAGAAGATGCTGAAGCTGGCCAAGGGCTTCTACGGCTGCAAGAGCAAGCACTTTAAGATGGCCAAGCAGCAGGTCATGAAGAGCGGCAACTACGCTCTGGCTGGCCGCCGCATGAAGAAGCGTCAGTTCCGCAACCTGTGGATCTGCCGCATCAACAACGCAGTTCGTCCTCTGGGCATGAACTACTCCACCTTCATGGCTGGCCTGAAGAAGGCAGGCATCGAGCTGAACCGCAAGATGCTGAGCGAGATGGCCATCCACGATCCCGCCAGCTTCAACGCTCTGGTCGAGACCGCCAAGAAGGCGCTGTAAGAATCAGCTTTTTCAAAGACGCATGCGCCGCGCGCGCGTGCGTCATTTTGTTTATATGGAGATCATACGGGGGTGCCAGATGGAAACCATCACCAGCCGCGAAAACGCCAAAATCAAATATGCCTGCCGCCTGCGGGAAGAAGAAAAGCTCCGCACGGCGGATGGCCTGTTTTTTGCTGAGGGCCCCAAGCTCTGTCTGGAGCTGGCCCGCGGCTGTACCCTGCAAACCCTGTATGCCACCGAAAAGGCCCTGGCCCATACCCCAGAACTGGAAGCTTTTGCGGGCAAAACTGTGCTGGTAACAGAGCCGGTGGCACAAAAGCTTTCCGGAACCAAAACCAGCCAGGATGTGTTCGGCGTGTTTGAACACCCCGGCTGGCAGGCGGCAGATATTTTAGCAAAGGGACGCCGTATTCTGGCACTGGAAGCGGTGCAGGACCCCGGCAATGTGGGCACCCTGCTGCGCAGCGCCGCGGCCTTTGGGTACGACCTGGTCCTGTTGGGACCGGGGTGCGCCGCACCGTTTTCGCCCAAAACACTGCGCTCCTCGATGGGCGCGGCCGGGCGGCTGCCGACGCTGCACACCGAGGATTTACCCGCGGCGCTGCAAAGGCTGCGTGCCCGGGGCGTTACGACGCTGGCGACGGCGCTGTACCGTTCCCGCCCGCTGGACGAGGCCGGAAACGACTTCCCGGGCGGGCTGTGCGTCGTCATCGGCAGCGAGGGCCAGGGCCTGACGGATGCCACCGTGGCCGCCTGTGACCTGGCTGTGCGTATCCCGATGACAGACCAGGTGGAAAGCCTGAACGCCGGTGTGGCCGGCAGCGTGCTGCTGTGGCAGTTCCGCAATGTGTAAAAACATAGTATAATAAGGGAAGGGGAGACGCACGTGGATAAGACACTGGCCTGGCTTTGGCTGGCGGATGCCGTTGGTTCTGCCTGCCAGAACGCCCGCGATCTGCTGGCGCTCTACCCCGACCCAGAAGCTTTATACGAAGCCCTGTGCGCCGGGCGGGAAGCACCGCCCTACTTTTTGAGCGACCACGCCGTCGCCCAGCTGTGCGACACCACCCCCTTTGATTATGAGGAGCGGCTGGATCACTGTCTGCTGACCGGTGTGGAGATCATCACTCCCGATGATGCCGCCTACCCGGATCGCTTGCGGGACCTGCCGGACATGCCGCTGGTGCTGTACGTCACCGGCGAGCCCGCCTTCCTGAACGGCCACCGCTATGTGGGCATGGTGGGCACCCGCCGCCCCAGCGCTTACGGGCGGCAGGCGGCGTTTGACCTTTCGCTGGAGATGGCCAAACAGGGAGCCGTCATTGTCAGCGGTCTGGCGGACGGTCTCGACAGTTAGGGCCACCGCGCGGCGGTGGAAGCTGGCACACCTACCGTGGCGTTCCTCGGAACGGCCATCGATACGACCTACCCCGCCGCCAATGTCAAGTTGCGCCAGCGCATCGAGAAAGGCGGCGGCGCCGTCTGCAGCGAGTACCCGCCCGGCTACCAGGGTAAGCAAAAGGGCACCTTTCTGGCCCGCAACCGGCTGATCGCCGGCCTGTCGGAGGTGCTTTGTGTGGCCGAGGCTCGCATCCGCAGCGGCACGCTGAACACCGTGTCCCACGCCGAAAGCCTGGGCCGCCCGGTGCTGGCCGTGCCGGGCAGTATTTACAGCGCCCAAAGCCAGGGAACCAACGAGCTGCTGCGCTCCGGCCGGGCCGGGGTGCTGTGCCAGGCAGCGGACGTGCTGGCCTGTATGGGCGTGGAAAGTGAAAGCGCCGCGCCGGAGCAATCGGCCTTTGTGGTGGAACAAACCAGCCCC
>OHJH01000265.1_pt1 | contig 10959 bp, 12 predicted proteins | sample 1568471 | NCBI WGS metagenome assembly OHJH01 (sample SAMEA3879546, study PRJEB24766) | human gut metagenome | biome: human-associated habitat; feature: feces | place: USA | collected 1985/1987 | reverse complement strand
GATGTAGTAAATCTTATTTCCTTTTGATACGATCTCCTTCAGGTTTTCGACCGAACCCTGCAGTGTCTTTCGCTGCTTTCTTGTCGCCAGCAGCGGGTAATCGTCGCCGCAAAGATTCTCCATCTCGTAGAATTCCCCCTCGGGGATCTTGAGGTTGTGGTTGTAGCCGCCGAAGGTATCCGTCACCTGCTGCGAGCGTGCCGTCTCTTGAATCGTCGGATATGTCGGCATCTGTCATCCCTCCATCAAAACCGGAATACTCCGGGATCCTTCGCCATATGCGCGCGGTTATACCAGTTGCGCCAGCGCGAGAACGCCGCGTTGAACAGCGTGATGCTCTGGCTGTATTTGCCCGCCTCGCCGTTTTCGCGGTCGATCATGGCCTGCAGGTAGTTGTTGTACACGTCCTCGTCATACGGGCTGCCGACGAGCAGCTCCGTGCTCATGCTCGTGTTCTCGCCGTAGCCGTCGAACGTCTCCGTGCCGCCCTCGTGCGTGCGGATCACTTCCTGCAAGATCATCCCGTCAAGGCGCGACAGCCACCGGATCTTCATGTCCTGCGAATACTGGTTCGGCCGCAGGGCGTCCACCATCGTGATCGCGTCCGAAATCGTCATAGTCTCTGCTCCTTATACTGAAAAAGGGAGGCGTGATTGCCGCCTCCCTTTGGTTTACTCTGCCTGCCGCGCGGCCGTCGTAGCCTCGTCCACGAACGCCTCGAAGGCGTCCCGCGCGCGCTCAGACCGGCGGATCTCGTCGGCGATGTAGCGCGGCACCTTGGACTTCTTGCCCTTCGGGATCAGAAAATTCTTGCCGTTTACGCTCACGAACAGGTTCGGGTCTTCCTTCGCGCCGGCGCGCGGGATGAAGATCTCCTCCAGCTCATACGGATCCGGCAGCTTTTCGGCCACAGCCTCGGTCTTTTCGGCCACAGCCTCGGTCTTTTCGGCCACAGCCTCGGTCTTTTTTTCAGTTGCCATGGGTACGCTCCTTTCTCACATCAGCCGGAGACGCCGCAGCGCCTCCGGCCGTATTGGTTTCGCCTCAGTTGGCGGCGTCCGTCGCGCTGTAAGCAGACGTGCTCATCACGCGCAGCAGGCGCTCGGTGTACAGCACGGTCGCGCCGTTGGTCTCGAACTTGTAGCCGATGGTGCTGAACTGGTTCAGCGGGCCGCCGATCTCGGACTTGTCGTGCACGATCATCTCCAGCGCACCGCCCTCCGGATCGATGATGCCGAAGGCATCCTTGCCGAAGAAGTAGGTCGCGTAGGTCGCGCCCTCGCTCTTGTTCTTGTAGCCGGTGCCGGTCAGGACGGGCGCGAACGTGTTCTCGATGAAGCGCACGCCGTGCAGCTCGCCGATCTCGCCGTTATAGATCTCGTCCGGCTGGGCGTACTTGTGCGCCTCGATCCACTCTTTGGACTTGCGCAGGTCGTAGGCGACGGACGGATGGATCACGGCGTAATACTTGCCGTTGATGGTCGGCACGCGGTCCTTCTTCATCTTCGTGACCGACTTGGCGATCATGTCCGGCGTCAGGTAGGCGTAGCCGTCAGCAGCGCTCGTGCCGCCGCCGGCGCCCATCTCGGCGCAGGAGGTCGGCGTGGAGATATACGCGCCGGCCGCGCTGAGGTTGTCGCAGTAGAGCACGTTCGTGTTGGTCAGCAGCGCGTCGCGGATGAGCTTTTCCTGCGTCTCTGCGGCGCTCGCGCCCATCTCCTCGGTCGCGCCGAGGATCACGTCGTCGTAGGCGCGCAGCTCCAGGCGGTCGGTGATGCTGGTGTACGTGCCGTACTGGTTGATGCTGCCCTCGAGCTTGGTCACGCCGAACTTCTGTCCAGTCGGGATCACGCCTTCGGTCAGCTTACCCGCCTTCTCAAAGGTGTTCCACTTGCGCCACTCGACCGTGCCGCCGTGGTTCTTCGGCAGCGCCTGCTTCTTGCCAAACTGCGCGTAGAACATCTCGGCACGCGCGTTTTCGAGCAGCTCGGTGTCGTAGAAGGTCTTGAGCTCCGGCGCAAGCGTGTTGGTGCCGGAGAAGGCAGTCACCGTGCCGGTCGAGGCGTTGACGTAGTTGCCGGTCGCGTTGACCAGCGTGCCCGCGTCCGCGAAAAGCTGCAGACCGAGCTTGGTAATCAGATTCATGATCATAGGTTTGCTTCCCCTTTCAGTATTCTGTTCGGGGATCGCCTCCCTGCGCGTCAGAACGTGCCGGGATAGAGCTTCTCCCCGTTCGCCGCTGCGCTGCGCATGCGGCGCTTGATCTCGTCGCGTCTCGCGCGCGACATCGTCGTCGGGGCAGAAATGGATGCCGCCTGGGATGCGCTGCCGTTCTCTGCCGGCCTGCGCTGCCCGGCCTGGATGCTGTTGCTGATCTGCTGCGCGGTCTTCTGCGCTGCCACCTGCATCGCCGCCGTCTGGATCTCCTTGCGGTGCACGGCAAAGTAGGCGTCCTCCACGCTGATCAGGCTGCCCGGCGCGGTCAGCCGCGCGAAGACCGGGTTCTCCAGCTCCGTCTGCAGGTCAAAGCCCGGATACATCTCCTGCAGCTTCGCCGCCTGCTGCACCAGCCCGTCGAAATGCTCCTGCAGCCTGCGCTGCTCAAGCGTCTGCTCGTTCTGGTGCTCCAGCAGTTTGTTGCGCCACTCCAGCTGGTCGATACGCATGGCCTCCTCGACGGGGATGCCGAGCTCGTCCGCCCGCTCCTCGTAGTACGCCTTGTCCTCGGTCACAGCCTTGTTCAGCGCCTGCACGTCCAGCTTGGAGATATCCTCTGCGTCGATGCCGTACTTGCGCGCCATCAGCTCCAATGCCGGCGTCAGGTCCTTGAGCGCCTGCTCGGACTTCTTCGACTTTGCCAGCCGCTTCTGCATCATCTTCTGCGCCTGCTCGTTGTACTCGGGATCTGCCATGATCTCGTCCCACGTCAGGCGCTTCGGCATTTCCTGCCCATCATCGGTGCCATTTGCAGCGTCGTCCTGCGTCTGCGCCGCCTCTGCCGCTGCCCCGTCGTCACGGTGCATGGCCGATACGCGCGCCTTCGACCGCTTGCTGATCTTGTCCGCCGGGACACCAAGCCCGGTCAGGATGCGCTCCCCGGCGTCGGGAGCCGTTACGCCCGCAGCGCCCGCGCCATCTGCGCCTGCGCCCGCCCCGGAAGAGCCTCCGGCCGCGCCACCCGCGCCGCCTTCGCCGCCGAAGAGCTGCAGGCCGTGCATGGCCAGCGCCCGAATGTCAAATCGCATAAGGATGCCTCCGTCAAAAATCTGTGGTAGGCCACGACCCTGTCGCCGCCCGCCGGAGTTGCACCGGCACTTGCTGTCCATCGCAGCAGCGCACCTCGCAGCGGCATAGATACCCACGCAGCAGTCTCCCGCTGCGTGGGTGCCAAGAGAAAAGGAGATGGATGGGAAACAGAAGAAAGGAGGTACACACGCGAAAGCCCCTGCACCCTCGCACCTCCAGCATACAAAAAGGCCGAGGGCTTTCTCTATCCCTCGGCCTCGGATCTCTGAAAATTTTTTATCCGCGCACCTCATAGCGCACGCGCTCCGGGTACATCTGCCGCAGGATATCGAATCCCGCGCAGATCTGGTCGCTGATCATCTTCGCACACGCGCGCCATCGCGGCGATGCAGCGCACACGATCTCTGCGTGCCCGCTGCCCAGCTCCACGCTCGAGCCGCGTGCCTGTCCGGCGGCGTCCATGTTGCCCACGGCGGCCGCCAGCGTGTACACAAGGATCGTCACCGCCGCGCATACGATGTCCTGCCCCGCCTCGGCAAAGCCCGCGTGCCCGTCAGCCGTCAGCCGAAGCCTCATCCGGTCGTACACGATCTCGATCATGCCTTGCTGCCCCCCTTGATTACGGCTCCGCCGCCCGGCTGGGCAGCGTTCGCGCTCGCCTCCCGTGCCTTCGCGGCGATCGGGTGCTCGTCGGCCTTGATGCCGGAGATCTCGTCGCTTTCCTGCATCTTCGGTGCGGCGCTTGCGCCTGCGCCCGCCTGTGCCGGCATGGCGATGCCCATGTCCGCCGCGATGCCCTGCACCATGTCCGGCCGCGCGATCTGCGCCAGCGACAGCGCCAGCTGCTGGTACTGCTGCAGCCGCTGCGCCAGCACGCCGTTGAGCTGGATCTTCTGCATCACGCCGTCCTTGCCGTCAAAGTCCATCATGTCCAGGCACGCCAGCGCCTGGTCTGTCATGCTCGGATTGAAGAAGCCCATCTGGAAAAACTGCAGCGCCAGCTCGTTCTGGCTCACGCGGGTGTATACGTTCTTTTTCTGCGCGCTGACCTTGATATCGAACACCGGCAGCCGCATCCCCATGTCCGCGCCGAAGGCCATGCCCTGCGCCTGCGGCTGCAGCCCCTGGTTGCTGTAGGATACAAACTGCTCCATGCCCAGCTCGCCCACGATCCGGAAGGACCTCGGCAGGCCGTAAAACTGCCGGATCAGCTCGATGCACAGATTCACGATCTTGCTGTATGCGCGGTATGCTGCCAGCGTGCTGTCCCGACTGCCCTTGCCGCTTGCCTCCTGCAGCGCGGCGATGGCGCTCGCCGCCGTCACGCCGGAGGTCACGTTGCCGGTCGCCGTGTCGGTGTTGCCGCTGGTCTCGCGCAGTTCGTTGACCATCGTCGACCAGACGTTGATATAGTTTCCGGGCAGTGCGTTGTAGTCGATCGGCCGGATGCTGTCCTGCCCGAGGTTGCCGTCCACGTGCACCAGCGGTTTCTCCGTGTCCAGCAGCTCCTGCTCGTTCACGCTCCCGTCCTCGCGCATAAAATATCGCGGCGTCGCGCCCACCACGGCGTTGCGCACGAGGCTCGTGCCGAGGCTGTCGATGGCCGTCTGAGGATTGCGGCAGATATCCACGTAACCGTACCCGCACGGCGATCCCTCGACCGGGAACAGCGCGTCGAACACATACGGGTAAAGCCCGTGATCGTACAGCCCCCGCTCGCGGTATTCCGGGTCGTTTTCCGTCGCGTACAGCACGATGTCGCCGATGTACTTGCAGTAGTGCAGCACGCCGCCGCGATGGTAGTACACGTCGATCACCGTGCTCTTCCGGTCGGTCGGCACGTTGTCGTCGTACAAAAACTTCGATGCATAAAAGTCGTTGCCCTTGAGCTGCCCGCGCAGCTGGGGGTACTGCTCCTCGAGCGCATCGTTGTCCATCAGCTCCGTGTGGTACACATACCGGCTCTTCTGGATGTCGGTGATGCCCGGCTCCCAGAAAAGGTTGAGCACGTTCACGCGCTCGATGCTGATGTCGCCGAGGCCGCCGAGCTTGCCGCTGTCCCACGTGATCTTGTACACGCACGTGCCGTACTTCATCTTCGCCCACATCGCGTCGCTCCAGGTCGCATCGAAGGCGTTCTGCTCCAGCACGCACGGCACGATTGCCGACAGCATCTTCGCTTCCTGTTTGTCGCCTTCCTCGCGCGGCAGGATGTTCGGCTCTGGGTACGACTCCACAGCGTCAGCGTGCTTGTTTACGATCACGTTGTGCAGCCACGAGCTCCGGCTGCGGAAGCCCCTGTACATCTGGTTTCCGGCCTTCTCTTCTTCCGGCTGGTTGTGCAGCTTCCACCACTGCTCCGCTGCGATCATGCGCCGCTCGGTGCTGGCCTTGCCCACTTTGTACTCGTGCAGCACGCGGGAAAACTCCTGCAGCTGCTCGCGCGTGATCACGTCCTCCGGCGGCATCACCTGCCCGCCGAGCGCCTGCGCATCCGTGCCCGGCTGCGCGCCGCTGATAGCGATATTGTCCATACTTACCTCCCGTTTTTATCACCAGATTGCGCCGTAGCGCCCCGGTTTCTGCATCTGATTGAGCGGATCGGACAGCACCGGCTCCTCCTCCGCCGCCAGCATCGGCTTCACCGGCCGCGACATACACAGATACCGCCACTCGTCGCTGACGTGGTCCTCCAGCCCTGTATCCAGATCCTCCGGATTTGTCCGGCTGTACATCATCAGCGGCACCGTGCGGATAAAGGCTTTGCACGTATCAAAGATGTACATCCGCGCATATCCCTGCGCGTCGAACTGCAACCTGTAGTGGCACTGCATCCACCCCGGCACGCGCTTGTTGTCGCCCGGCGTGAAGTACACGCGATACCGCGCCGCCGTGTCCGCGATGCTCTCGCCGCGCGATGCGTCCCAGATGGCCGGGTCCGCCACGCCCGTGATCTTCCGGCCCTTCAGCCATGGGTGCGTGTCCTCGATCTCCGCGATGCGCTTGAACTGCTCGTCCGGCGACCACTTGACGCCCTCGTTCGGCGTCTCCGTGCAGCCGTACAGCTCCATGATGCGGTACAGCACGCCGTCGTAGTCCATCGCCCACCACGCGCACGAAAACGGCTTGCCGTACCCAAAGTCGTAGCTGCGCAGGATGTGCCATCCCCGGCACGCTCCGGCCGCGAGGTCGAAGGGCCTGATCACGTGGCACCACCGGTGCTGCGCCCGCAGCTCCTCCGGATCCGCGTCCACGCCCGCCTCGTGCGCCGCCATCAGATCCGGCTCCGTGCGGAAGTCCTCAAAAAACTGCCCCTCGAAGATGTCCCATGATCCTTCCAGCCACGCCGCCCGCAGCTTCGGCGGCAGGTTCTCCAGCTCCGCAATGTATTGCGGCTGCGCTGCCATCAGCGCCTTGTTGTCCGTAACCAGCGCCTGAATGAAGCTGTAGTCCTCCGGCCGCTCCGCCCCCTCGAAGCGTCGATCCACGAACAGCCGCTTGAAGTACCCGTGCGACGGTCCTCCCGGGTTGAGCGTGTAGTACGTGCGCTTCGGGAAGCCGTTCGTGCCGCGCACACAGGCGTTGATTTCCTTGATCCACGCCTCCATCAGCTGCCCGGCCTCGTCGATGAAGATCACATCGTATTCCGCGCCCTGGAAGTGCCCCAGATCCTTGTCCGTATCGCAGTACCCCAGCGCCAGCGTGCTGCCGTTGTAAAAGCGGAATTCTTTGGTCGATTGGTTGTAGCGCGCCACGCCCGCCAGCTCCGGCACCAGAAATTTCACGTGGTTGTTGCGCAGCTCGTCCAGCGTCCGGCGCACGATCAGCATCTTGATCCCTGGATACTCGCACCCCAGGATCTTTGCCTTCGTCCGCACGGACCAGCTCTTCCCGCCGCCGCGCGCGCCGCCGTAGGCCACGTGCCGGTGCGTGTCGCGCAAAAAAGCGTCCTGCTTGCTGCTGATCTGGCTTGCGTCCACTAAAATCATTGCTTGTATTCCTCCGGCAGGCCGACGATCTCCAGCACCTCCGGCGCGCTGCTGCCGCTGTCCAGCTTCCTGCGCTCAAGCTCCAGCCGCTCGGCCGCGATGCGCTGCGCCTCGGCCTGCGCCTGCGTCGGGATGCCGTACAGATCGCGCACCAGCCCCGTCAGATCCTTCAGCACGCCCGTCAGATCCTTCAGCGCCTTCGTGTCGACCTTCTGGTATGTCTGCTCCTCCGTCCACTGCCGCTCCAGCAGCAGCTTCCCGTCCGGCGGCAGCTCGCCGTCTTCGGCGGCCTCGTCCGCCACCGGCACGGCATACTTCTCCCGCCGCTCAACCAGGTAGCGGTTAAACTGCTCGTCGTCGCCGATCGCACGCATCGCCACGTCGATCGCGCCCGTGGTGGCTGTGATCAGACGCGCGAGCCGGTCGGCCTCGTGGTTGCACGCCTTTTTGTACGCCTTTTGTTGTACGCGTGCGGCGAACTTTTTGCGTTCATTTGTCCACCCATCACGTGCAGCTACGATTTTGATCTGGCTGATGCTGATGCCGTACTTTTCGGCCAGCTTGGCGTAGGTCGTCTTCGTGGTAACGTATTCCATTTTCAAAGCATCCCAATCCTGGTACACCATCACTGCACCTCCGCGTCCATCGTACACCAGGCCGCCCGCGCTTATCTATCCCGCAGCATCTGCCATCTATCCCGTGCGCAAGCCGCGCCTGTGATGCTGTGTGTTGATAAAAAACGGGCAAAAGCTCCGGGCCATTCACCCCGGAGCTTTCCCTTTATTCCGCGCCTTCGTCCGTGATCCGCACCACGATGCGCGGTTTTTCCTTGTCCAGCGCAAAGCGCGACGTGAACGCCTGTATGTACTGCCAGCCGTCGTCCTTCAGCACCCCGCACATCACCAGCGCGTCTTCGATCACCTTGACGCCGAACGCCGCGACGTTTGACTTGTCCCGCCGCCGGTTCGGTTCGAAGAACGTGTAGGTGATCTCCACCGGCTTCGTGAACTTCACCCCGCGCAGCTGCGTCTTGATCGCCCACGCGGCGATCTCCTGGTTGTTGTGCTTCATCTTCGCGCCCACCTGCGCGTGCCGCCGGCAGGCGTCGGTGTACTCGTTCATTCCCGGCAGCCTCGTCGGGATCACAAACTCCGCCGTCACGTCAGCTCTCCCGCGTGCTCGCGGATAAACTGCATCGCGGTTTCCCACAGCGTAAAGCGATGCGGATTCCCGTCCACGTCCACCAGATAGTAGCCGTCCATCCGCTGTAGCTTCACGCAGGATGCCGTTTTTTCCGCCTCTGTGTCTCCGGCCGCTACGGACGTGGTATCTTGCTTCGCGGTTCGCTTCGGCTCTCGCGCCGAAATTTCCGCCCCGCACGCGGCGTAGCCAGCCAGATCGACGTAGGTGTCCGGCTTGCTGCCCGCCTTCGCGCGGGCGATCTTTAACAGCGCCATCATCATGGCCACGTCCTTCGGCGTGACGTCCGTGCCGGTGTATGCCGTCCACAGCGCCGCGATCACGCCGAAGTTATCCTCCGGGCTGCCGTAGTCTTCTTCCCGGCTGCCGCACACGCACTCGGCAGCCGCCTTTAAGGTATCCAGTCTGTTCATTTGATCATCCTCCTACGATGTCGATCTCGTATTCGTCTCGCAGCACACAGCCTGCACCAGCCGACCGTCTGCTTTTTAAGCCTTTTTGTTTTTGCCATCCATGCCTCCCAGGGTCGCAATAATCGCTTTTTCGCGTGGCGACAGCCTCCACGTTTCCGCCGCAGCTTTTTCCGCCGCAGCTTTTTCCGACAGCAGCAGGCCGCCACCAAAAATGGTTTTCCCCGCGCGGCGCTGGTCATCGAGACTTTGGGGTGGCAGGCCCCGGCGGCTGGCGCTGTCGGCATGCTGGCGGTAGTGGTAGCCCGGCCAATCGCAAAAGGCGCAGCCGGGCGCGGCGCAAAACGCCTGCCAGTTGGCCAGCAGGTCTTCGTTGTAGGCCAGGTCATTGTCCAGCATGGCGGGGGTCAGCAGCGTGGCGGAGTACAGCTTGTTCCACAGGCCGTAGTCCACGGCGTGGTCATGCAGCAGCGCGTCCAGATGCGCCGGGCCGTCCAGCCGCTTTACGGCGGCAGGGGGCGCGGCCTCGGTGGGCAGGACGTCGGCAAAGGTATCGTACCGGCAGCAGGCCAGCGGCAGGTGGGTCTCCTGCACCGCCTTATATAAGGTGGACAAAAACGCAGGGTGATACAGATCATCCGCATCGCAGAACGCGATCCACTCGGCCCCAATCTCCAGTGCCCGGCGCAGCCCGGCGGTGCGGGCGGCACTCACCCCGCGCTGGGGCTGGTGGATGACGGTAAACCGCGCATCCCCGGCGGCCATATTGTCGCACAGCAGCGGCGATTCGTCCCGGGAGCCATCGTCCACCAGCACGCAGCAAAAGTCGTCAAACTGCTGGGCCGCGATGGCGTCCAGGCAATCCGGCAAATATTTGGCCGCGTTGTGTACGGGCACGATCACCGCAATGGTGCAGACCGGGGCGCTCATCGGGTCACCTCGGCATAGCGGCGCAGGTAGAACTCCTGCAAAATTTCGGCGCCGTGGTGGATGTCATACCCGGCCTCCACGGCCTTGCGGCGGGCGTCCGGGTCGCGGCGCAGGCTGGCCCCGGCGATGGTGTTCGCCCAGGCGGCTTCATCCTGCAGCGGCAAAAAATGCACGCGGTCGGTAAAGGCGGCGCCCTTGTCCACGGTGTCGGCCACAAAGCAGGGCAGTCCGGCGGTCTGGGCCTCTACCAGCACCACAGGCAGGCCCTCAAACAGGCTGGGCAGCAAAAAGGCGTCCATGGCGTCGTAAAAGCCCTGCATGTTGCTGCGCACTCCGGCAAAGATCACGCTGTCGCCAAGGCCCAAACTACGGGCCAGGTTTTGTATCTCTTCTATGTAGCCAGGCTCGCCGCCGCCCAGCAGCACCAGGTGGGCTTTGGGCAGACGGGCGCGCACAGCGGCAAAAATTTTCAACAGCCCAGGGTGGTTTTTCTGCGCCGAGAACCGCCCTACATGGCCAAACAAAATTTCGTTATCCGCTACGCCCAGTTCCCCGCGCAGCAAGGCGCGGCGCTGCGGGTCGCGGGCGGCAAAGCGGGCCGTGTCAATGCCGTTGGGCAGCACGGTGAAGGGGCTTTTGCCAAACAGCATCTCCCCGGCCTTCTGGCTGCAGGCGAAGCGGTCGGTCAGGCCTGCGTTGAAGCGGCTGCTCATCAGCTTGTCCAGCCGGCCCACCAGGTTCGGTTCATAGGCAGTGTTGTGGCTGTGACCCACCCGCACAGGGATGCCCGCCCGGCGTGCCACGGGGTTGTAAAACATGCCAAAGCCGCTGTAATGCCCGTGGATGACCTTGTATTCCGGGTGCGCGGTAAAAAAGGCGCGTAGGTCATGCAGGTATTTCGGGATATTATTGTCCTGCCGCACCGTCAGCTTGGTAATGTGCCCGCCCAGGGCTTCAATTTCAGCATCATAAAAGCAGGGCTTATCATAGTGGTACAAAAAGTCAAACTGTACCTGGCTGCGGTCCACGGCACGGTAGACATTCATGACAAAGGTTTCCATGCCGCCGGCGTCCATGGCGGGCATGACCTGTAAAACGCGGATGGGTACCATCAGCTGTTCTCGGCCTCCAATCGGGTGCGGCAGTCCTGCAAGTTCTGCTGCGCTTCGGTGCTCAAAATGGGG
>OHJH01000262.1_pt1 | contig 10995 bp, 7 predicted proteins | sample 1568471 | NCBI WGS metagenome assembly OHJH01 (sample SAMEA3879546, study PRJEB24766) | human gut metagenome | biome: human-associated habitat; feature: feces | place: USA | collected 1985/1987 | reverse complement strand
TCTTTTACAATCTGACGAGATCAAACTTGAGCTTGTCTATCTCAACGATATGGGAGAAGAAGTCGTTGCCCCCACAAAAGCAGGCAGGTATACCGTAAAGGTAAAGATCCATTCCAATAGTCCTAATCTGCTCTCTGCCATCGTGGACGGAGGCACGTTTGAAATTCGCCAAAAAGCTGCTCCCATTGTTCCCACTGCAGACCTCTATCTCCTGACCATTAAGAATGCTGACGTTTTTATTGAGCATGATGGCGAAGAGATCCATGCTGAGAGAAACGAGATTGGTGATCTGGTTGCAAAGGTGCCTGAAAACGCCAATGTAACTGTCACCTACATCAGCCAGAGCGATGCCATTGCGTTCGATCAATGGTTGGTCAGCGGTTTGGATGATTCGACCGATGTCAAACAAAATCCATTGCGCTTTCAAATGCCCGCAGGTGAAAAGGGTGTAACAATGGAAGCCATGACAAAAGATGCTTCCATCGAAGATGGTGGTTCTGGCATTCTGGGCACCGTTATGGTCATTGGTGCTGCCGCCGTGCTGACATGGCAGGGTTGCCGAATCGGTACGGAGCTTTATCTGAAGCGTATTCTCCCCGATGGCGCAGCGATCCCCGCCAATGCCACCGAACTTGCCGAACTGGTGTGGGATGATGCCGGCAAACCTGCTCCCGCTGCTGCGTTGGACAACGATGCCACCAGTGCACAGAAGGCTCTCACCTGGGCCTCTGAGAACCAGCTGCTTCCTTCCAATAAAACTGCAGATGCTTCTGTAAGTTACTGGGAAGTGATCCAGATCTGGCGCAAGGCGCAGGCACTCAAGAACTAACCCCTGGCAGGCAGAAAGCCCCCTGACGATTACACTGTCAAGGGGGCTTCCTGCTGTTTATTGGTGAACCCAATAGAGTGTTCACGATCTTCTTCGTCTTTTTATGATGTACACCACCGGCCTGAAAGTCATGGGCACCTTCTCTTTTTACCGCTTCGCGTGGCGTTCGCCCATGGGGATGACATCACAAAAGACGCACCGGCTCTTGGTGGAAAGGGCCACATCCTTGTGGTAGCAGCCGAAGAACCACTTTTCGTAGGTCAGCTTCAGCAGGATCTTATCAAGAAACAGGTGCAGGCGGTTGGATTCGCCCACAGCGAGGGAAGTAAAATCAAGGAATCTGCTTGGGGCATCGTGGGTCAGCACATAATCTACCTGCCAGCCGTTTGCTTCGAGATTGGCCTCACAGGCGGCGTATTCCTCATCGCTGGGCATCTCCTGCGGCCACCAGTTGTATCCGGCCTCCCGCTCTTCCTTGTCGGGGCTCTCGGTGCCGCCGAAGCAGAGGTATTTCTTTCCCTCCAGCTCCAGCACGCTGCCACGGCAGACATGGTACACATTGCCGCCCAAAGCCTGGACCCTGCCGCCAAACCGCTCCTCGACGGGGTACTGGGCCAGCAGGTCGTAATTCTCGTGGGCACCATCAAGGAAAAGCAGGGTATAGGGGCGCTTGCGCAGCCAGTCGAGCTTTTTCTGCTCCTCTTTGCTGCCGTCCCACACAAAGCCGAAATCGCCCAGCACCACCACAATGTCCCGTTTGCCCAGCCAGCGGAGCCTGCCGTGCTTGAAGCGGTCAAGCTCGCCGTGGGTGTCGCCTGTCAGATATACCATAGTCCCCTCCTGCCGCTTTGTGAAACCGTGGCAAAACCCTTGTCTCTGCGCGGCAAACCTGTTATTATTAAAGGAACGAATCTTTGTTCGCCATTCTTTGTCATTTCCGGGCGCAGCGCCCGTATTTTATATATTATCGCTTTTTGAAGGAATTGTCCACATGAAACGTATTTTTGCACTGCTTTTATCCCTTGCCGTCCTGTTCAGCTGCCTTGCCGTGACGGCCGGAGCCATGTTTGACCCCAGCACGGTCTACGATGTCAAGGCCCAGAGCGCCTATATCGTGAACACCGACACCAACATCATCGTCTATGAAAAAGACAGCGAGAAGCAGGTGTCCGCCGGGGGCCTGACGAAATATATGACCATTGCGCTGGTGCTGACCAACTATGCCGACAGGCTGGACAACACATTCACGATGCCCTTTGCCATCTCGGACTATGTCCACAACACCGACAACGCCGATATGCGCTCGGGCGAGACCTTTACCTACCGGGAAGCCCTTTACGCCATGGTGATGCGCAACGCCAATGAGGCCGCCATGGGTCTGGCCTACGAGCTCTCGGGCGGCGATCTGGCGGGCTGGGTGAGCCAGATGAACACCCTCTCCCAGCGCATCGGCACCACCAACAGCACCTGGACAGATGCCTGCGGGCTGGACAGCGGCAACACCACCACCGCCGTGGACATGTACCTGATCCTGCGCTACCTGATGAGCTTTGATGCCTTCAAGGAGATCTCCGCCGCCCCCACCTTCACGATGCCGGCCAAGGAAAAGCATGCCAAGAGCTTTGTGCTGCTGAGCCAGAACGTGGCCCTGAACAAGACCAGCGGCGGCAGGTTCTACCGCAGCGCCATGCAGGGCGGCATGTGCGACGTGATGGCCTACAAGAACGACAGCGGCGATCAGAGCTATGTCTCGTGGGCCAACAAGGACGGGGCCACCTACATCTTCTGCATCATGCAAAGCCCCGACACCTGCGATGATTACGGCTATTCCAACCGCCGCCCGGCGCTGTGCGAGACCACCAAGCTCATCGACTGGGTGTTCGAGAGCTTTTCCATCCAGGCCGCGCTGGACACCGACCAGGCGCTGGCGGAGATCCCGGTCAAATACTCCTCCGATACCGACACCCTGCAGCTCTACCCCGCCGACAGCATGATGACCCTGCTGCCCTCCACGGGGGATGGCTCGGTGACGCAGAAATATTTCCACCTGCCCGATTACGCCACGGCCCCCATCCAGCAGGGCGACGTGGTGGGCACTGTGGAGCTCAAGCTGGCAGGCGAGACCATCGGCGTGGTGAACCTCATTGCCGGGCAGGATGTCCACCAGAACCCATTGCTTTTCACGGTCTCCAAGGTACAGGCCTTCTTCCACAGCCTGTATCTCAAGGTGGTCATCGTCCTCTCCTTGCTCACTCTGGCTGTCTACGGCCTGTGGGTGTTCATCAACCTGTGGAACGGGCGCAGGCCGAACCGAAAGATCCATAGAAGATAACCCCCACTGCCATCCCTACGGGATGCCACCGCCCCTGATAGGGGCCGGCCTTGGCAAAACCAGACAGCTTTACGCCATGCCAAGGGCCCCACTATCAGGGGGGCTGTCACGCGAAGCGTGACTGAGGGGTTTCGCCACCGATTGCAAAGAAGCTCCACCTTCACGGCGGAGCTTCTTTCTATTTCTTAGTCAATCGTCGTTTTTGTTCTGCCGATGCCGAGCACTGCTGTCGTGATCTTTTTCCAGCTGTTGCAGCCACACACGCCGTCCACCGTCAGGCTGGTGCGGCGCTGGTAGCCTCTCAGGGCTTCCTCGGTGCGGGTGCCGAACAGGCCGTCGATGCGGCTGCCGGTCTGGTACCCCAGTGTGGAAAGCGCGTCCTGCAGGATCATCACATAGCAGCCCCGGCTCCCACGCCGCAGGGTGGGGTAGCCCGCTGTGGTGCCGCTGCAGGCCGGGGTACCGTAGCGGCGGTCAAAGTGCACCCAGGTGGGAGTCTGGCTCAGGGGCTCCACATAGCCCCATGCTCCGGTAGACCGGGCGGCCCTATAGATGGCCGTGCGCCGGCTCTGGGTCAGGCTCTGGCCCACATCAAAGGCCACGCCGGCGTAATGCTGGCTGCGGGTGCCGTGGCCGCCTTCCCAGATGCGCCGGAAGGCATACCCCACCGGGATGCCCTTGCCGTACTTGCGGCGGGTCAGGTTCCATGCCTCCATGGCGGCGATAGTCGTCCAGAGCACCGGGCTCCCCGATTTTCCCCGGAACTCCCGCAATGTCAGGGTGCGCTCGGTGCTGTAAGGCATCGGGTCGTTTTCGTTCAGGCTGTTGTAGGTGTACACCTTGTTCTCATAGGCATCGTAGATCAGCAGCCGTGCCATCCGTCATCCCTCCTCGCATTCGCAGCTCTGGGCACGGAGCGCAGCCCAGGTCTCCTCGTTCACCGTACCTGTTACCAGCAGGTCCGCCCGCTCCTGTGCTGCCCGGACACCTTCTGTTTCCTTCGGGCCGAAGCGGAAGTTCTCGGTCACATAGTCCTCGCCGCAGATCCGCATATAGCGTCCATTGAGCCACTGTTCGATCTGCCCCACATCCGGGCCAACGCTCCCCTCTTTCATGGCACGGCCCGGGTAAACATCGGCCTGCCCTGCATCCCGGTCAGGGTTGGGGGAAACGGCGGCCAGCTGCAGGCTCAGGGCCTCCACGGCCGTCCAGGTCTCTGCATCCGCGACTCCGGTCTCAGGCAGATCCAGCAGGGCCTGCGCACTGCGGGTAGAGGCCGCCGTCTCGTCGGTATACCGGTCAGACAGGGGCGGGCTTTCCACGCTGTCGAAATAGTAGGCAATGCGCTGCAAAAGGAGGTTGTAGTAGAGCACCGCGTCCCCTGTGGCCCCCACTGCCAGCGGTGTGCCCAGGTAAGGCAGGCGCTTCAGCGTGACCACCGGGCCGGACACCCGCAGGATGCTTGCCTTGCCGTAGAGCGAATTCCAGGTCGTGCGCCCTACTACGCCGTCCACTGTCAGCTTCGCAAAGCGCTGGTAGGCCCGCACGGCGTTCTCGGTTGCCGCACCAAAGCTTCCGTCGATGGAAACAGCGGGGATACTGCTCTCGTAGGCGCTCATCAGGTAGAGGTAGAACTGCAGCTCCCGCACTGCCGTTCCGGTGCTGCCCCGGCGCAGAACGCCCGGATACTCGCCGGGGCGCAGGCTGGCTGTGAGCAGCCGGTTGGCAATATCGTTGTAGACCTCATACAGCTTGTTCCAGGTCGTGCGGCCCACCACGCCGTCGCTGGTCAGGCCGAAGTAGCTCTGGAATCTCCGCACTGCCGCCGCCGTGCCTGCGCCGAATTTTCCATCTACAGTCAGGGTGTTCAGGTTGGGATACACCGTGCGGGCGATCTTGAGCCAGAACTGCACCAGCCGGACATTCTGCCCGCTGCTGCCCTGCCGCAGGGCCGTGCCCGGGTAAGCGTTGGGCCTGCCATTGTCGGACTGGATGCTGCGGAACTGATCGTAGAGTTCTGTCCAGGTGGCGCGGCCCACTACGCCGTCCACAGACAGGCCGTATCTTCGCTGGAAGGCCCGGACCGCACCGGCGGTGCCGCTGCCATACACGCCATCCACTGCCACGGAGGGGATGCTGCTCTCGTACTGAGCCAGAGTGTTCAACCAGAACTGCAGCTGCTCCACAGCGCTGCCGGAAGAGCCGACGCGCAGGATGGTGCCGCCCCAGGTGCCGTCCGAGAGGGTTCCGGCGGCCGTTTCGCCCTCGCTGGTCAGCTCTGCAAGGTCTTTCACCGAAACATAGATATAGCTGATCTTATACCAGGTCTGCCGCCCCACCACGCCGTCAGCGGTCAGGTTGAACTGCTTCTGGAATCTCTTCACGGTCTCGGTCATCCTGCTGCCAAAGACCCCGTCCACGGTCAGCAGGCCAAGGAAGGGGTAATCCTTGGTGATGCGGTTCAGCTGCCGCTGCAGGGTGAACACCGCCGTGCCCCGGTCTCCCCGCCGGAGGGGGGAACCCGGATAGCTTCTGGGGATGGACTGGATGTTGCTGGTGCGGACGATCTCGATATCGCTGCCGTAATAGTATTTGAGGATGCTCAGGGCATTGCGGCCCTGATTTGCCAGCGTGACCGTGCCCCACTGCTTGAGCCCCGGGCAGGTGACGGACTTTCCGTCACAGTATTCGGAGTAGTAGGGATTCACGGTGCCGGTCTTGCGGATGTAGGTGTTGAAGATGTCATCCGTCAGCTTTACCATCACATCGAACACAGTGCGGCCATGGACATAATACTGGTCGTAGCTGGTGGAGTTGGTGATATTGAAGGTGTAGCCCTTGCTGGGATACCACTCGGTGTAAATACGGTTGAGCGCCAGCGAGATCTGGCAGTGGATGTTCGCTTTCAACGCTTCAATGGGCCAAGTGGGGTAGACCTCGCTGGAAGCCACATTGGCGATATAATCCCGGAAGGACACCGTCACGTTCCGGGCCGAGGCGGCGGGCCTGCCCAGATGGACCGTGATATTTTTTGGCACGATGACCCGGTCCAGCACCCGGCTGCCGGTGCAGTGCTCGGTGGGGGCCGGGCCGCTGCCGCCGTTCCCCGCAAACAAAGCGTGGGTGGGGATGATCACGGGCGGGTTGGCGATGTCTTTTCCCTCCTCGGTGTCCGGGATCATCTCAGGCCGGGCCAGCGTGACCTGCCCGGCAAAGATCTGGATACCCTGGATGCGGACGGTGCGGTAGCCCGGCTTTCTGGCCGTCAGGCTGCACACGGCATAGGGCAGGGTCGTGGTGTTGTTCTCGTCCAGCGAGAGGGCGCAGGCCGGGGCACAGATGGCCACATCCTCGGCATTGCCCTCGGCATCGGTGATGCGGTGAGCCGTGAAGCCGCTGCCGGTGATCTCGTCATCGTCGGACTTGTAGGACATCTCGTCACGCATACCGGGGATGAAATCATCCTCATCGTCCTTGAGCTCGATCTCGTCGCCGTTCTCGTCGAGGATGCGCACATCCAGACACAGGGACTGCAGCTCCTTGATGAGCACCTTGAACGACTCGGGCACGCCCGGCTGCGGGATGTTCTCGCCCTTGACGATGGCTTCGTACGTGCGCACGCGGCCGGTCACGTCGTCGGACTTCACCGTCAGGATCTCCTGCAGGGTGTAGGATGCGCCATACGCCTCCAGAGCCCATACTTCCATCTCTCCGAAACGCTGGCCGCCGAACTGGGCTTTACCACCCAGAGGCTGCTGTGTTACCAGGGAGTACGGTCCGGTAGAACGCGCATGGATCTTATCATCTACCAGATGATGCAGTTTCAGGTAATGCATGTGTCCGATCGTTACAGGGCCATCAAAGTATTCACCGGTTCTACCGTCACGAAGACGTACCTTACCGTCTCTGGAAATGGGAACACCCTTCCATACTCCTCTGTGATCTCTGTTCTCAGACAGATACTGCATAACCTCAGGAAGAAGCTCTTCACCATGCTTGCTGGTAAAGGTCTCTCCTGCCCAGGGCTTACCGTCTGCGGTAGTTTCCTGTCCCTTTTCTTTCCACTCTGCACTTTCTGCATCGTCGAAAGGAAGGTTTACATAATCGTTGGCAAGATCCAACGTATCCATAATATCTTTCTCGTTCGCACCATCGAAGACAGGTGTTGCCACATTGAATCCCAGAGCCTTGGCAGCCAGGGAAAGGTGGATCTCCAGGACCTGTCCGATATTCATACGGGAAGGCACGCCCAGGGGGTTCAGCACGATGTCCAAAGGACGTCCGTTGGGCAGATAAGGCATATCTTCTACAGGAAGCACGCGGGAAACGACACCCTTGTTACCATGACGGCCTGCCATCTTATCACCAACAGAGATTTTTCTCTTCTGCGCAATGTAAATGCGGACTGCCTGATTTACTCCGGGTGCCAGCTCATCGCTGTTCTCACGGGTAAATACCTTGGCATCCACTACAATACCATATTCGCCATGAGGTACCTTTAAGGAGGTATCTCTTACTTCTCTTGCCTTCTCACCGAAGATGGCACGCAGCAGTCTCTCTTCTGCGGTCAGTTCAGTCTCTCCCTTAGGAGTAACCTTACCTACCAGAATATCACCGGCACGAACCTCTGCGCCGATACGAATGATACCTCTGTCATCCAGATCCTTCAGTGCATCGTCACCGACACCGGGAACATCACGGGTGATCTCTTCCGGTCCCAGCTTGGTGTCACGGGCTTCTGCCTCATACTCCTCGATATGAACGGAAGTATAAACATCGTCACGTACCAGTCTCTCACTTAACAGAACCGCATCCTCGTAGTTGTAACCTTCCCAGGTCATGAAACCGATCAGAGGGTTCTTGCCCAGTGCCAGCTCACCCTGAGAGGTGGAAGGACCGTCTGCAATGACCTGACCTGCCGCTACATGGTCACCTGCTGTGCCTGTAATCTCTTTGCGGCATCGGAGGAAGTCCCTGCCTCCAGTACCTGGGCTTCAATCTGCTGATAGGAAGCTGCTCCATCCTTGATCTGCTGATAGATTTCTTTGTCCGCATCAGTGATCATATCGTCTTCCAGCGCATTGATATAGGTATCCAGCTGTCCCACCGTCAGGTCATGGGCATTTTTTGCTGTAGCGATCAGGGTATCGTCATCATAGCCGATGGCAGCACGGGTCTCGCTCCGCATCTCTGCGATAACGATCATGGCCTTCCCGATGTCACCCTGCGCAAAGCCGTAATGCTTCAAGGCGTAGGAATACTGATAACTCACGATTCCCATGGCCACACAGGCGATGACACCCGTCATGCTCAGCAGTATCGTGATCTTACGAAATACTTTCAATAGACGCTTCTCAATGGAGAGCTTGTTTAAACCGTTAAATCTGTCCGTTCTGTCCATTCCAATGTTCCATCCTCTCTGTAAACTGTGTGTAAAAATCTATCGTCCCCTCATACGGCAATAAATAAAACAGACGCAGCAGCAGGAGATTTTCTTCCCTCTGTTTCCCTTCGTCTTCTCCTGTCAGTCTTTCTTCCATGGCATGTAACAGGTCATGCCATTGTAAGGTAAATTGCTGGTTTCTGGTCAGTTCCGGTGTATCGATCCATTTGCTGACCTTCACCTTGCTGCGATTCTCCTTCGCACATTCTCCGGTCTGGAGAAAATAAGAAAATCCCCCATTCTCATAATATCTTCCCAGAGGAAACAGTCTGCAGACTCCGGGACGGTACGGGTGAATACTGCATCGCCCCTCTCCGTCCAGATACGCACAGGCTTCCTCTGTCCCCCGCATTTTCAGATTCGGTAAGATCACACCGTCCACCACGTTGAGCTCCACCGATGCCGCTAATAGCTCCTGCATGCTTTTCCCCATTCCTGTAGTCATCCGATAGACATCATAGGGATCCAGAATAATGGAATTGCCCATGCCATGACAGCACCGGGAACAGCCTTCGCAGCCGCCGCAGTCCGCCTTTACCATATCATTTGCCTTATATAAATGACCATCGGATATCTCCGCAAGGCTTACATTTCGCTTCATATCTTCACCATCAGCCTCTCTGTGCCTTGCGTTCCATGATCTCCTTCAGGCTCTCGGTGTAAGGCGCTCTTGCCACACCGTACTCTGTTACGATTCCGGCGATCAGTTCATGATCCGTTACATCAAAAGCGGGATTGTATACCTTTACACCTTCCGGGGCCATGCGCTCCTTATACCACATCTCGGTGACCTCTTCCGCCTTGCGCTGCTCGATGCAGATATCTGCGCCGGTAACGGTAGCCATGTCAATGGTAGATGTAGGTGCACAGATATATACCGGTACACCGTACTGCTTTGCTACCGCTGCTACTACGCTGGTGCCGATCTTGTTGGCCGTATCTCCGTTAGCCGCCACTCTGTCACAACCCACGAACACTGCCTGTACCCAGCCCTTGGACATTACAGAAGCAGACATATTGTCGCAGATCAGTGTGACATCCACGCCCGCGGAATGCAGTTCAAAAGCAGTCAGTCTGGCTCCCTGCAACAGGGGTCTGGTCTCATCCGCAAATACATGGAAGTTATAGCCCTTCTCCTGTCCCAGATAAATAGGTGCTGTTGCAGTACCATATTTTACGGTTGCAAGTTGTCCTGCATTACAGTGAGTCAGGATGCCATCTCCCGGTTTCACCAGTTCCAGGCCAAATTCTCCGATTTTTCGGCATACTTCCACATCTTCCGCCCGAATCTGCAAGGCTTCATCATGCAGGATTTCCTTCACTTCTGCCACTGTTTTGTGTTCTTCTCTGCCGGCCTTCACAGCCACGGCATTCATACGCTTCAATGCCCAGGACAGGTTGACTGCGGTGGGTCTGGAAGAATCCAGATATTCCTTATATTCGGTAAATTTGTCATAAAACTTTTCAAAATCTTCGGTCTCGATGCGGTTTGCCAGCAGATAAATACCCAGTGCCGCCGCTACGCCGATGGCCGGAGCCCCTCTGACTTTCAACAGATAAATGGCATCCCAAATTTCCTGTGCCGTATGTAAAGCGATCAGTTCGATCCTGCCGGGTAATAAGGTCTGGTCTATGATGATCACCGCATCCTGTGCTTCATCCAGTGCCACGGTGTCGTAATCGAGAATTGTTTTTTCTTTTTCCATAGATACTCCTTTATATATGTTTTCGTAATTGTCAGATCCTTACGGTATCTTCCCGGTTAATTTTCATGCCGGATAATATCGGCAAATTCTGCTTTCGCTGCCTTGGCCAGATCCTCCGGTGTCAGACGGATCTGAGATCCGATCTTGCCGCCGCTGACATAGATCTGCTCCTGTGTCTTTGCGCTTTCATCGATTCTGGTCACGTACTGCTTTTTCATGCCAATGGCAGTACAGCCGCCGCGGATATAACCGGTAATGGCGTTAATGTCCTTTACGTGGATCATTTCCACGCTCTTTTCCCCTACCGATTTCGCTGCCTTTTTCAGATCCAGCTCCGCCGCAATAGGGATAACGAATACAAAATAATTCTTGCTGTTGCTCACGGTGACCAACGTCTTATAGACCTGTTCATAGGGCAGGGATAATTTATCAGCTATCTGAAGACCGTCCACGAATTCCTCACACTCGTAGGTGTGATGGGTATAAGGAATCTTCAAAGTAACTGCCATTCCTGCTCCTGCAGCAGTCTGTTCGTCTGCAGCCTGTCCACTGTATTCCTGAATCTGATAATCTTCCATAAACGTATTATCATTTACAAACATGGGGAGCCCGTCCACCACCATCTCGCCATCCCGTGACAATACCGGAACTTTCATTCTGGTTTCTGCGCTCTCCTGTGTAGCTT
>OHJH01000260.1_pt1 | contig 11021 bp, 9 predicted proteins | sample 1568471 | NCBI WGS metagenome assembly OHJH01 (sample SAMEA3879546, study PRJEB24766) | human gut metagenome | biome: human-associated habitat; feature: feces | place: USA | collected 1985/1987 | reverse complement strand
TAAAAGATGCCGTTCTTTAGGCATGGATCCGATTTACCTCGGAATTAATAAAAAATCTAACAGACAGTTAAAAAGAGCAAACAGAAAGATGAGCGAGTATGGTCTTCAGCTTCGCGAGAAGCAGAAAGCTAAATTCATCTATGGTGTTTTAGAGAAGCCTTTCCGTAACTACTATGAGAAGGCTGATAGAATGAAGGGCATGACCGGTGAGAACCTGATGACCCTGTTAGAGAGCAGACTGGTGGACAGTATGATCGCTCCCAGCACAAAAATAGAGACATTACTAAAAGACTATGGCATTCATTGTCCGGTATCAGTGATCCCATCGGGGATTGATCTGAGTAAATATGACGCGCAGACCCGGACGGATTCCCGGGAGAGAATCCGAAGAAAATATAAAATGGACCGGAAGACCACAGTGCTTTTATATGTAGGTCGTCTGGCAAAAGAGAAGAATGTGGAAGAATTGCTGGAGTACCAGCAGAAAGTTCAGGAGAGCGGCACAATACTGATGATTGTAGGCGGCGGTCCTTATTTGGAGACTTTACGGAAAAAGGCAGCAGAGCTGGGTGTGACGGGAAGCGTTATTTTTACCGGAATGGTATCACCCGCTGAAGTAGCATCTTATTATCCGGCAGGAGATCTGTTCGTCAGCGCTTCCACCAGTGAGACCCAGGGGCTTACCTATGCGGAAGCACTGGCAGCAGGATTACCGTTATTATGCAGAAGGGATCAATGCCTGCGGGCGGTTGTGGAAGAGGGAAAAAACGGCTGGCAGTACCGGACCGAAGAGGAATTCTTGAAAGACCTGAAGAACTGGAAGGAGAAAGAAGACGATGAACGCAGAGGAATGTGCAGTTATGCAAAACAGTCCGCAGAAATATTTTCCCAAAAAAGATTTGCGGGAAGTATGGAGCAACTATACCAGCGACAGATCGAAGAAAAACAGGTCGAAAGAGAAAAACACCTGGCAAAGGGCCATCAATATTGCATCCTGGGTTAGTCTGATCCTCTGTGGAATACTGGCAGTCTGGGGCTATCAGAGCGGCATTTTCCAATCGGTGGAGACCATGCAGCAGTTTGTGAACCGCTTCGGAATGATCGGTGCACTGATCTTCGTGCTGATCCAGATCGTTCAGGTGGTGTTTCCCATCATACCGGGTGGCATCAGCTGTCTGGCAGGAGTGCTGCTCTTTGGAGTGGTGCCGGGATTTTTCTATAATTATATAGGAATCAGTGTGGGTTCCTGTATTGCTTTTGGAATAGCAAGAAGTCTGGGAAGACCGGTGCTGTACAAGATGTTTCCCGGGAAAATGATTGAAAAATACCTGACATGGACGGAGTTGAAGGGGAGATTTTTGAAATTATTTGCACTGGCAATCTTCCTGCCGGTGGCACCGGATGATTTTCTCTGTTATCTCGCCGGAACAACGAACATGACATGGAAACAGTTTGTGACAGTCATCTTTCTGGGGAAGCCTTTCTCCATTGCGCTGTATAGTCTGGGACTGACGACACTGTTCCAGGTGATTTTCCACCTGGTATAGGAGAGTATACTTATGAAAATTTATATATATAAAGGCGGACTTTCACTGGTGGCAAAAAGCGGCGTCGGCAGCGCCATCCGCCATCAGGAGAAGATGCTGCGAGCAGCAAAAGTGACCGTGACGGACGTCTGGAAAGAGGCGGATATCGTACAGATCAATACTGTATTGCCTGATTCGCCGCTGATGGCACGGCGGGCAAGACGGCAGGGGAAAAAGGTCGTCTATTACGGACATTCCACCATGGAAGATTTTAAGAATTCTTTTATCGGTTCCAATCTGGCGGCTCCTTTATTCAAAAAATGGATCCGCCATTGTTATAGACAGGGAGATGTGGTTATCACACCAACGGAATACTCCCGAGAATTGTTAATGAAATATGATCTGCATCGGGAGATTTATGCACTGACCAATGGTGTGGACACTGAATTTTTCCACAAAACAGAGCAGGCAGGTGGACGATTCCGGATATTTTTTCATCTTCCTGTGGATAAAAAGGTCGTGATATCCGCCGGGCATCTGATTCACAGAAAAGGAATCGAGGATTTTCTGGAAATGGCAAAAAGGATGCCAGACATTATTTTTCTATGGTTTGGGGGCGGGAACAATGCGTTGATTCCGGCAGAGATCAAAAAGGCTGTGGCAGAGAAGCCGGAAAATGTGATCTTTGCCGGTTTCCAATCGTCCGGGATCCTGCGGGATGCGTACTGTGGTGCGGATGCATTTGCTTTTTTCAGTTATGAAGAGACGGAAGGAATCGTGGTATTGGAGGCATTATCCTGTGAGATTCCTGTGATCGTGAGAGACATTCCGGTGTATGAAGGGTGGCTTACCGACGGCGAGCAGGTGCGCAAAGCCAGCAATCTGGATTCCTACGAGCAGGCAGTCCGAGACATCTTGTATGAAGAACCGCGGGAAAAAGTAAGACGCAGAATCCGGGCAGGCAGGGCACTGGCGGAGGAACACAGCATGCGGGCGACAGGTGAGAAACTGTATCAGATAGAGCAGAAGCTTTTGTAGACATCCCTCTTGCAAATTCAGAGTCTTTATCATAAAATGAGAGTACCTTACAAAGGAGGTGCTTACGATGAACCTTGTAATTACTATCAGCCGAAGATTCGGAACAGGAGCCAGTCTGATCGCACAGGAGTTGTCTGAGAAGTTGGGGGTGCCGGTGTATGATAAGGCGTACATAGAGCATGAGCTGGATGATGACAGTTATGCTACGGAAGCGGAGGTTATTAAGGGGTTGGCTGGCAGAGCGGGGCATCACTTTGCCTGCGGAGCAGGATCCTGTCACCCGCAGGGTGATCCATACCAGCGCAGATTTTGATTATGCGGAGACGATGACCTATTCCGAAAACGCGGTGGAGATCGCTAAAAACCTGATAAAAAACGGTGCGGATATTGTGACGGATACCAATATGGCACTGGCGGGGATCAATAAGAAGGTGTTGGCTTCTTTTGGCGGGGAAGCCCACTGCTATATGGCGGATGCGGATGTGGCGGCTATGGCGAAGGAACGGAAGACCACCCGGGCGGCTATCAGCATGGAGTTGGCTTCGAAGCTGGAAAAACCAGTGATCTTCGCTGTTGGAAATGCGCCTACAGCGTTGATACAGATCTATGAGCTGATGCAGGAAAGGGACTGGCGCCCGGCATTCGTTATCGGGGTCCCTGTGGGTTTCGTGAATGTGGAAGCTGCCAAGGAGCTGATTATGGAGACGGATGTGCCCTATATCATCAACCGTGGAAGAAAAGGCGGCAGCAACGTGGCAGCGGCCATCTGCAATGCTTTGTTGTATGAATTGCGAAAAGAACAGGAAAACGTTACGCCCGGCGATTGACACGACGGATCATGATATAGTAACAGTGAGGTAGAAGACATGCGGTACGGATTTACCACAGGAAGCTGCGCAGCGGCAGCGGCCAAGGCGGCCGCCTATATGCTGCTGACCGGAAGGGAGAAAACAGAAATCACCATAGAGACACCCAAAGGTATCCCTTACACAGCCAAGATCAGCAACATCTGCCGCAAGGAGCAGGAGGTCAGCTGCGCCGTGGAAAAGGATGGCGGGGATGACCCCGATATTACCACAGGGGCGCTGATCTGTGCGAAGGTTTCTTTTGCGGAAATAACGGATAGGAAAGCCAGAGAAGAACCCGGTAGGAAGAATGGAACCGGACATGCACCTGAACAGGCACAGGTCGTGATCGACGGCGGCATCGGTGTCGGCCGGGTGACGAAGCCGGGACTGGATCAGCCCGTGGGAAATGCAGCTATCAATCACGTCCCCAGAGAAATGATCGAACGGGAAGTATTACAGGTGTGCCAGGTGCTGGATTATCGTGGAATCCTGTCGGTGGAGATCTCTGTGCCGGAAGGTGAAAAGTTGGCAGAGAAGACATTTAATCCAAGGCTTGGCATCGTGGGCGGTATTTCTATTCTGGGCACCAGCGGTGTCGTGGAGCCTATGAGCACACAGGCTATTCTGGATACGATCCGCGTGGAACTGCGGCAACAGCGGGCACTGGGGAGAGAAGATGTGGTGATCTCTCCGGGCAATTACGGACTGGATTTTCTGAAAAATACCTATCACTATGATCTGGATAAAAGTGTAAAATGCAGTAATTTTATCGGTCTGACGATCGATATGGCGGTGGAAGAGGGATTTAGGCGTCTGCTTCTTGCGGGACATATCGGGAAGCTCATCAAAGTGGCGGGAGGTATTATGAATACCCATTCCCGGGAGGGCGACTGCAGGATGGAGCTGTTGACCGCTTTTGCTGTAAAATGCGGTGTAGCGGCAGTGGATGCTGCCAGACTCCTGTCCTGTGTCACCACAGAGGAAGCGGTGCGGATTCTGGACGAGTGCGGCAGGAGACAGGAAGTCATGGATTATGCCATGGAGCGTATTTTATTGTATCTGGAGAAGCGGGCGCAGGGAAAGCTTGCGATCGAATGTATCATGTATGCCAATGATTTCGGAGCATTGGCGAAAAGTAAGGAGGCGGAGGAATGGTTTACTTTGTTGGCGCAGGAAGCGGGGCAGCAGATCTGATCACAGTGCGGGGCATGCACATGTTGCAACAGGCGGATGTCATCATCTATGCGGGATCACTGGTGAACCCGGAGCTGTTACAATATGCCAAAACAGACTGTGAAATCCATAACAGCGCAAAACTGACCCTGGAGGAAGTGCTGCAGATTATGCAGGAGGCACAGGAACAGGGGAAGATGCTGGTGCGTCTGCACACCGGAGAACCAAGCATCTATGGTGCGGTGCGGGAGCAGATGGATGCACTGGATGCATTACATATCCCTTATGAGAGCTGTCCGGGAGTCAGTGCCTGCTTCGGCGCAGCGGCATCGTTAAATCTGGAATATACCCTGCCCGGTGTCTCCCAGACCCTGATCATCACCCGTATGGAAGGACGGACCGGAGTGCCGCAGAAGGAGAGCATCGAAAGTCTGGCAGCCCATCAGGCTTCCATGGCGATCTATTTAAGCACGGGAATGCTGAGGGAACTGAGCCGCAGACTGATGGCGGGCGGTTATGCGGAGAACACCCCCGCAGCCCTGATCTACAAGGCAACCTGGCCGGAGGAAGAGGCTTATATCTGTACGGTGGAGACACTGGCACAGGTAGCGGAAGAACACGGCATCATTAAGACAGCGCTGGTACTGGTGGGGGATGTTATCACCCATGGAAATTATCAGAAGTCGAGGCTGTATGCGGCGGATTTTTCCACAGAATTCCGTCAGGCAAAAAGCAGTGTCCGGCAGACAGAGGAAAACCGGGAGGAGCAGCGTGAAGATTAGTGTGATCAGCTTTACGAAAACAGGACAGAAGATGGCGGAACGGATTCTGAAGAGCATGTGCAGTGGAGACGAGACGATTATTCTATATAGCAAATGCTCCCGAAAAAAGACAGTGCAGACAGCGGAAAACAGTGGGGACGTTACAACGCAGACATTCGGGGTGATTCCGAACAAAGACAGTAACGTACCGACAGATAATACCGGGAATACAATAGCGGTACAGGAGAGTGTGTCAGTCTGGGCCGGTGAGCAGATGGCCGCCCATCATGCGCTGGTGTTCGTCGGTGCCTGCGGTATTGCGGTTCGGGCTATTGCCCCCTGGATCACGGACAAGCTGCATGACAGCCCGGTACTGGTCATAGATGAACAGGGGCAGTATGTGATCCCGCTGTTGTCCGGGCATGTGGGCGGAGCCAATGAACTGGCGGTCCGTCTGGCCGGAGAACTGGGAGCCGTCCCTGTGATCACGACAGCCACAGACCTGCATGGCAGCTTTGCGGTGGATTTGTTTGCCAAAAGAAATGATCTGTGGATTCACAACCGGGAGGGGATTGCCCGGGTGTCGGCAAAAATACTGGCAGGCGAGAAAATTACCATGTCCGTACAGACAGGGCATCTGGCAGTGGACGAGACTATTCCGTCAGAGATCAGGCTGTGTGCATATCCTCCGGTGGAAAAGGTGGATGTCCTAATAGCGGACAACACGGAAGAAATATTTCGAAAAGAGGCAGCAGAACTGTTGTTGAAGCCGAAGAAATATATTCTGGGTGCGGGTTGTAAAAAAGGAACGGACAGTGTGAAGCTGGAAGCCTTTTTAAGAAAAATACTGGAAGAACAGGACATTGCCATAGAACAGGTCGCAGCACTGGCTTCCATTGATGTAAAGAAAGAGGAACGGTGTCTGCTGGAATTCAGCGAAAAGTACAGAATCCCGTTTCAGACCTATCCGGCACAGAAATTACAGACGGTGTACGGAACATTTCATGGCTCCGATTTTGTAAAGTCACAGGTGGGTGTGGACAATGTGTGTGAACGTGCCGCTATGAAGGCGGCGGGGGCAGATGGAAGAATCTGCAGAGCTAAGCAGGCACAGGATGGCATGACCGTGGCAGTTGCAGAGAAAACATGGAAAGAGCGGATTCGGATGTGGCTTTGAAAGGATAGAAAGAGGCAAAACGGATGAGTAACAGAATCTATATCATAGGAATGGGTCCCGGCAGGGAAGAAATGATGACCGGAGAAGCCATCGCTGCGCTGGAGCAGGCAGATGTGATTGTGGGTTATACCGTATATGTCAAATTATTGGGAGAACGTTTTGCAGGGAAAAGGCTGCTGACCACTTCCATGCGGCAGGAGACGGAGCGCTGTGAGCTATGCTTCCGGGAGGCGGAAGCAGGAAATCAGGTGGCACTGATCTGTAGCGGCGATGCAGGCATCTACGGTCTGGCATCCCTGATGTACGAGCTGGGGGCAAAGCACCCGGAGACGGAACTGCTTGTGATTCCCGGCATCACGGCGGCCAGCAGCGGTGCGGCGGTACTGGGAGCACCTTTAAATCATGATTTCTGCGTTATCAGCCTGAGCGATCTGATGACTCCATGGGAGAAGATTGAAAAGAGACTGCGGGCGGCAGCAGTGGGAGATTTTGCCATGGCCATCTACAATCCTTCCAGCCATAGACGAAAAGATTATCTGCAGAGAGCCTGTGATATTTTACTGGAAACCATAGAAGGGAAGCGTCCCTGTGGCTATGTGGAAAATATTGGAAGAGAAGGTACCCGGGCGGTGACCTGTACGCTGCGGGAATTAAGGGACCGGGAAGTCAATATGTTCACCACCGTATTTATTGGCAATTCGGAGACGGAGATCCTGGGGGACAAGCTGATCACCAGAAGAGGCTACCAGGCAGAAAAGGGAGAAAAGGCAGAGTGAAAAAGCTTGTAATATTTGCGGGAACCACAGAAGGACGGAGATTGTCGGAGATTCTGGCGGATGCCGGAATCGCACATACGGTATGCGTGGCAACGGAATACGGTGAAATCGTAATGCGGGAACAGACGGAAAGCACAAAAGCGATGCAGACAGCCGGGCAGCCCATTGTAAACCTTCACTGCGGCAGAATGGATCGGGAGCAGATGCAGAAGTTTCTGCATGACGAAGGCTATGAGATTGTAGTGGATGCCACCCACCCTTACGCCAGGGTCGTTACGGAGAATCTGCGGGGAGCTGTGGATACACTGAAATCTTTGGAAAAAGATGCACATTTTCCCATTTACCTGCGTCTGGAACGGAAAATCGACGGGATTACAGAAGCAGATGGCATTGTTACAAATGTCCAATATTTTGAAAACAATGCAGATTGTGCGAAAGCTTTGGAGAATACAGAGGGCAATATTCTGCTGACCACGGGAAGCAAGGAACTGGCGGTGTATTGCGCTTCCGGCAGATTGAAAGACCGCCTGCATGTGCGGATCCTTCCGGGAAGAGAGAGTCTGGAACAGTGCATGGAGCAGGGAATCAAAGGCCGGCAGATCCTGGCATTGCAGGGGCCTTTTTCCACAGAGATGAACGCTGCCATCCTAAGGCAGTACGACATCCGCCATATGGTCACGAAAAACAGCGGCCGGGCCGGAGGCTGCCAGGAGAAGCTGGAAGCGGCGAAAATGCTGGGAATCCCGGTGTATGTGATTGAGCCTGCGCAGAAGACATCGGATGCTGCCGGGAATATTCCGGGGACAGACTCGTATTCGTTTGCAGGAATCTGTGGAAAACTGGGACAACTCTGTGATTGTAAGATTTCGCAGCAGGGAAGTCTGGAAATCTGCCTTGCCGGGATCGGTATGGGCAGCAGAGACTGCATGACAAAAGAAGTGCAGCAGACAATCGAAACTGCGGATATCCTGCTGGGGGCGGAGCGCATGATTGCAGACTATTCTGCCAGAATAGAAAAAAAGCCCTACTATATGGCTGCCCAGATCCTGCCCTATCTGGAAAAATTACAGGAAAGCGAGGAACTGGCACAGCAGGAGACACTTCGGGTAGCGGTTCTGTTTTCCGGAGATACCGGATTCTACAGCGGATGCAGAAAATTGTATGTGGAATTACAGGAAGCGATTGCAGCAGGACAACTGAGAGGCAGTGTGAGGATCCTGCCGGGAATTTCATCGGTGGTTTCTCTGGCGGCCCGGGTGGGAGAAAGCTATGAGGATGCCGCCATTTTAAGCATGCACGGCAAGAAACTGAACCGACTGGCGGCAACGGTGGAGAGCCATGAAAAGGTATTTTTACTGACTTCGGGTTGTGAAGATATTCGTAAGATCGGACAGACGTTGACAGAGGCAGGACTGGGGGACTGCGAAGTGATCGCAGGATATCAGCTGTCCTATCCGGAGGAAAACATACGTATCCTGACACCGGAGCAGTGTGAAGAGGTCACGGAGAAAGGCCTGTATACCTGCCTGATCCGCAATCCTCATCCACAGCCGGAACCCCTGACCCACGGCAGAGCGGACACCTGTTTCCTACGGGATGCTTCCGGGACGGGGGGAAAACTTCGCAGAACTCCTATGACCAAGGAAGAAGTCCGGGAAGTCAGTATTTGCAAGCTGCACCTGACAGATGGAGCCGTAGTCTATGATATCGGCAGCGGCACCGGATCCGTGGCGGTGGAAATCGCCGGATTGTCGGAAACGGTGCATGTCTATGCCATTGAGAGAAAACCGGAGGCGGTGGAACTGCTTCGGAAGAACCGAGAGCATTTCCATATGGACAATATGGAGATCATCGAAGCACTGGCACCGGAGGGACTGGAAGAACTGCCTGTGCCCACCCATGCTTTTATCGGCGGCAGCGGAGGAAGATTAATGGATATTTTACAGACCTTGTATCGGAAAAATCCTCATATGCGCATTGCGATCAATGCCATCAGCATGGAGACGATTGCGGAGCTTCAGGAAGTATTGGAAGCGTTTCCTGTGGAGGACGAGGAAATCCTGCAGATGCAGGTAAACCGGGTGAAGAAGCTGGGAAACTATCATCTGCCGCAGGCGGAGAATCCGGTGTGGATCTGCTCATTTACGTTCAGGGAGGGAGAAACAGGCTCTATGGACAAAGTGAAGAAAGCGTTGCTGACCGAAGAAGAAAACGGAAACAGGGAAAATGGAGAAGTGCAGAGATGATCGGAGCACAGGAAAAAAAGATACGACGCATCATGATCGCCGCCCCGAAAAGCGGCAGCGGCAAGACTATGATCACGTGTGGATTATTGCAGATTTTTAAGGAAAACGGAGAGGATATCTCTTCCTGTAAATGCGGCCCGGATTATATCGATCCCATGTTCCACAGACAGGTGCTGGGGATTCCTGCCAGAAATCTGGACACTTTTTTCACCGGAGAGGACGGCACGAGAAGCCTGTTTCTGAGAGATCGCAGGGAAAACGAGCTTGTGGTCATGGAAGGTGTTATGGGACTCTATGACGGGCTGGGCGGAATAAGAGAGGAAGGCTCCTCCTATCATCTGGCAAAGGTGACGCAGACCCCCATCATACTGGTGGTGGATGCAAAAGGCATGGGAAAATCGGTGCTTCCTCTGATCACCGGATTTCTGGCTTATGATAAAGAACATCTGATCCGGGGAGTGATCTTCAACCGTATGTCAGCAGTTTACTATGAGATTCTGAAGCCACTGGTGGAAGAGGAACTTGGTATTGCGGTGCTGGGATATTTCCCGGAAAATAAGGACTTACAGATCGCCAGCAGACATCTTGGCCTGTGCCTGCCGGGAGAACTGGAAGATCTGCAGGGAAAGATCCGGGTCACGGCGGCAAAACTAAGGGAGAGCGTAGACATTTCGAAGCTGTTGCAGATTGCAGAAGAGGCGGAACCGCTGGGAGCTGAGAGAATAGAGAGAACCTCCCAAACCAAAAAGAAGGAACGCAGTGAAGAAACGGCAGAAGAGCAAGATCCGGATTCTGTGGAAAACGATAGGGTAAAGTGCCCGAGGATCGCTGTAGCCCGGGATGAAGCCTTTTGCTTTTATTATGAAGAGAATCTGCGCCTGCTGGAACAGACCGGAGCGGAACTGGTGTATTTTTCTCCATTGCATGACAAGGCGTTGCCGGAAAATATCCATGGGATGCTGTTGGGCGGCGGTTATCCGGAATTATATGCCGGACAGCTGAGTGAGAACAATACCATGCGCAAGGCCATCCGGGCAGCAGTCATAGGTGGCCTCCCCACCGTAGCGGAGTGCGGAGGCTTTTTATACCTGCATACGTCCCTGACAGACAGAGAAGGACATTCTTGCCTGATGGCAGGAGTGCTGCCTGAAAAATGCTTCGATACCGGAAGCCTGGTGCGCTTCGGATATATCGAACTGGAAGAGAACAGTGAATATTTTCTGCCCCGGGGCAGCCGCATCCGGGCACATGAATTTCATTACTATGACAGTGAAGATAACGGCGTAGACTGTACCGCAACTAAACCAACCATCGGAAGAAACTATCCCTGCATCCATGTCGGTGAGAACCACTGGTATGGTTTCCCCCACCTCTATTATCCTTCCTGCCCCGAGTTCGCAGAGCAATTTGTGGAAAAGGCTGCGCAGTACAAAAATCGTTTTAAATAGCAGGATATTTGGCATGATCCCTGCTTTC
>OHJH01000259.1_pt1 | contig 11032 bp, 9 predicted proteins | sample 1568471 | NCBI WGS metagenome assembly OHJH01 (sample SAMEA3879546, study PRJEB24766) | human gut metagenome | biome: human-associated habitat; feature: feces | place: USA | collected 1985/1987 | reverse complement strand
CGGGCAGAATCAGATGGTCTCCCTTTTTCAGTCTGGTGCCGTTCAGGGTACCTGCTCCCTCTGCCACACTCATCAGCACAAAGGGCTTATCCTGCGTGCATTTATCCGCAGAGCATAACTTTAGCGGAGAAAACACCATTCTGACAGGCAAACGTACTTGCACCACCGCTTTTTTCTGCAATATGTTGGATTGACTGGATGCCGACGCCGTTTCCCTTTCGTTTGGAGGATTGAAATACACCGTTCTTCTCCCTGATTTCGCCGTCATAGGCATTCTCAACTTCGATCAGAAGCAGCCGCCCGGCATGCAGATATGCAGTGATTTTGATCTGCCGTCTGTCTGGTGCAGTGCGGATACTGGCTTCGAGCGCATTTTCCAACAAGTTGGACAAGACCAGACACATGTTGATCTCATCGACCGGAAGAGTCTGCGGCAGATCGAGCTTTGCACAAAATGGAATGCCTTCGCGCTTTGCCAGGGCACAATAATAGCCGATGACGCTATCTGCTGCATGGTTTTCGCAGAAGTGTATACCGAGATCCGGGATGCGGGAAATGTTTTTTTCAAGATAGCTTTTCAATCTTTCCAGATCGCCGGTCTCAGCCAGTGCGGAAATTTGATTCAGTTGATGGCGCATATCATGCCGCGCCTGCCGCACTTCTTCGATGGCGGTTTTGAGATTCTCATAGCGTTGCTGCTGCAGGAAAAGAAGCTGGTTTTCCTGCTGTAATCTCGCGTTGCGGTTGAGACTGGTGGCCATTAGCAGGAAAATTGCGTTGAACAAGAGCAAAAGCAAAAGAAGTGCAATACTTATCACAATATATCCCTGTAATACACGACCGGTCCGAAGCGTCGTCTGATAGCGCGGGATCATAAAAAGGTTCAAAAAAATGAACACCAGCGGCAAAACCCAGAACACATACCACGTTTGCGCAAAATTATCGTCCTCAACCATCACACGCACTGCATGGGTTGACGGATAGAACGCAGCCAGCACCAAAATCCAGCAAACAACATTATAAAATACACAGGCTGCAAGGCAGAACCACGGTTCGTCCTGTGGCAGTTGCATATGCAGAGCAATCGCAGCGCTGATAGCTCGGGACAAGCTGTTGATGCATGCAAATACTGCGCAGACAGTCAGTGCAATTGTTCCGGATTTCCAGAGGGAGATTTGGAGTGTTCCGGTATATAGCCCAATTGCAAGCAATGTGATCCCTGCCAGGGCAGACGCAGTGGAAGCATGCAGCTGATAGCAGACGATCCCACCACCGATACATAATCCTGCCATCAGGGGGAGAATCCGGGCGGCAAGCTTTCCGGGGGACTGCTTCAGATAGGATTTTACAGGGAAATATGCAAGTAAAAGACCGGGGAGTACGACGGACAACTCCAGGATCGGACGCAGAATATCTTTCATCTCATACACCCCCTTGCAGCAGAAATTCCATAAATGCCTGCCTGGCAGGCTTCAAAAGTTCCTGGTTGACATATACGCGGCTGCCGTCGGTCATGCAGAAAGCGGCGGCCTGAAAATCAGCGGCATGTTCTAAATTGACAATCGTACCGCGGCCGCAGACAAAAAAGCGTGGATCTTTTTTCAGCGGCTCGGTAAATGCCTTAAAGCTTTGCCGCGTGGCAAGCGTTTTTCCGGCAGTTGTGCGAATGTTGATCATATGAGCAAAATGCTCGGCAAAGATAATGTCCCTATAGCGAAGGCGAACGTCGCTGCCACTGACTTTCACCGTCAGAATCGGCTCCGGACGCGGAAGTTTAGTGAGCATTTCAGCAAGCAGAGCGGCAAGTTCTCCCTCGGAAAAGGGCTTCACGAGGTAGTGAAATGCCCGCACCTGAAATCCCTCCAGTGCATGGTCGGTAGATGTTGTGGTGAAGATCAGAAAGCAGTCTGCATCCGTCTTCCGAAGTTCCTTTGCGGCATCCATGCCGCTTAATCCTTTCATGTAAATGTCCAGAAATGCCACAGTAAAGTGCCGTTCTTTTTCTGCTGCGAGAAAGCTCTCGCTGCTATCAAATTCTAAGATCTCCGTCTCTACACCGTACAAGCTCAGCTGTCGCTCAAGCCGCATTTTCAACAGCGCACGTTCGGTCTCGATATCATCCACTATTGCTATTCTCATACCGGACTGACTCCTTTGTAAAAAATTCCAGTAACTATTCCAACTAAATTATATCATACCTGTCCAACACCGACACAATGAAAAACTCAGATTTCGTGACGGAATTGAGGGTTTCGTGCCAAACGGCTTGAAAAGCGTTTGCATATCCGTATACTGACAAGCAGAAAGCATCAATGACGGCAGAAAGGGGGGAGTGCTGTGTACCACATTGCCGTGCTGACAAATAGTGAAACACAGGAAGCCTTTTATATAGAGCAGCTTTCACGGTTCTGCTTTGAACGCGGTCTGTTTCCCAAAATGGACTGTTACCGTGGGCAGGAGTTGTTCTTTGATGTGGCGCGTGTAAATGCGCCAACCTGCACTGTGATCGCACTTCCGGGAGTAGAAGGGTTGAATGCGGTGGAGCATCTGCGAACGCTTTTTCCCGAAATGCGCATCATCTGGTGCAGCGATCTGGATTTTTCCCTGCATGCGTTTCGGCTGCGTGTAGACTATTTTCTGTTAGAGCCAATAACAGAAGAAGCGTTTCAGCAGGGACTTTCTACATGGTCAGATTGGAAAAAAACGTCTGCCTTATTCCGAGCGGATCACAACAAACATAACAATGAGGAGGATTATTGATGAAAAAGAGAAAAAAGATTTATTCTGTATTTAGCTTTCTTCTGGCGGGAACACTGTGCCTGTCTATGGCGGCCTGTGGTGGAACGCCCACACCGGCAGAGGACGAAACAACATCTTCTGCACCGTTATCCGGTGCACTGCCCGTGAGGGCTTTACAACCCAAACACGTGGATGAAAACCCTTATATGGCAAAAAGTGATGCAAACATCCATCACGACGGCTACAACACCGACTCAACGGATGAAATTCTGCCGCTCGGCATCTATCCGGAAATCAATGTTTCCTTTGAGACAACGAACCCGAACGCCTCACCCGCGATTTACTTTGACAACTACGGTCACGCGGTCGTGCCACTGCTCGGCGGCATCGCCATCCGTGATCTGAATGCAACAGAGACGAAGACGCTCGGCTATTTTTCACCGATGCAGCATGATGGCGGCGGTTACGTCATCCAGAGTTCCTACACATTCCTTGACTCTAAAAACCGTGTCGTCTGCCCGACGAGCAACAACCATGTACTGATACTGCGTACGACAGAGGAAGATGGCAGCGTCATTCCGGAATTTGAAAAGGTTCTGGATATCGATATCAAGGCAGCTGCTGAGACCGCGCTCGGCAAAGAGCTGACACAGAATCTTCTGTCCGTGGTCTTTGACTACGACGGAAACCTTTGGTTCGCCACCGGCGGCTTCCGAATCTATCCCGAGCGGCAGCAGCAGGGTGTTCTCGGCTACATTGCCCACACAGCGATAGAATCGATTCTGAATGGCGAACAAACCGATCTTTCAAAGGCTGTCTTTGTTTACGGGCTGCCCCTTGGCGAGGGCGCAGAGAACGGCATTGCTGCCTCCAAAGACGGTGCGGTCATTCTGACGAACCAGAACTGCTATCTGTTGCGCGCGGAAGAAGGTGTGAACGTTGTGTGGTGCACGCCATATGAGAGTGTCGGTGCGAAGGTCAGTCATGATGGCGATAAGACTACCGGCGGCGGCCTTGCCTGGGGTGGCGGCTGCTCGCCCACACTGACACCAAACCTTGTACTGTTCACCGACAACGCAGACCCCGTTAAGCTTCTTGCGCTCGACATGAAGACCGGAGAGGTCGTAGCCAGCATGCCTGTTTTGGATGATCTGCCCGATGGGTATCAGGTGGCGGTTGAGAACTCTGCAATCGTTTATGACGACGGTGAAGGCACCGTCAGCACGATCGTCTGCAACTGGTTCGGCGCTGGTAACGCAGGTCTTGCCGACCCTGACAATGACTCTTCGATTCAGAGCTACGCCAACATTTATGACCAGAATTGGCTGATGAAGGGTAATGTTATGATCGCCCCGGGCGTTGAGCGGGTGGACACCTTAAAAACCTCGGATGGCTATGAAATGAAGAGCGTCTGGAGCCGGAACGATTTGCGCGACACGGCGATCATGAAGCTCTCCACTGCAACAGGCTATATCTACGGTTATGTACAGGATTTGGATACCGGCATGTGGCAGTACATTATTTTGGACTTTGCAACGGGCGAAACCGTCTTCACGATGGATGTGTCCAACAAATACGGCTACAATAATATGGCTATCGGCATGTACACCGGCAGCAACGGAAATACGCTCTACTGCCCGACAGGCTATCTGGAACTGCTGCGTTTGCAGGATCGCTTTGTGTACCTGCCCGAGCTTCCGTACCGTGAGGTTGATCTTGATCAGGTGGCAAGAAATGTTCTTTCGCAGGATCAGTTTGAGCAGGATGGCGGTGAAGGTACGGTTGCAAGCTGGCACAACACTGCGACCATCTGCAACGTGCATCCCAACACCATGGTAGCCTTCCGCATGAACAACCTGTCCGGCAGTGCCTCCGATCTGACGCTCTACGCCTATGGTGCAGACGGCAAGCTGGAAAAGGTTGGCTCTGAACTGTGGTCGCTCACAGACGAGACCGGAGCGAATGTGACGGAGCTGACAGACGGTGTGCTCTATGAACTGCGCGTGACCGTCTCCGACGGCGGTGATTTCGACCTGAGCGAAACAGAAAAAGAAATCAAGCTATCTGTTGTACTTGGGAAATAAATCTGTTTTGAAGATAGCTATCATTTGCCGGCTTTTGATTTGGCATAAACTTAGATCGTAGATGCGATGATCTGCATCCTGCCCTGTAACTCTACCTTACCGTAGCCGTCGGGCAGGATCAGGTGATCGCCCTTTTTCAGGCGGATACCGTTCAGGGTGCCTTCGCCCTCTACCACGCTCATGAGAACAAAGGGCTTATCCTGCCAGGTCTCCACACGGTGTTCCACATCAATGCGGTATACGGTGTAGTAAGGGCACTGGATCAGCTGCTGAATGGCATCGTCCTTCTTCTCGGTATGCACCACACTGTTCTCTGCGGATTTTGCGGGAACCGTGATCACATCGATACTCTGTGCGATGTGCAACTGTCTGGGCTTGCCGTTACTCAGTCGGTCATAATCATACACTCGGTAGGTAATATCGCTGCTCTGCTGAGTCTCTAACAGAAGAGTACCTCCCTTGATGGCATGCACAGTGCCGGGATCGATCTGGATGAAATCCCCGGGCTTAATGGGGATCTCACGGATGAATTCCTTCCATCTGCCTTCGTGGATCATTTGTTCCAGTTCTTCTTTTGTCTTCGCATTATGGCCGACTACCAGCGTGGCGTTCTCCTTGCAATCCAGGATGAACCAGCACTCGGTTTTGCCCAGGGATCCGTTCTCATGTACCTTCGCATAAGTGTCATCCGGATGCACCTGGATGCTTAAGTCGTCCTTTGCATCAATGATCTTGATCAGCAGCGGGAAACGATCCATTCCCGTGTCTCCGAACAACTCGGGGTGCTTCTCCCACAGCTCGGACAGCTTCATTCCCTTATAAGCGCCGCTTGCCACGGTGCCGTCTCCGTTGGGATGAGCGCTGATTCCCCAGCACTCCCCGATGTCATCTCCTTCAATAGGGTAACCGAATTCTCTGTTCAGCCGGGTGCCGCCCCAGATGTTGTGAGTACACACCGGATTTAAAAATATAATATCTTTATTCATGCTCCTGTTCCTGCTTTCTTTGAATCTTTCCCTGATACATTTTTATTTATACTAATAACTCAACATTACGGTGCTGTCAATCATTTCGTGTTACCTTCTTCCCTCACCCCGGACACGATCACCGACACCAGATAGAACTCTGCCTTGTCTTCCGCATGAGTCTCCGTGATCTCCACACGTACCCGGTGTTCCCCATAGGGCAGGTGCTCTGCCACCGTTGTCAGCTGCATTTTGTCTCCCCAGGTCTCATCGAAGGTTCCGTCCAACACGCACGCCGTCTCAGGGTTCTCATCCACCACTGCCGTGGCAATGGGTGCAGGTCCGTCCTTCACTCGGCGGTATTGCACGGCGGCACCGGTTCCCCGAAAAGCGAACTCCAGATAAGCTCCTTTTTCCCCGGCGCTCCATCCGTTGCGGAAAATATCCGTGATATCTCTCTGCGGTGTCATATCTTCTACAAAAACACTCTTCCCCGGTGTGGAATTAGAATATTGCAGTCTCACGCAATGCTCATAGGCATTTTCTGTCAGCGGAGCCGGGAAAATTTCCTGCGGCTCTTGCGTTTTATCATGGATCACCTTTTCCAAGAAGTTCGTGATCACGGATGCCACCAGTTCATGTCCCAGATCATTGGGGTGCAGGAAATCCGCAGTAATCTTCTCTGCCGGAAGTCTTCCTGCTGCCACTGCCGGATAGATGCTGTTCTGTATACTGATACAGGGCAGATCATAATGTCGTCCTACCTGCGCATGATAATATGCCGCACTTTTACCGGTATCATAATAGACATTATGGATCAGCACCATTGCCGGTGCGCTTGCACTGCCATAAATCTGCCTCACCAGACCTTCGTAGGTCTCGCAGAAATGCGGCGTACTGTGATCGTTCACGGAGAATTCCACAAATACCAGATCCGGCAGCCGCTGAAGCAGGTCTTCCTGTACTCTCGCCGCGCCGAACTGGGAATCGGTAGCTCCGATTCCGGCGTTCACATAATCAAATTCCGTATTGGGAAATACCTTTTTCAGCCAGCCAAATGTCCTTGCCGCATAACATTTGTCCGGATCCGTAGCGGAAAATCCCTGGGTAATGGAACCGCCGATAAATCCTACCGTAAGCCGCTCTCCTTTGGCTGCACGGTTCATAAAACCTTTCAGTCTGGTCAGGTTGCCCCGGTTCAGGATTCCGGCTTCTTTATCAATGATGTTCCCCGCACTCTTGCGGTTCTCATAGATGCTGTTTTCCAGCGTGCAATAACGTTTCGCCTTGTTTTTCAGAGTCTTGCCGATGCGGAAAATTTCCTCCGGGCGGTATCCTCTGGACTCCAGATAATAAATGCCGCTGTACAGGTTGATCGATACATCGGGGTATTTATCTCCGATCATAGCTTCGAACATGATCATAATATGACCGATTTTCTCCCAGGCAGCTTCCACATGATTGTCCAACAGCAATAGGAACTCATCCTTTTTCACATGGCACACCATTTCCTGTCCCTTCAGGTGCTTTTGAATGTGCGTCCCCAGATGGTACAGAAGGCTGTTTTTCACTTCCTCACTCATCTTCGCGGAAATCTCATCGTAATCCCGGATGCCCAGAAATACCTCTGCATACTGACCGTCCTGCCAGGGCAGGATCTGTTCCAGTTTTATCGAAAAGCTTTCCGTTGTCTCCATTCCGGCAATGTCCGGTTCCGGCTTTTCTGTATCCTTTTCCCGCTCCCTGACATTCCCTGCATATTCTTCATGGTTCAGGTAGCTTTCCATCATCCGCGTCATAGTAGACAGAATTTCACTTTCCGTTTCTGTCCACTGACGTCCTTTATAATATTTCTCCAGCTCCTGCCAGAAACCGGTCTCCCGGTCTGTTCCTTTCCGTTCTGAGGTATAATCGACATAATTATAGTTCTTGTCGTACACGCTGAATGCATTTTTGCCGCTTCGTTTTACCCGGTACAGCGCCTGATCCGCTTTTTGATACAGTTCCTCATAAGAGGAAGCATCCTCCGGATATCGGGAGATTCCCATACTTAAAGTCACTCGTCTGCCTGACAGCTGGATCTGATCCGCCATACGGGATATTCTCTCTGCTGTCTCCACAGCGTGCTGTCCCACATTTTTCCCACGGCAGAATACACAAAACTCGTCTCCACCGATGCGGCCCGCATAATCCTCCATGCCTGCACTGATCAAGATCGTATTGGCAATTTTGATCAATACTTCATCACCGTATAAATGTCCGCAAGTATCATTGATCGTTTTAAAGTCATCAATATCAATGATGATAAAAGCTCCTTCTGTGTCATCGGCCTGCCGGATATGCTTTTCCACCAGCTGATCCTTTACCTTCTTGGCGAAGCGGTAGCTGATCTCGCCGCAGGCGAGGATGATCACTGCGCCGTCGCAGAATTTGGAGACTACTGCGGTGTCGATGACACTTCCCAGAGGCGGTGTATCGATGATGACCATGTCATACTTCATCCGGCATACTTCGATCATCTTCTGGAAACGGGTATTTCCCAACAGCTCACTGGGGTTGGGCGGTACCGGGCCGGCGAAGAGGAGATGGAAGTTCGGAATATCCGTCTCACAGATTGCTGTGTCGAAATCCACCTTACCGACCAGATAATTGGTCAGTCCGAAACGGACTTTTCCCTTTTTATGTCTGCCTCTCATGACACTCTTGCGCAGATCGGCGTCGATGAGGATTGTTTTCTTTCCATTCTGTGCAAAGGATTTTGCCAGTTCATAGGATACGCTGCTCTTGCCTTCGTTCGGTGTACAGCTGGTGATGCAGATAACCCTGATATTTTCTCCGGAGAATTCGATGTTCGTACGGAGCGTTTTAAATGCTTCTTTGGTACGGAAATCCTGTTTTTCCTGTTTTAATTCAATGCTCTGCATCTTCCTGCTCCTTTTCTATATCTACGACTTCAATAGCCTCGTCCGCTTCCATCCGGGGCTCGTGGATTTCGTCTTCCTCCTTTGATTTCCGGGATTTCTTTTTCTTCTCCACGGTATCAAAATTGGGGATCAGTCCCAGGGTGGACAGCTCCAGATATTTTTCAACATCCTCAGAAGATTTGATCGTATCATCCAGCAGATACTGCACTATGATAATACCGGCTGACAGGATCGCACCGATCAATGCTGCGATCACTGTCCACTTCGGGATAGAAGGTTCACAGGGTTTCTCGGGCAGGTTCGCTTCATCTGCTACATTTACTGCCTCCACATCCGTCACATCCTTGATATGCGTTGCTGCCACATCCCGGATACTGTTGGCTATGATCTGCGCATTTTCGGGATTTGGATCCTTTACGGTGATACTGATGATCCGGGTGTTAGTCGTATTTTCCACGGACACTCTCTTTTTCAGGCTCTCGTAGCTTTCCTTCAGCTGGTACTGTGTGATCACCTTTTCCAGCACTGTGCGTCCCAGGATCAGTTCCTCATAGTCCTTGGTCAGCTGGCTGGCCAGCTGTGCATCACTGTAAGTCATGCTGTTCTCATTCCCTTTGCTGGTAGAGATATAGATGCTGGTCGTTGATTCATACTGGGGTGTGATCAGGAAAAAGCTAACCGCGAATCCGATGATCGCCGTAGCCAGTGTTGCCAGAATAATGATCCATGCCTTGTGCAGAAGCAGGCCGAACAGATCCTGTAAGTCAATTTCAATTACGTCTTCCTGATTAGAAGTCTGCATATTGTTTTTCCTCTCATTGTACATTGGTCAATTCATTAGTGTTACTTCAGGAACCTTCTGGCGTTGCCTCCGGTAAGCTCCGCAGCATAGACATCTCCGTATTTTTTACGGAGAGTATCCGCACATTTCTCTATATAAGGAGCCCTGCCCTCTGGTCTGTGTGCATCTGTGGATACGAAATCCACCAGACCGTTTTTCAGCAGGCTCTTCACATTCTGTTTTGTAGTAAAACCGTTATCTCCGGTCACGGAAGCGCAGTTCACCTGGATCAGTGCCCCAATCTCCCTCATCCACTGGATGGCGGCGAATTTCCGCTCCATCAGATTCCGATATCTTTCCACATGGGCGATGACCGGCTGGTAACCGAAGCCCAGGATCTCTCTGACCGCATTGCGGATATATTTTTCCTCCGCATAGGGCTCGAATTCCACCAGTACACAGTTGGAAGCTCCCAGGGTGATGATCTTCCCCTCTTCCATCCATTCCGACATTTCTTCTATGTAGTAATACTCGGTGCCTTTTTTTAAAATGATCTGAATTCCTTCTGCCGCAGCTGCCTCCTGTACCAGGCGGATCCTCTCCTCTACCTTTGCAAGCGTTGGATGTCCTTTCCCCGGCATACAATGGGGTGTGGTATAGATGGTACCGATGCCTTCCTGTTCAGCCACCCGCAGCATTGCAAGTGTCATTTCCATGTTTTTGGAACCATCATCCAGACCGGGCAGTATGTGGGAATGCATATCAATATATTCCATGCGATATTTCTCCTTTTTTTGATCCCGGCATGGCGCCGGAGCGCCACACCGGTCTCATAGAAACCACTCTACCTTTTTACTTCATTTTGACCATTACTTCATAAGGCCTTATGAAATCAAGTTCTTAAGAGGATCTTAGAACTCGCCAGTCTTGGGTGCCTTCACTGCGGTTGCTGCAACATCAGCTGCATCAACTACCATGAATGCAACGGGAGAGAAGCTGGTGAAAGTACCGGTTACGGTGAGGTCATCACCGAGAACGCCGGAACCAACTACTTCCCAGGTGTAAGGTGCGTTGGGCTGTCTGTGAAGGACATATACCATATCACCCTTCTTGGCGTTGGGGACCTTGAAAGGAACCTGTACGCCGCCTGCAGGGATCTCTCCGCTGTAGGATACATCAACAGCTGCTACCAGTTTAGCGCTGGTAGGAACGTTTAAGTCTTTCAGCACGGACTCTGTAGAGGTTACGGATACAACCTGCTGTGCAAGCTGCTCAGAAGGAACTGCTACAGAAGCTGCTGCTACGGAAGTCTTAACTTCCTTTGCGCCTGCTACGACATCAACGCCGGCAGCGGTCTTTACAACAGGATCAGCCTCAGGGCTGTTTGCTGCAAAGGTAGGAACTGCCATAGCTACGGTCATAACAGCGACTAATAACAAAGCATATACTTTTTTCATTGGACATTTATCTCCTTTCGTAGAGTATAGAGTGGTCTCTATATATAAACGGTCGTTTCCGGCCGGTTATACCTAATTCACT
>OHJH01000258.1_pt1 | contig 11039 bp, 8 predicted proteins | sample 1568471 | NCBI WGS metagenome assembly OHJH01 (sample SAMEA3879546, study PRJEB24766) | human gut metagenome | biome: human-associated habitat; feature: feces | place: USA | collected 1985/1987 | reverse complement strand
CAGATGTGTCTCCTGCGTCACATAGCTTTCCATATCGCGCAGATGCTTCATCGGGATTTCGCGGACATCGGCTCCGTCCACGGAAACGCGCCCCGTCTGGACATCCCAGAAGCGCATCAGAAGTTTTAAGATCGTCGATTTTCCGGAACCGCTCGCGCCGTGGATGCCGGTGATTTTTCCCGGTTCCAGTTTCAGCGAATACTGATCCAGAATCGTCTCGTCTTCGTAGGCAAATGTTACATTCTGCGCCTCGGCTCCTACAAATGCGTGGTCACCGCCGGATGCCGCATCTCCCGGAATTTCTTCCACCAGCGGCGCTTCCTCGAGAAGGGAAAGCACACGCTCGCCGCTTGCCAGCGTCTGATTCAGGTTATTCGACAGGCTGGACAGCGCCACGACCGGGCCGAAGGAACCCATCATCGCGATTGTGCAGGTCAGGACTCCCTCAAATCCAATCCCGCCTTTCGTGTAAAGACAGACCTGGCATTTTTCCCTTGTTATATGAATCACAAAGGGGAGACGCAATTCCTTACGTCTCCTCTTCGTGGTCCCAGTAGGGCATGATCCTACGACCCCCTGATTATGAGTCAGATGCTCTAACCAACTGAGCTATGGGACCGGTTCCCGACCTTGATGGCCGGGCATATTGCTTGAACGGATGCGGCCTCTGAGACCGCTCCGTCCTCAATCTGAATTATCAGACTTTGATCTCAACCTCAACGCCGGAAGGAAGCTCGAGCTTCATGAGAGCATCAACGGTCTTTGCATTGCTGTCGTCGATGTCCAGAAGCCTGCTGTAGGCGCTAAGCTCAAACTGCTCGCGGGACTTCTTGTTGACGAAAGTCGAGCGATTGACAGTGAAGATCTTCTTGTTGGTAGGAAGCGGAATAGGACCGTTCACCTTAGCACCAGTAGCCTTCACGGTGTCCACGATCTTAGCGGCTGACTTGTCAACCAGCATGTGATCGAATGATTTGAGTTTTATTCTGATTTTTTGACTCATATCAAAAATACTTAATTACGATTTAACACTTACTCGTCATCATCAGAGAGCTTGTAGCCGCTCTTCTCGATAACGTCCTTGGCCAGGTTGGCAGGAACCTCAGCGTAGTGGTCGAAAGTCATCGTGCTGGTCGCGCGGCCGGATGAGAGGGTTCTGAGAACTGTCACATAACCGAACTGCTCGGCGAGCGGAACGAAGGCCCTTACGATTCTCGCACCGTTGGCGGTGGAGTCCATAGCCTGGATCTGGCCGCGACGACGGTTGAGGTCACCCACGATGTCACCCATGTAGTCCTCTGGAGTAACAACCTCAAGGGACATGATAGGCTCGAGGAGAACAGGCTTAGCCTTCGGGCAGGCGTGGCGGAATGCCAGACGGCCGGCCATTTCGAATGAAAGCTGGTCTGAATCGACTGGGTGGTAAGAACCATCAAGCACGGTAACCTTCAGAGACTGAACCTCGTAACCAGCGAGAACACCGTTGGCCATAGCGGCCTTGAAGCCCTTCTCGATGCAAGGGATGAATTCCTTAGGAATATTACCACCCTTGACCTGATTGTCGAACTGAAGTCCGGTAACGCCTTCATCGGCAGGTCCGATCTCGACGATGATGTCGGCGAACTTACCACGACCACCGGTCTGCTTCTTGAAGACCTCACGGTGCTGTACTGTAGCGGTGATGGCCTCTTTGTAGTTAACCTGCGGAGCGCCCTGATTGATCTCGACACCGAACTCACGACGGAGACGGTCCACGATGATGTCAAGGTGAAGCTCACCCATTCCGCTGATGACTGTCTGGCCGGTCTCGTGGTCTGACCTTACGGTGAACGTAGGGTCCTCCTCAGCGAGCTTGCCGAGAGCGATGCCGAGCTTGTCCAGGTCGCCCTGGGTCTTAGGCTCGACAGCGATACCGATAACAGGATCAGGGAATTCCATCGATTCGAGCACAATCTGATGATCCTCGTTGCAGATGGTGTCTCCTGTACGGAGATCCTTGAATCCGACAGCGGCGCAGATGTCTCCGGCCTCGACGAACTCGATAGGGTTCTGATGGTTGGAGTGCATCTGGTACAGACGCGCGATTCTTTCCTTCTTTCCGGTGCGGACGTTATAGACATAAGTACCGGCGTCAACGCGTCCTGAATATACCCTCATGAAGGCGAGACGGCCGACGAACGGATCCGTGGCGATCTTGAACACGAGAGCGCAGAACGGCTGGGCTGCGTCAGGGAGAAGATCCTCTTCCTCACCGGTCTTAGGATCGGTACCTTTCACAACACCCTTGTCAAGCGGAGAAGGAAGGTAACGCATCACAGCGTCAAGGAGGAACTGCACACCCTTGTTCTTGAAAGAGGAACCGCAGCATGCTGGAACGATCTGCATAGAGATCGTACCCTTGCGAAGGGCGGCGATGATCTCCTCCTCGGTGAGGGAGTCAGGATTCTCGAAATACTTCTCCATGAGAGCCTCGTCGCATTCGGCGGCAGCCTCGACGAGCTTGTCTCTCCATTTCTCGACTTCTCCGGCCATGTCCTCCGGAACGTCCTTTATTTCATAGTTGACCAGTTCCTCACCGGAGTCATAGTAATATGCCTTGCGGGAAACGAGGTCGATGATGCCCTTGAACTTGTCCTCGGCTCCGATAGGGAGACAAATAGGAACAGCCTTGGCACCGAGTTTGGTGTAGATTTCCTCAACGCAAGCGAGGAAGTCAGCGCCGACACGGTCCATCTTGTTCACGTACGCGATCTTCGGAACGCCGTACTTGTCCGCCTGACGCCAAACAGTCTCTGACTGAGGCTGAACGCGTCCGACAGCGCAGAAAGTAGCGACAGTTCCGTCGAGCACACGGAGCGAACGCTCCACCTCAACGGTGAAGTCGACGTGACCCGGAGTGTCGATCAGGTTGATCTGATAAACGTGACCGTTGTAGTGCCAGAACGCTGTGGTGGCGGCGGAAGTGATGGTGATACCTCTCTCCTGCTCCTGAACCATCCAGTCCATTGTGGCAGCCCCTTCATGTACCTCACCGATCTTGTGAGTCTTTCCGGTGTAGTACAGAATACGCTCGGATGTGGTCGTCTTTCCGGCATCGATGTGGGCCATGATGCCGATGTTTCTTGTGTAAGTAAGATCTCTTTTAGCAGCCATCTGCGAATAAAATTAGAAACGGAAGTGGGCGAATGCCTTGTTGGCCTCAGCCATCTTGTGCATATCCTCTTTTCTCTTGAATGCACCACCTTCGTTATTGTAGGCGGCAACGATCTCTGCACAAAGTTTTTCTGCCATTGAGTGGCCGGAACGCTTGCGGGCGAAGTTGATCATATTCTTCATCGACAGCGAGACTTTCCTTTCCGGACGCAACTCAGTAGGCACCTGGAAGTTTGCACCTCCTACACGACGTGACTTCACCTCGATCTGAGGGGTAACGTTTTCGAGTGCCTTCCTCCAGATATCCAGAGGAGCCTTGTCAGAATCCATCTTCTCGCCTACCATGTCAATGGCATCGTAAAAAATAGAATACGCGATACTCTTCTTCCCCTGCAACATAAGATTGTTCACGAAGCGGGTAACCTCGACATCGTGAAACTTAGGATCAGGAAGTAGAATCCTCTTTTTAGGCTTCGATTTTCTCATTGTGAGTAAAAATTAAAGGTGATAAAGATTAATGAAACGGACTACTTCTTAGCGGTCTTCTTCGGCCTCTTGGCTCCGTAGAGGGAACGGGACTGTGTCCTTCCTTCCACGCCAGCGGTGTCCAAAGCTCCTCTAAGGATGTGGTAACGCACACCAGGGAGATCCTTCACACGACCTCCGCGGACCAGCACAATGCTGTGCTCCTGAAGGTTGTGTCCCTCGCCCGGAATGTAGGCATTGACCTCTTTGGAGTTGGTAAGGCGTACCCTGGCGACCTTTCTCATCGCTGAGTTAGGCTTCTTAGGGGTCGTCGTGTAAACACGAAGACATACGCCCCTCTTCTGAGGACATGCGTCCAGCGCGCGTGACTTGCTCTGAGCGACAATGCTCACGCGTCCTTTGCGAACTAATTGTTGAATTGTAGGCATAAATGATTGTAAATCTAATATTTATGTTTCCCCCAAACATTTGGGGCTGCAAATTTACGGATAATTCTTCAATTTACAAAGCGGAATGCGAACAGATTCACCATTTTTCAGATGGTGAGAATCCGTAGGTCCGGAATGGTGCGGTAGCCTTGTCAGGTGGTCTTCCGGTAGCTCAGGACAGCCCAGGTGGTCGTGAACGCGCCCAGACCGGCAAGGCTCAGCAAGTCCGGCCACGTGTCCGCCAGCGTGCAGCCCTTCAGGACGATCGAGCGCATCGCGTCGGCGAAGTAGCGCAGCGGATTGGCATAGGTGATCGCCCGCGCCCATCCCGGCATCGACTGGATGGGTGTGAATATTCCGCTCATCAGCATGAACACCATACTGAAGAACCAGATGACGAACATGGCCTGGCGGGCATTGTCGCTGTAGTTGGAGATCAGCAGACCGAAAGAAGCCATGACCACGATGTGGGCGAATGTGAAGATCACTATGTCCAGCAGGCTTCCCCGGCAGCCATAGCCGAACACGGCATACGACAGGCCAAGACAGGAGAAGACCATGAAGAACGCCACGGCCACATAAGGAATCATCTTGCAGAGGATGAAGGCGGTCTTGCTCACCGGGGTCACGTTGATCTGCTCGATGGTGCCGCGTTCCTTCTCCGAGACGATGGTCAAGGCAGGAAGGAAGCCGCACATCATCGTGATGGCGATCACGATAAGCGCCGGGATCATGAAAGTCTTGTAGTCCAGGGACGGGTTGTAGAGATAGCTTTCCCGGGTGTCGAAACGGGTTCCGGCTGCACCGCCCTGGGATTCCGCCCCCGAAACCGAGGCGACATATTCAGTGACAAAGGCGTTGAGGTACTGGGAGCCGATGCTTCCCCTGGTGCCGTTGACGGTGTTGACCTTGATCCCGACGGGAAGCGGGTCGTCGGTGCCTCTGTCCGACTCAAGGTAGCGGGCGAATCCGGAGGAGATGGTAAGAATGGCGTCAGCGCCGCCGCGGTCCATGACAGCCTGCGCGTCTGACGGAGACTCGGTCACCTCCCGGATCTTGAAATAGCCGGACGAGGCGCATTTCTCCGTAAGCAAGGCCGACTGGTCAGACTGGTCGCTGTCCACGATCACCAGACTCAGGTTCCTCACCTCCATGTTCGCCGCGAAAGGAAAGACCAGAATGATCAAAAACGGGAAACAGAGAACCATCCTCGGCATTCCAGGATCCCTTAGGAATTGCTTGAACTCCTTCTTCAACAGATACTTCCAAACTTTCATCTCACAACCTTGTCTTGAAATTCTTGATACTTACCACCAACAGAAAGACCATCATGCCGGTCAGGACGGCGAACTCCTTGGCGACCGCCTCAAGGCCGGCTCCCTGGATCATTATCTTCTTCACCATGATGATGAACCACTTGGCAGGGATGATGTCGGAGAGCGTCTGAAGAGCGACCGGCATGCTCTCGCACGGGAATATGATGCCGGACAGCATCATGGTCGGCATTGTCAGTCCCATACCGCACAGCAGCATCGCTGTCTGCTGTGTCTTGGAGAGGACTGACACAAGCAGTCCGAGTCCCAGTGACGAACCGACGAAAACAAGCGACACCAGGGACAGTAGTGTCAGGCTGCCATGGATCGGCACCCCCATGACAAAGTGGGCCAGAAGCAGGACGCTGACGAAATTGACGACCGACAGGGCAAGGTACGGAATCATCTTGGAAAGGATGATCCAGAACGGCTTGACCGGAGACACAAGGAGCAGCTCAAGCGTGCCGGTCTCCTTCTCCTTCACGATGGACACCGCCGTCATCATCGAGCAGATCAGCATCAGGATCAAGCCCATGACTCCCGGCACGAAATTGTAGGACGAGTTCATGGCCGGATTGTACATCAGCTGGACATTCGGCCTCATCGAAGCCTTAGGCTTCCCGGCAAGGCTCTCAGACAATGCCAGTTCCTCGCTTTGAAGCACTCCCTTGATGTAGCTGGTGACCACCTGGGCGGTGTTCGGATCGGAGCCGTCGCTCACGATGCGGACGCAGGCCTTACCTTCCGAGCCGGCCTTGCCGTCAAAGTCCGTCCCGAAGCAGAGCGCCGCGGCAGCCTTGCCTTTGCGGATCCTGTCCCGGGCCGGGGCGAAAGATCCGTGGATCTCGCCGACGGCGAGGTACTTGTTGCCCTCGATCCTGCTTATGACACTGCGTGCCAAAGGGTCACAGGCATCCCCGACCACATCGACGACGGCGTTGCTGACATCCGTGCTTATCGCGAAGCCGAACAGGATGATCTGCACAACCGGCATCACCAGAACGATCAGGGTAGTCCGGAGATCCCTGAATATGTGTCTGAACTCTTTCTGTATGAACGCTATTATCTCTCTCATGCCTCTCTCTCGGCCTTTCCGGCGATTTTTGTGAACACCTCATCCATGTCCTTGGCCCCGTAACGCTCCTTCAGGGCTGCCGGAGAATCCAGCGCCTCGATGCGCCCGTCCACCATCACGGAGACTCTGTCACAGTATTCAGCCTCATCCATGTAGTGCGTCGTGACAAAGACGGTGACACCCTTGGAGGCTGCCTTGTAGATCATTTCCCAGAAGTTCCTTCTCGTCACGGGATCCACACCGCCCGTCGGCTCGTCAAGAAACACTATCTCGGGATCATGCACCATCGCCATGCTGAAAGCGAGCTTCTGCTTCCATCCGAGCGGCATGTCCCTAACGAAGGAGTTACGGACATTCTCCATCGACAGAGCCTTCAGCATCTGGTCTGTCTTCTGAGCGATCCGCTTGCCGTCAAGCCCGTAGATGCCAGCGAAAAGCTCGATGTTCTCCCACACCTTCAGGTCGGGATAGAGGGAGAACTTCTGGCTCATGTAGCCGATGTGCCGCTTGATCTTCTCCTGCTCGTTGACGATGCTGTACCCCGCGACATCGCCCTGTCCGGATGTCGGACGGCTCAATCCGCAGAGAATGCGCATCGCCGTGGTCTTGCCGGCGCCGTTCGCGCCCAGAAAACCGAATATCTCCCCCTTGCACACTTCAAAGGAGATGTCATCCACCGCGGTGAAATCCCCGAACTTTTTGACCAGATGGAAGATACGCACAGTCTTTATGTCCTTGTCCATAACGTCAGGCAATTTAGGAATATTCAAAATAAACTTCCTGTCAAACGCATTATTCCGCACCGGAGGAGCCTTCCACGGCGGAAGAGGAAAGCCGGATGAAGCAGTCCTCGATCCCCGGAGTCATCCTCCGCACGTCGCAACCTTCGATTCCGGCACTCCGAAGAGCCTCGGCGAGTCCGGTCTCATCCGGCCCGTCGTCGGTGACAGACACGTGGCACGCGCTGCCGAACGAACTGCAATCCAGCACTCCCCTCACACCGCGCAGCGCGCCGAGCGTCCGGAACATATTGCCGCCGCTCACTGAATATATCCGGTTCGGGAATCGGGAAATGATCTCCGCCGGACTGCCGAGTCCGATGACACTGCCGTCAAGAATCATGGCGATGCGGTCACAAAGACTGGCCTCGTCCATGTAAGGAGTCGAGACCACTATCGTCACGCCCCTGTCCTTGATCTTTTTGAGCATAGCCCAGAACTCCTTGCGGCTCACGGCATCGACACCGGTGGTCGGCTCGTCAAGGAACAGCACCTCGGGATTGTGGACAAGGGCGCAGCAAAGCGCCAGCTTCTGCTTCATTCCTCCGGAAAGAGCGCTCGCCTTGCGGTCCTTGAACATCTCGATCTGTGAATATATTCCCTTGATGGTCTCGTAGTTCTCTTCGATGGTCGTACCGAACATCGTGGCGTGGAACTTCAGGTTCTCCTCGACGGTAAGATCCTGATACAAGGCAAAATGCCCTGGCATATAGCCGATCCTTCCCCTTATCTCGCGATAGTCACGCACCACGTCCAGTCCGATCACCGTCGCGGAACCGGAGTCAGGGAGGGTCAGGGTGGTCAGGATCCTGAACAGGGTGGTCTTCCCCGCTCCGTCAGGGCCGATGAGGCCGAACAACTCACCTTTCCGGATGTTGAAGCTTATGTCCCTCAAGGCTTTGACCGACTTGTAGGACTTGCTTACATCTTTAATCTCTATCGCAGTGTCTCTGTCCATGGCTACCTCCTCACATAGGCGTACATTCCAAGACGAAGGGTTCCGTCATTCGGCACGGCCACTTTGACGGCATAGACCAGATCCGCCCGCTCGTCACGGGTCTGGATGTTCTTAGGGGTGAACTCCGACTGTTCGGAGATCCAGATCACACGTCCCTGGATGCGCTTCGGTGAAGCGGTCCCGTCATCCGGAATCACGGTCACAGTGTCGTTCAGCTTCAAGCCGGACAACTGCGCCGAGGAGAAATACGCCCTGACGTACATCTGGTCCAGGTCGGCGACCTTGAAGAGCGGCTTGCCGAGGGTGACGAACTCACCGGTCTCGGCGTAGCGTGTCAGCACAGTCCCGGAGACCGGAGCGACGATGCGGCATTTCGCGAGCTGATCCTCAAGCCTGGCGAGCTGGATCTCATAGCCCTGGACCTCGGATCTCACGGAAGCGTTGCCACGCTCCCAGCTCTGGGTCTGTGCGGCTATCTGCGCCTTGAGGACGGCGATCTTGTCCGTGAGGTCATCCACCTGCTTGCGGGTGGTGGCGTTGCCTTCCAACAGTTTGGAGTACCTTTCGTACTCATTCTGAAGGTTTTCCAGCTGGCTGAGGTTCGGCTGGCCTTGCTTCTTGATGTCCACCAGCCTGGACGACGATCCGGCGATGCGCTCGCGCAGCTCCATTATCTGAAGGTAGGTCTGGACAGAGTCCAAGGCTCCGAGGAGCTGCCCCGCCGTCACCTCCTCGCCTTCCTCCACTGCCATGGACAGGACACGTCCGGCATTCTCGGCGGACACGGTCACCTGAGTGGCGTCAACCTGACCGCATGCGTCATATTCAATCTTCTTTCCACATCCGGCGGCGACCAGGGCCAACGCCGCGAAAACAAGTCCGCTTTTCATATTCATAATCATTGTCATTGTACTCCAAGTGTTTGCCGCAGGTCAAGCAAGTCCATGATGTAGGTCACCTTGTGGACATTGTAGCTAAGGCGCGCCTTGAACTCCTCGTCCAGCAGGGAAAGGTAGTCGTTGACCGCGATCACACCCTCCTTGTACTGCCTCTCGCCCGTCTCCCTGATGCTGCCGCGGAGGGAGATTATCTCCTCGTCGCGCCTGAGGACATCCTCGTCCTTCTCCACCTGGCTCCGTTTCTGGACAGCCTCCATCGAGGTGTTAAGCATGAAGGACTCGCGTGTCAGCTCAAGCCTGCGAAGATCCGAGTCCGACTTGCGCCGGTCGTTCCTGAGTGTGTAGAGCGCTCCGAAATCCCACTGGAGCCTGACACCGGCCACGAAGTACGGATCGAAACTGCCGGAGAGCATGTTCAGTCCCGGACGGCCGTAGCCCGCCTGCAGGTTGAGGTTCAGACGCGGCCACAAAGAAGTGTTGAGCTGATCCTTCTGCGCCTGCAGCTGCACCGCCTGGGCATCATAGAGGGCAAGCTCCGGACGCTTGATCTCCATCGCCAGGTTGCTTTCCGGCTCCGGCTCGACAAGGGTCAGCCCCGTCATGTCCTGCCCGGTAAGCAGACCCAGCATCCGCAGATAGGCCTTCCGGTCCGTCTCCAGGGCGGCCTGCTGCTGCTCGCAGGTAAGGATGTTCACCCGGATCTGGTCGAGATCCGATGGCCCGGCCATGCCGCCGTCCACCAATGTCTGTACCTCTTTCTGATTGCGGGAGAGGTTGGACACCAGCACGTTGTTCAGCTCTATCTGCTTGTCCAGCAAGATGATGCCAAGGTAGATCGACTGCACCTTCGAACGGATGGAGTACATGTTGACATCCAATTGCCTACGCTTTACCTCGGCTCCCGCCTTGATCTGACGGCCTTTGGCAGCGGTAGCTCCTCCGTCCCAGATCTGCTGGGTGAGGTCGGCGGTCACTCCGTACTGGTCATGCGGAATGTCAAACTCGAAGCCCGGCATGTCAAAAGGCATCTCGACCACATCGGACTGCCAGGTCGCCTTGGCGGAAATGTTCAGCCGCGGCACCCAGGCAAGCGAGGCGTTCTTAAGATCATAGCCCTGACAGGCGTCGATCAGCCCCTTCTCCTTGATCTGAGGATAGTTCTCGTAGGCCATCCTGACACATTGGTCAAGAGTGGTCTGTGAATACGCCTGTACGCAGACCAGCAACGCCAGAGCGAGTGTTTTCCATTTTAACTTCTTCATATTCATAGGATTGTCACATTATCACTTGAACAGGCGGCAGACAATCAGTTCCACAGCTTCCTTTTTGCGCGCCTCCAGGTACTCCGCCCTGCGTGTGCCTTCCACTCCCAGCACATTGCTGACAAGAGGATCAAAGAAGAACGGAGCCGCACACACACTCACGATGTCGCCGATCAGTTCCTCGAACGTGATGTTCCGGATCCTCCCGTTCACGACTTCCGACTCCGTTCTTTTCCTGTGGGTGTCCAAGGCGGAGGACATATAGCTTCCGATCTTCGACACGTAACTCTCCATCAGGTCAGGGCGTTCCTTCGCGACCTCAAGCAGCAGCGACAGCTGTCCGCTGTGGGCGCTGAAGAAGTCGAAGCAGATCTCCGTCGTCTTCCTGATAAGGTCGGGCTGGAACATGTCCGTCACCATTATCGACTTGAGACTCTGCAGGATCTCCTCCAAATAGGTATCAAAAACCTTTAGGAATATCTGATCCTTCGTCCTGAAATAGTAGTGCAGCATGGCATGGGTGACACCGGCCTGCGCCGCTATCAGCGTCGTGGTGGCGCCTTTGAATCCTTTCTCGGCGAACAGCATCTCCGCCGCCTTCAGGATGTCCTGTTCCTTGTTTTCTTTTTTCGGCATTGCCTTTGGATTAACAATATTGTTTAACACGACTGTTAACACAGCAAAGA
>OHJH01000245.1_pt1 | contig 11251 bp, 10 predicted proteins | sample 1568471 | NCBI WGS metagenome assembly OHJH01 (sample SAMEA3879546, study PRJEB24766) | human gut metagenome | biome: human-associated habitat; feature: feces | place: USA | collected 1985/1987 | reverse complement strand
CAAACGATCCGGGATGTATATCCCGGGATAATAATAATGATGAAATTCCTCTTTGACGGGCCAATAGCAATATTGGCCATTTTTTTACGTCAACATATCCGGCAGGTTCCCTTCGCCATACAGATGCAGCGCGCCAACGGCGACGACGTAGCGCCCCGGCGGCAGAGCGAGCAGCGTCTCGCGCCATGCCACATTGCGCTGATGCATAAGTACATCATATAAAGACTGGCTGAAGGTCGTCGGCAGCGTTTCCGCGCCGCGCGATGGCGGTTGCTCCAGCCACCAGCCAATCATCACCTGCAGCAATCGCGCATTGGTGCGCCAGTGGGTTAGCGTATCTTCCAGCAGCGCCTTGCCGCCGTCTGGCAGGTCGTGCAGCAGGGCGATTTGGCTCTCGGCGCCTTCCAGCTCCATCACCTTAATGTTGCTCTCGCGGGCGGCCATCAGCAACTGGTAATCAATACCGTAATCCGGGCGTAGCCCCAGCTTTTGCGCCTGGGTCGCCTGCAACACCATCGCCACCTGCCACAGCGGTTGGTTATCGAATAATGCGACGGACAATCCGAGTTCATCGGCGCGCGCCTGCAGCTCGGCAAGTTGTGCTTCGTTCAGGCGTTCCGCCAGCGGCGGATAGGCGGGGAGGTTGCTAAACGGGGTTTCGTTGCCGGTGATATCGGCTTCGACGATCAGGGCATCGGCCTGGCGTATTTTTTTCAGCAGCTTAGCCGGCGGCGGCGCCATATCGCGGGTGCCCATATGGATGCTGCCGACGAGGTGTAAATAGCGTTTGCCGGGCAGGACGATATCCATTGCAGGCCAGGAATAAGACGAGCCGACGGCGGCTCGCCACAGCATTTTTATTCGGTTTAACAGGCCCATACGCGCTCCGAAGTGTGAGGCATTCATGCTAGCGCATCTGGTGGTGGCCGTCATCTTTCCCGCGGGTTTTTATTGTCGCCAGGAAATAAACGGGCGCCCGTTTTCCTGTGATTGCGCTAATCTTTCGGTTTAAAGCGCAGCAGGCGGTTCGCGTTGCTCACGACGGTGATCGACGATAGCGCCATTGCTGCCCCAGCGACCACCGGGTTCAGCAGCGTACCGGTCAGCGGCCAGAGGATCCCGGCCGCAATGGGGATACCCAGCGAGTTATAGACAAAGGCGCCCAGCAGGTTTTGTTTCATATTACGCAATGTCGCTTTTGAAATCGCCAGTGCATCGGCCACGCCGTTAAGGCTATGGCGCATCAGGGTGATCGCCGCGGTCTCAATGGCGACATCGCTGCCGCCGCCCATGGCGATACCAACATCCGCCTGCGCCAGCGCCGGGGCGTCATTAATACCGTCGCCGACCATTGCCACTTTGTGCCCCTGGCTCTGCAGACGTTTAATGGCATCGGCTTTGCCGTCCGGCAGCACACCGGCTATCACTTCATCAATGCCCGCTTCTTTGGCGATGGCATTGGCGGTAGTAGGGTTATCCCCGGTCAGCATCACCAGCCGGTAGCCCTGACGATGCAGGCGCGCCAGCGCGTCGACGCTATCTTCACGTAGCGGGTCACGGATGGCGAACAGCGCCGCGGCCTGACCATCGATCGCCAGCAGTACCGGCGTGGCGCCGCGCGAGGCCTGTGTCGTCATCTCGCTTTCCAGTTCCGCGGTGGCGATATGCTGCTCGTTAAGCAGCGCCTGGTTGCCGAGCAGCAGTCGACGGCCTTCCGCTTCACCGCTGACGCCAAGCCCGCGCAGGGTACGGAAGCCGCTTACTTCCGGTAAAGTGCTGTCGGCGGCTTTATCGAGGATCGCCCGTGCCAGCGGATGGCTTGAACCCTGCTCGAGCGCGGCGGCAAGACGCACCGCGGTTGTTTCATCAAACCCTGCGAAGGTTTTCACGGCCACCACCTGCGGCTTGCCTTCGGTCAGGGTACCGGTTTTATCAAACACCAGGGTATCGAGCTCGCTGGCGCGCTGCAGAGCATCGGCATCGCGAACCAGCACGCCGTACTCTGCCGCCCGGCCGACGCCGGAGATAATCGACATCGGCGTCGCCAGGCCTAACGCACACGGACAGGCGATAATCAGAACCGTGGTGGCAATCACCAGGGTATAGACAATTTGCGGCGCCGGGCCGAAGAAGTACCAGATTGCGGCGCTGATCAGCGCAATGGCCACCACGGCCGGGACGAACACGGCGGAGATTTTATCCGCCAGCTGGCCGATTTCCGGCTTGCTGCTTTGCGCCTGGCGTACCATGCGGATAATCCGCGCCAGCGTGGTCTGGCTGCCGACGGCGCTGGCGGTAAACAGCACGCTGCCGTCCTGCACCACGGTACCGGCATGAATGGCGTCGCCATCGCCTTTTTGCTGCGGCACCGGCTCGCCGGTCAGCATTGCTTCATCAAACCAGGCTTCGCCCTGACTTATCACGCCGTCAACCGGGACGCGGTCGCCGGTGGTCAGGCGCAGGGTCATGCCGGCCTGGACTTCGGCGAGCGGCAGATCTTTTTCCCCTTCAGGCGTTACCACGCGCGCTGAAGGCGGCGTCAGGTCGAGTAGTTTTTCCAGCGCTTTCGAGGAACGCTGACGCGCGCGGGCTTCCAGCATATGGCCGAGGTTAATCAGACCGATAATCATCGCGCTGGCTTCGTAATAGAGGTGGCGGGCTTCCATCGGAAACCACTGGGGCCAGATATTGACGCTCATCGAGTAGAGCCAGGCCGCGCCAGTACCAAGGGCAACCAGCGTGTCCATGGTCGCGGTGCCGTTACGCAGGCTTTTCCACGCGCTGGTGTAGAAGTGACCACCGGCAAACACCATCACTGCCAGCGTGAGCACGCCAATGCCGAGCCACAGCGAGCGGTTAGCCTCAGTAACCATCATATTGTCGCCGATCATCCCCCACAGCATGATCGGCACGCCGACCAGCAGGGCGACAATCGCCTGCCAGCGAAAGCGCTTCAGGGTGGCGAGCGCCGTCTCCTGCTGGCGCTCACGCCGCTTAATATCATCTTCAATCGCTTCCGCGCCGTAGCCTGCCTGCTCGACGGCGCTAACTAATTCTGCGGCGGGCGCGCTGCCCATCACCAGCGCAGTGCGCTCCGCCAGGTTTACCCGTGCCTGCGTGACGCCCGGAACTGCCTGTAAGGCTTTTTGTACCCGGAAGACACAGCTGGCGCAGCTCATGCCGTTGATCAACAGCTGCTGGCTGTCATCAAGCGGGTCTGCTGCCGGAAGCTCTGGAGTGGCCGCTGTCAGTGCTTCCGACGGGAGTGATGACTCTGCCAGCGGTTTAGCCTTTGGGTGGCTGACGCTCGCGCCGTATCCGGCCTCTTCAATCGTCGCGATAAGCGCTTCGGCGCTGGCGCTGCCCGTCACCTGGGCATGCTCGATGGTGACATCGGCCGCCTCAACGTCGGGGCGTTTTTCCAGGCTCTCTTTTACACGTTTAACGCAATGGCCGCAGGAGAGGCCATCCAGGTTTAGCTCTATGGTTTGAGACATACGCAATCTCCTCAGGGATGTGGCTTTTGATAACACGTAACAAGCTTAAACCTTCCCGCGAGGGGAAGGTCAAGTTCAGGTCGGCACAAAATAGCTCACACGGCAAAAACCGCCGCCAGAAATAACAAACCCCGCGTTGAGCGGGGTCTGGCATCATTTGGCGGTTAATACTCAGCCATATTTACGCGCGAATTCTTCGTCGGAATTACACAGGTAAATAATAAATTCGATAAAGGAGATGATTGCCGGAATACAGGTCCAGAAGAACAGCAGATAAAGAATGCCCTGTCCCGGTTTACCTAAATAGAATTTGTGTGCGCCGAAGCCGCCAAGGAAGAAGGCGAACAGCGCAGCGGAGATGCGGCTTTTCTTGCCAGCGGTGCTCTGCGGCGCGCCGCAGCCCGGACATGCAACCGCTTCTTTATGTATCTCCTTTCCGCAACCGCGGCAAAAAGCCATATCACTCATAAACAACTCCTGTGTGTCGAACTTTTATCATTATTTGAAAATCCCGCGCTATGGTATAGCGAAGCGGCAGGTCGGCAAATAAAAATATTTACCACATGCATATATTTGTTTTGCGATAGGGTAAGGATTAATATTATTTCCCGGTCATATAACAGGCGTCGCACTATTTGCCGCCTTCTGCGTCCGGACGAATGATGGGGAAGATGATGAATATCAGCGATGTGGCAAAAAAGACCGGTTTAACCAGTAAAGCGATCCGTTTTTATGAGCAGAAGGGGCTGGTGACGCCACCTTTGCGCGGGGAAAACGGCTATCGCAGCTACAACCAGCAGCATCTCAATGAACTGACGCTGCTGCGCCAGGCGCGCCAGGTAGGATTCAATCTCGAAGAGTGCGGCGAGCTGGTGAATCTGTTTAACGATCCCGCCCGTCACAGCGCCGATGTGAAAGCCCGCACGTTACAGAAAGTGGCCGAGATCGAGCGCCATATCAGCGAATTGCAGGCGATGCGCACCCAGCTGTTGACGCTGGCAGAAGCCTGCCCCGGCGACGAGGGTGCCGACTGCCCGATTATGGACAACCTTTCCGGCTGCTGTCATCGCCAGGCAAAGGGTTAAGCAGAAAGGTCACCGTGCCGCGATACCAGCGTGAAGCGGCAAGCCTCGCTATCTCGCGCTCATCGCACATCCCGCCCGCCACGACGCCCAGTTTAAACGGAATGCGCAGACCGGCGAGCGCAGGCAGGTAATCGGTAAAGTTCGCCACCGTACGGCGTCCCTGATAGCTCTGCACTACCAGTTCATCCACCGGCAGGGCATTCAGCGTGGCCACGCTGCCGGTTTTCGCCCAGTCCAGCAGCCCGGTTACCCCCAGCGCATAGTGCGCGGGCAGCGTATGCCGCAGCCGTTGCAGAAAGCGGGCGTACTCATCGAGCCGCCAGGTAGCGGCATCGAAATCAATTTGCAAGCCAATAACCTCGTTTCCCGCCGCCTGCCAGCGCGCCAGCAGGCTGTTGAGGCGCAGCAGCAGCGTATCCGGCACGTCGAGAGTGGCAAAGCGCACCGTCAACCAGATACGCGGAAAGACCAGCCGGTTAACGGGCAGCCCTTTGCGCTCAAACACCGTTTTGCCGCCGTGGATCACCACCTCGCCCTGATGGAGATAGACCACATCGGCCTGGCGCAACGCCTCGCCGGGGCGCACGCCGGACCAGAGCCAGAACGCCTGCTCCTGCCCCTTCGCCGGGCTTAATGAAGCGAGCAGGGCAACAAGCGCGATTACCAGTAGTAGCGCAGTTCGTTGGCCCATACGCTTCCGGGGTAACGGCTCTTCAGTTGCTGGAACCAGGCTTTGCGCACCGATTTCTCCACGTCCTCGCCGCCGCAATCGTTATAGCCTGAGGGGGCATAACACATCACTGCACGGTAGAGGGCATAGCTCTTATCTTCCGGCTCCGCTTTCGGGTTGTTGATCACCTGCTGATAGGCGGCCAGCCGCTGCGGCACGCCGGGCAGCGCTTTCATTGTGGTGGCATCGTCAAGGGCATCATTGCCGCCGCGATCGGCGCCCAGCGAGACCCTCGCCTGCGTGGTGCGGAAGAATTCGCCGAGGCAGTTCAGCGCATGCGCATCCGTTGGCGTTTTGCTCAGCGTAGTGACGGTCTTCTCCAGCGCGGCACAGGTGTAGCGGCTCGCCTCATCGCTGCCTTGCCAGTTAAAGACGTTCAGATCGACATCCGAGAACGCCTCATCTTTTACCGGCGGCGTAATGGCGGCGATCAGCTTTTTATCCTGTAACCAGTCGGCATAGTTTCCGGCGGTCAAATCGCGCATCAGCAACGTGTGCAGGGCGATCGTGCGCTCTTCGCTGTTCGGCCCGTTTTGTGCCTGCGCAAGCAGCAGCGGGCGCGAGGCTTTGGTTTTCAGCACCAGTGAGCGAAAGCGCAGGTTAGTGACCCGGCTCTTCGCTGCGAAAATCTCATCGACCTTCTCACTCGCCACCAGCGTGGCCGCCAGTTTGGCCTGCAACAACTGCTGCTGTTCGACGTCATGGCTTAAATCGAGCAGGCGCAGCCAGTGGCTTTGCGCCTCCGGCCAGGCTTTTTGCGCCATCAGCGCATCGCCATACAGCACCTGTTGGCTAAAGGCGAGAACGTCATGCTCCGCCAGCGCTTTTGCCGGGGTGATACCGCTGACCACCGTGGCGTAATCCTGCGAGCTGAAAGCCAGTTGCAGACGAAGATAGTTCCACAGCGCGCTGTGCTGGTTGTTGTCGAACTCCGCTTTATGGCTCTCGAGCCAGGCCTTATCGATACAGGGCATATTTTCCCGGCAGGGCGATTCGCGCATCCAGCGCAGGGCGGCAATAAAGGTCATCAGCGAGGCATTTGGCGCGCTGACAAACGCATCGCCTCCCCAGCTAACATCCTTACTCAGCAGCTTGTTGTCGCTCTCATTGATCAGCGTCACCAGCGCATCGCCGCTGGTGGCGGCAGAGAGCGCGTTTTCATAGCGCACCGCGAGGCTGTCCCACTGCTGAAGATACCAGTCGATGCGGCGCAGCATCCCCTGCATCGAAGCGGCATAGCGCCCCTGCGGCCACTGCTTGAGGTAACTCTCCGCCGCGCTTCGCGCCTGCTCAGCGTGAGGCTTATCAATTTTCGCAACGTCAAAGTCGCCATACTCGCCGTTGGCATTTTCGCTGCTGGCGTTGAGCGCATTGCGCATCAGCATGTAACTTGCCGTCTCGGCAAGCCACGGCTGCGTGCTCTTTGTCAGCGAAGCGAAAAGCGGTTCGGCGGCGGCATAATCACCGGCATAGAAGCTGTTAGCGGCCTGAAGATAGGTGCGAAAACCCGCCGCTGCTGAATTCTCCGGGAAGGAGAGGGCGCTGATCGCCTCTATGCTCTGCGAAGATTCATTAGCCGCGATGCGCGCGGTCGCCAGCGCCTGGCGCTGCGGCGCGGTCAGGGATTTATCCTCAAGCAGGGCGGCGAAGAAGGCTGAAAGCGTCTCGTTATTTTGTGAGACAAAACGGGTTTCACCGTCGCTGCCCGCGTCATCAACCGCTGCGTCATTGCCGTCGGCAATCAGGCGCAGCAGGGCGGGCGGCAGCGTGTTGTCGCTCGCGACGCCCAGCGCATTCATCTGCTGGCGCAGCGTGGCGGCAAGCCTTGAGGCTTCTGTCGCGGCGGCAGGCGGCGCGTCATCGTGGTGCACGCCGAAGTAGACGTTGCGGCTGCGGGTAACATCTGCTGGCATCGGCTGGCGCAGCGGATAGAGGCCTTTGCTGTCGCCCAGCAGGCGCAGCAGATTGTCGCGTGTATCGGTATGGATGGCGATAACCGGCGGCGTGGAGAGGTAGCAGCCGGGGCTGCCCCATGTGCAATCATCAATATCGGAAGAGGCCAGCGCGGATGCGCTGGCGCCAAGCGCGAGCAGGATGCCCTGCGCGAGCTGTTTTTGCGGGCCCATAGCCGGGATCCTTGGGTTAAGTTAGTCGCTTACGGGAGTTATACGCAGCGTAATACCTTCAATGGCGATGACCTCGACGCGCGTACCGGCGGCGAGATCGGTATCGGCGCAGACCGGCCATGAGCTGTCGCCCACGCGCATATGTCCGCGACTGTTGACCAGCGCATTATCCAGCGTGAAACGGCGACCGAGCAGCTGTTGCCCGCGCAGGTTGAGCGAGGCGTCGGCGGGGTTTTGCTGTTTTACGCGTTTTGACAACCACAGCCACCAGAGCCAGGCGGCCAGCAGCGTCAGCAGGGCAAACAGCACCCCCTGCCACTCCCAGCTAAACGGGATGACCCACGCCAGCAAACCGGTGGCGACGGCCGCAATGCCGCTCCATAACAGATAGCCGTTGCCGCCGAGCATTTCGGCGGCGAGCAGCAGCCCACCCAGCGTCAGCCAGGCGAGGTAGGTATGTTCAAGCAGCAGTTCGGCGATCATTTTTTACGCTCGTTGGCGCTATCTTTCACCAGCTCTGCAATACCGCCAATGGCACCCAGCAGGCTGCTGGCATCCAGCGGCATCATCACCACTTTGCTGTTGTTGGCGGAGCCAATCTGCTGCAGCGCTTCGGTATATTTCTGCGCCACAAAGTAGTTCACCGCCTGGATATCGCCGGAGGCGATCGCTTCAGAAACCATCTGCGTGGCGCGGGCTTCCGCTTCCGCCGAACGCTCACGCGCTTCCGCCTGCAGGAAGGCAGACTGACGTTCACCTTCAGCTTTCAGGATCTGCGACTGTTTATCCCCTTCGGCTTTCAGGATCTCCGCCTGGCGGATCCCTTCGGCTTCAAGGATGTAAGCGCGTTTAGTACGCTCCGCTTTCATCTGCGCGTTCATTGAGGAGACCAGCTCCGCCGGCGGGCGCACATCGCGGATCTCAATACGCGTTACTTTGATGCCCCACGGGTTGGTGGCTTCATCGACAATGTGCAGCAGGCGAGTGTTGATGCTGTCACGCTGCGAGAGCATCTCGTCCAGCTCCATCGAGCCGAGCACGGTACGGATGTTGGTCATGGTCAGGTTAACGATCGCCAGCTCCAGATTGCTCACCTCATAGGCGGCGCGCGGCGCGTCGATAACCTGAATAAAGCAGACGGCGTCAATGGTGACGTTGGCGTTATCTTTGGAGATGATCTCCTGGGAAGGGATGTCGAGCACCTGCTCCATCATATTGATCTTACGACCAATGCGATCCATAAACGGCACGACAAGGCTAAGACCCGGTTGCAGTGTGCGGGTAAAGCGGCCAAAGCGTTCCACGGTCCACTGGAAGCCCTGGGGGACAATTTTTACACCGGAAAAGACAATAACCAGCACGACGACGATAAGAACGATAATGACGATTGGCATCAAAAAAAACCTCCTGTTTAATTTGATGCCATCTTAGCCCGAATTGGCGACGAAAGCAGCCCGATCGCCAAATTTAGCAGGGTGATCAGTAAAGCAGAGAGTAGAGCTGACGACGGTATTTCGACGCCAGCGCATCGCCGGTGCCGAGCGCGGCGAGGATCTCTTGCAGCGTTTTACGCGCGTCGCCGTTCGCCGCGCCAAGATCTTTACGCAGGTGGTTAAACAGCAGCTCCAGCGCCTCTTCATTACGCCCAACCTGATGCAGCTGCAACGCCAGTTGGGTTGCCAGCGCCGCATCCTCCGGGTTATCGGCAACCTGCTGTTGCAGCTGCTGGATTTCCGGCGTATCGGCCGCTTTGCGCAACAGGTCGATCTGCGCGATCAGCCCCTGGTAACGGGTGTCCTGATCCTGCAACGGCACCACTTTCAGCACCGCTTCCGCTTCGTCGGCGCGGTTTAACACAATCAGCGTTTCCGCCAGCAGGAAACCGATTTCGCTCTGCTGGTTAGATAGCTGCCACGCCTCTTTCAGCAGCGGCAGCGCCTCAGCGTGGTTGCCTGCCTGCATCAACTCCATCGCCTGCTGCGCTTTTAGTTCTTCTTCACGCGGCAGCACTTTGTCGAGCAGGGCGCGGATCGCCTCTTCCGGCTGCGGGCCCTGGAAACCATCGACCGGCTGACCGTTCTGGAAGAGATAGACCGTTGGAATGGCGCGCAGGCCAAACTGCGAAGCGACCATCTGCTCGGCATCGCAATCCACTTTCGCCAGAATAAACTGCCCGTTGTACTGCGCGGCCAGCGTTTCCAGGACCGGCGTCAATTGCAGACAGTGTTGGCTGCGCTCGGACCAGAAATAGAACAGCACCGGGGTCGCAACGGACTGTTCCAGCACCTGTTGCAGGTTCGCTTCGGTAATATTGACGATATTCTGTACGGACATGGCAATTTCTCTGTTTAAACAAGTAAGAATGAGATGGGGACGCGACACGCGCCTTCAACTCATCCGTGCAAAATTTTATCCATCATGCTCGCTGGCAGTAGACGTTTCAGCAGGCTAACCGCCCATGTCACCAGCGTGACGGGGTAGCGCAATTTCGGATGTTTACTCTCAAAAGCATGGCGCACTTTGGCGACCACCGCCTCCGGGCCGAGGGTAAAGCGCGCGGCGATGCCGGGGTTTTCTACCGGTTTATCGCGCTGCGTCTGGTTGACGTTATCGGTAAAACGCGTGCGGATGGGGCCAGGCTCAATCAGGCTCACTTTAATGCCGGTGTGGCGCAGCTCCATGCGCAGCGCATCGGACCAGGCTTCCAGCGCATATTTACTTGCGGCATAAGCACCGCGACCGGGCGTGGAGATCAGGCCCATCACCGATGAGGTCATTACAATGCGTCCTTCGCCGTGCGGCAGCATGGCCGGAAGCAGACGCAGCGTAAGCTGATGAGTGCCGAAAAAGTTGCTGGAAAACTGCTGCTCCAGCTGTTCACGGCTGATGGAGTCAAGGGAGCCATACACGCCGTAACCGGCGTTATTGAAGAGGCCATAGAGGCGATTACCGCTCAGGGCGATCACGTCATCCGCTGCGCGATCCACGCTCGCCGCGTCATCAAGATCGAGCAACACGCCGGTGAATCCCTCTTGCTCCATGCGTGCCACATCGTCGGTTTTACGGCAGGCCGCCAGCACGCGAAACCCCTGACGCTTTAGCTCGCGGGCGCTCTCCAGACCAATACCGCTGGAACATCCTGTTATTAAGACCGTTTTTTGCATAACTTTACCTGGGGACGCGCCTGAATATTCAGGAGGCGTGATTAACTAAAGGAGCCAGTCGCGTGGCCATCCAGTCGGCAATAAACGGCTGGGCATCGCGATTGGGGTGAATACCATCATCCTGCATCCACTGCGGTTTCAGATAGACTTCTTCCATAAAAAAGGGCAGCAGAGGAACATCGAGCTCGCTGGAAAGCTTCGGGTAAATGGCACCAAAGGCCTCAGTATAACGACGACCGTAGTTGGCGGGCAGCCGTATTTGCATCAGCAGCGGCTTCGCATTGGCGCTCTTTACCGTCTGGATAATCTGGCGCAGCGTCTGTTCCGTTTGCTGCGGCGGAAAACCGCGCAGGCCGTCATTGCCGCCGAGTTCGACCAGCACCCAGCGCGGTTTATGCTCTTTTAACAGCGCGGGCAGGCGCGCCAGGCCCTGCTGCGAGGTGTCGCCGCTGATGCTGGCATTCACCACCACAGGCTGTTGCTGCCACTTGTTATTGAGCAGCGCAGGCCAGGCCGCCGTTGCCGCCATCCGATAGCCCGCACTCAGGCTGTCGCCAAGAATCAATAGCGTGTCCGCCGCCGCGGCGCGAAAGGTTAACAAAAGCAAAAACAGGAAGGGCAAATGCCAGCGGAAAACATTGTTGAAGTT
>OHJH01000237.1_pt1 | contig 11363 bp, 8 predicted proteins | sample 1568471 | NCBI WGS metagenome assembly OHJH01 (sample SAMEA3879546, study PRJEB24766) | human gut metagenome | biome: human-associated habitat; feature: feces | place: USA | collected 1985/1987 | reverse complement strand
CCCGCAGCAGGTTGCCGAACATCAAAAAGCCCACCAGCGCCACGCTGGCCGGGGCTACCAGACCGGCGACCACCGTGACCACAACAGGGAACAGGATCTTGGTCAGCTGGGTGACATTGCCTTTTTCGTAGGGCATACGGATGCGGCGCTCCTTCTGGGTGGTCAGCAGACGGATGACCGGCGGCTGCACGATGGGTACCAGTGCCATGTAGCTGTAAGCTGCCACCATAATAGCGCCCAGATACTGGGATTTCAGGGTGTTTGCCACAAAAATGGCGGTGGGGCCGTCCGCTGCGCCGATGACCGCAATGGATGCGGCGTCCTTCATATCAAAGAAGAACCCGGCCAGAAACAGGGTGAAAAAGATGCCGAACTGTGCCGCTGCGCCAAACAGCATGAGCCACGGCTTTTCCAGCAGCGGGCCAAAATCGATCATGGCACCGATGCCGATGAAGAGCAGCAGCGGGAACAGCTCGTTGGACATGCCCGCTTCAAACAATGCAGAGATGGGGCCGACCGTATCCCCCTGCGTGATGGCACCCGAGAGAGGCAGGTTGACCAGAATGGCACCAAAGCCCATGGGCAGCAGCAGGCTCGGCTCCATCTTTTTGGCGATGGCAAGGTAGATGAGCAGCGCACCGATGCCCCACATTACCACCATCTGCCAGGTCAGATTCCCAAAATTGGAAAAGAGACTGGCGAATGTGTTCAGAAGATCCATATTTATTTTTCCTCCTTGTGTTCCGGTGCCGGGCAAGAAAAAAGAGACCCCTGCCACAGCCAAAAATCACTGTGACAAAAGTCTCAAGCGAACACATGACATCGGGCATTTCTGCCGTGATGACGCTGCCATGCAACACCCCGCAGGCCCTGAGGGATGCCCTTTACTCCCTTTTATCGCTTCTAATTAAATCAGAATGCAGTCCCCTCTGTCAAGGGGTTCCTGCATTTCTTTGCCAAACTTTGCTTCAGCGCTCAAACGTTGTGCTGAGGGTGGTCTCCCAGGTCTGGCCGGGGGCAAGGCAGGCGGCAGCGGCGCGCTGGCTCCACTCCTGGGTATCGGTCTGGGCACCGGGCAGGGAGTGCCACGGCTCAATGCAGACAAAGCGCACTGGCTTTGCCGGAGCCGACCAGATGAGGGTGTAGGGGTAGCCCTCCACATTGCAGACAATTCCCTTGCCGGTGTCCTTCTCGTAGATGCCCAGCGTGCGGCTGCGCAGACCGGCCATGCAGAAGCTGTCGTTCTCAAACAGATCGTCTGTCAGGGGGATGCTCTGCTCGTTCTTCCACCGGTAACCGCACTTGCCGGTCAGCAGACCGTTGGGGTAAGCGTCCAGAATCATCGGGCTCTCCGGCTGGTCGAAGCGGAACTCGTAATCGGTGGTGGTGTGCTTGTCATCAAAGGGGATGCGGAACGCCGGGTGGTAGCCGATGCCGAACTGCAGCTCCTCGGCGGCATCGGCGGGGTTGGTGACGGTCAGGGTGTGGTGCACCGTCCTGCCCTCCAGCCGGAAGGTGCTGGTCAGAACAAAATCAAACGGGAAGCGCTCTGCCTTGCTCTTTTCATCCGAGCGCAGCTCCAGCCGGATGGTGTCGCCCTCGGCGCAGAGCAGGGTGTGCTCCACGTCCCGGGCAAAGCCGTGCTGACCGCCGGGGTAGGTCTTGCCCTTATGGGTAAAGGCCCCGCCGGTCAGCTTGCCCGTCCAGGGGAAAAGGATGGGGGCATGGCGCTTCCAGACAGCCGGGTCGGCCTGCCAGAGCATCTCCTGCCCGGCGGTATTTTTCAGGCTGACTGCTTCGGCACCATGGGTATCCACGGTCAGGGTCAGGAATTCGTTGTGAATGGTTGCCTGCATGATTCATCTCTCCTTTTTATCTGTTGACGATGTGCTCGCCGTTTCCTTCCAGCCAGGTGCGCAGGTTCCGGGTGGTAATGTCCATCAGGTTCTGCAAAGCCTCCCGGGTCGTCCACGCAATGTGCGGTGTGAGGATAGCGTGGGGTTCTGCCCGCAGGGGGCTTTCCTGAGGCAGGGGCTCGGTGACAAAGGCATCGGCCCCGTAAAAGCCCAGCTGACCGCTGTGGAGGGCCGCTGCCACGGCCTCCTCATCCACCAGCGCGCCCCGGGCCGTGTTGAGCAGAATGGCCCCGGGCTTCATCTTCGCCAGCGCTTCCGCGTTGACAAGGCCCCGGGTCCGGGGTGTAGCCGGGCAGTGCAGGCTGAGGATATCGCACCGCCTCAGCAGGGTATCATAATCCACGAACTCCACACCGTCGGCGGCATATTCGGGCCGGATGGTGCGGGTGCAGACCAGCACCTCCATGCCAAAGGCTCTGGCAATGCGGGCCGACTGCCGCCCGATGCTGCCATAGCCGTAAACGCCATAGGTCTTGCCGTAGAGCTCCATCTGGGGCAGCAGGCCGATGCTCTCCGGGATATCCAGCTGCCAGCACCCCTGCTTGACGGCACGGTTGTAGCGCTCCGCGCACTGGCAGATGGCCAGCAGCAGGCTGAAGGTCATCTGGGCCACGCTGTAGGTAGAATAGCCCGGCACATTGGCCACTGCAACGCCGTGGCGGCGGCAGGCTTCCAGATCCAGGTTGTCGGTGCCCGTGGCGATGATGCCCACCCATTTCAGGTTCGGGCACTGCTGTAAGATCTCCTCATCCATGCGGCACTTGTTCAGCAGAACAATGTCCGCATCTCCAATGCGGGGGGCGATCTCCTCGTAGGCCGTGCGGACATAGCTGGTGGTATCGGGCACCAGCGCCTTTACCCCCGACCAGTCGAGGTCGCCTTCCTCCATGACATAGCTTTCCAGAATGACAGCTTTCATCTCAGTCCTCCAACAATACGTCCTCGCTCAGCACCTGACCGATGGGCTTGGCAATGCACAGGTCTGCCTGCGCATCGGCCCCGGTGGGCTGCATGTTGATGACCACCAGATGGCGGCCCCGGAAGTACCGGATGAGCCCCGCCGCCGGGTAGACCACCAGACTGGTGCCGCCGATGATGAGGGTATCCGCCTTGCGGATGGCAGACACGGCCCCGGAGAGCACCTCCTCGTCCAGCCCTTCCTCATACAGGACGACATCCGGCTTGACGATGCCGCCGCACTTGGGGCAGCGGGGCACGCCGGTACTGTTGGCAATGAAGTCCACATCGTAGAACGTGCCGCACTTCACGCAGTAGTTGCGCAGGGTGCTGCCGTGGAGCTCGTAAACGGTCTTGGAGCCAGCAGCCTGATGCAGGCCGTCGATGTTCTGGGTGACGATGGCCTTCAGCCTGCCCTCCCGCTCCAGCTTTGCCAGCCGCAGGTGGGCAGCGTTGGGCTTTGCCCCCTTCACAATGAGCTTATCCCGGTAGAACCGATAGAACTCCTCGGGGTTCTCCTCCCAGAAGGTGTGGCTCAGGATGGTCTCGGGCGGGTAGTCGTATTTCTGATGGTAGAGGCCGTCCACGCTGCGAAAATCCGGGATGCCGCTCTCGGTGGACACACCTGCACCGCCAAAAAAGACGATGTTCTGGCTCTGCGAAATGATTTTTTCTAACTTTTCAACCATATTCAACACCTCTTTTGTATCACTTGCCGGAAAACAGCTCAAAATTTTGTATATTCTGCGCGTTGTTCTCCACGTTTCAGCGGTCGTTCTCCGCAAACATCCGCCCCAGCTGGGGAAAAATGTCCTGCGGGAGCATCCCATACTCGCCCCTCCGGGCAGCAGCCCGGTCGGCGGCGGCACCATGGAGCCAGACCGCGCAGGCGGCGGCATCGTAGGCAGGCAGGCCGCAGGCCAGCAGGGCCGACGTCATACCGGCCAGCACATCGCCGCTGCCGCCCCGGGCGAGGCCCGGGTTGCCGGTGGGGTTGACACAGACCCGCCCATCCGGCCCGGCGACCACGGTCCGCGCTCCCTTCAGCACCACGACCGCGTTCCATTGGGCGGCATACCGCCGGGCGATGCCCTCCCGGTCGGCTTGGACCGCCTCCACCGAAAGCCCGGTCAGCCGGGACATCTCGCCCGGGTGGGGTGTCAGGATCAGCTCTTTGGCCGGGCGGGGCAGTTCCTCGCCCCCATTCATGAGGCTGGCGGCGGCGTTCAGGCCGTCGGCATCCAGCACCGCACTGCCCGAAAAACCGGTGAGCAGCTTCTTCACCAGCGTCCGCGTCTCGGCGGCGCGGGCGCTGCTCTGGGCAAGATACCCCAGCCCCGGCCCGATGAGAAGGACGGTGGCCTTCTGCCGGAGGATGCGGGGGATGCTCTGGGGCGAGATGCCCCCCTCTGCCCCCGGCTCACAGGGGCAGAGACAGCATTCCGGCAGGCGGGCCGCTACCGCCGCCATCACCGGCTCGACGCTGGCCAGCGTGACGATGCCGGCCCCGGTGCGCAGGGCACCCTCCACGGTCAGCGCCGCAGCGCCCCGGTAGCAGGCACTGCCCGCCACCGCCAGCACCGCCCCGAAGCTGCCCTTGTTGCTCTCGCGGCCCCGCTTCGGGATGCGGGACCAGACAGATCCAGCGGTGATGTCCGGTGTCATGCTCACGCCTCCCCCTGAATGTAGCGCTTGATCTCTTTCTCTACGTCCTGCACCTCTTGGTGGAACATCCGGGCCGAGACGCGGAGCGCACCGTGGCCCAGAATGATGACCTGTTCCATGCCGTCGGAGGTCGCCACCCGCACCCGATGCTGCTTCGCCAGAGTGTGCGTCACCTTTTCGATATACATATCGGCAGTCTCGGCTTCCTTGGTATATATCACGCTGATGCCATGGTGCCGTTCCATGCTGCCGGGATTGCCCTTTACCTTGTAGGCGTCAAAGACAAGGATCAGCTCGCAGCGCCGGTAGCCCTGATAATTACACAGAATTTGAATAAGCCGGTGGCGTGCAGCGTCCAGGTCGGTCCTTGCCAGCTCATTCAGGTCGTCCCACGCAAAGATGATATTGTAGCCGTCCACAAGCAGGTATTCGGGCCCATCTGGCACAGCGGCTGCCTTCGCCGGCTTGGATTCGGAACGCTGCGGCTTTGGGGTATGCAGCGCCTCGGCACTTTTCCGCTTAATGGGGCCATAGGTCATCTCAAAAATACGGAGCAATTCTTTGTCCTGCAAAAGCGAGCCGCGATAGGCGTCGCTCCGTTGCCGGTTGACTGCCGGCTCCGGCGGCTCCTCCTCGCTTTTCAGTGCATCGGTCCGGATATGAGCCTTCTGCGGCACCTCGTCCCAGCGTACGGAGTGTCCCGCACCATGGCTGCAAAATACCGAATTTGCCGTATTTTCAAGGTCTGCGTCACAGTCATAGCCACAGGCGGCAATCACCGTTTCAGGGTGTCGGCAGGGCGCATAGCCGTCCGGCTCCCATGTCAGATGCCCCCGGCCGCGGGTGTACCGTAGTACCTCTGCGGGATAGTCCCGCAGCGCCGAAAGCGCCGCCGTTCCCCGCAGAAGGGCGGTTTCTGCTACCATATCGGGCGGCTCCGTCACCGCCTCCCGCTGCTGCAGATCGTTCAGCGCCCGTCCGAGTTGCTCTGCCGGAACGGTCAGCGTAAAACGGCACTGCGGCTCCAGCAGGATACTTTCCGCCGAGCGCAGTCCCTGCCGCACCGCACGGTAGGTCGCCTCCCGAAAGTCTCCGCCCTCGGTGTGCTTCTGGTGGGCGCGTCCGGCAATCAGCGTCAGCTTCATATCGGTGATGGGGGAGCCGGTCAGCACCCCCTTGTGGGACTTTTCGGTCAGATGGGTCAAAATCAGCCGCTGCCAGTTCAGATCAAGCTTATCAGCGGGGCAGTCAGCGGCAAATTGCAGTCCGCTTCCGCGCGGCAGCGGCTCCATCAGCAGATGCACCTCGGCATAGTGACGCAGCGGCTCATAGTGCCCGATGCCCTCCACCGGTGCGGCAATGGTTTCCTTATAAAGAATGCTCCCTTCCTCAAAGCCGATGGCAAGTCCAAAGCGCTCCAGCGCCACACTCTGCAAAATTTCCCGCTGAATGTCTCCCATCAGCCGCACCCGGATCTCCCGCTTCTGCTCCTCCCACTCCGGACGGAGCTGTGGGTCCTCCTGCTCCAGCTGCTGTAGCTGCCGAAGCACTGTGTGGGGGTCGGCGCCCTCCGGCAGTGTCAGCCGGCAGCTTACCACCGGCTCCAGCAGCGGGGCACTGCCGTTTGCCGCAGCGCCCAGTCCTTCTCCGGCATAGCTGCGGCTCAGCCCCGTCACAGCGGCAACGGTTCCGGCAGACGCCTCCTCCGCCGTTTGATACTTAGCGCCGTTATACAGTCTTATCTGGGTGATTTTTTCCCCGTCCGGTAGCGCCATGCGCACCTTCAGCACGCCGCCGGTCACCTTCAGGTGGGTCAGCCGGTTCCCTTGCGGGTCGGTCGAAATTTTATACACCTGCGCCGCAAAGTCCGGCAGATAGGCGGGGGCAAGGGTCAGAGTGTCCAGTCCCTCCAGCAGCTCGGCAATGCCCTGCTGACGCAGCGCCGCTCCAAACCAACAGGGGAACAGCTCCCGCCGGGCAATGGCTGCGGCAAGGCTTTCTTCGGCCAGTCTGCCGTTTTCCAGATACTCCTGCATCAGCCGTTCATCGCACAGCGCCAGCGCTTCCTCCTCGGCATCGTGGGGCAGACAGGCGGGGGAGAGCTTTCGCTGCAGCTCTGCCAGCACCGCTGCGCGGTCAACATCAGGCAGGTCGGTCTTGTTTATAAAAATCATCGTTGGGATACGATAACGCTCCAGCAGACGCCACAGCGTTTCGGTGTGGGCTTGCACCCCGTCCGTCCCGCTGATGATCAGCACCGCATAGTCCAGCACCGCCAGTGTCCGCTCTGTTTCCGCCCCAAGGTCGGCGTGCCCCGGCGTATCCAGCAGCGTCAGGGTGGTATGGGGCAGCGTCAGCCGCGCTTCCTTGGCAAAAATGGTGATGCCCCGGCTGCGCTCCAATGCATGGGTGTCCAAAAAGGCGTCACCGTGGTCCACCCGCCCTACCTGCCGCAGCACACCGGCGGCGAACAGCATTGCTTCGGTCAAAGTGGTTTTTCCGCTGTCCACGTGCGCCACCAGCCCCAGCGTAATATTTTTCTGCGGCACGGGAATTCCCCCCCTTTTTTTTCATTTTCTGACCTTTATTATCCCATGCTTTCGGTCAAATTGCAATCGTTCCCCACCCACAGGCAAAGATAAAAGACGGAGAAAATCCGCCCGCTGCAAAAAAATCAGATTTCCTGTTGACAATGATTAACAAAACATATGAACGGAGGTCGAAATGATGCCCAAGCATGATCACACCGCACTGCTGCAAACGGTGCGACGGGAGCTTCCGTCTGAGGAACTGCTCTGCGATCTCTCGGATCTCTTCAAGGTATTTGGTGATACCACACGAATGAGGATCCTGTATTCACTGTTCGAAAGCGAGCTGTGTGTCTGCGCCATCGCCGAATTGCTGGGAATGACGCAATCCGCCATCTCCCATCAACTCAAGGTTTTGAGGGATAATAAGCTTGTTGCCTCCCGTCGCGCAGGCAAAACCATCTATTATTCTTTGGCAGACGATCATGTCCGCACCATCATCGGGCAGGGCTTCGAGCACCTGACCGAGCACGATCACCACGAAGCCTGTCAACACAATATTTCCAAGGAGGAATCATAACATGAAAAAGACCTATATGCTGGAGGATTTGGACTGCGCCAACTGTGCCGCTAAAATGGAGGAAGCCATCTCCAAGATAGACGGCGTGACCTACGCTCGCGTCAGCTACCTTGCACAAAAGCTCACGCTGGAGGCTGATGATGCCCGCTACGATGACATTCTGGCAGAGGTGGTAAAGACCTGCAAGCGTGTCGAGCCGGACTGCCATATTTTCCTGAAGTAATTTGATTCGGCTTACAACCGTATTCTTTTACCCATGTGTTACCCGCGCTGAAAAGGGGAAAGGGGATTATCAAAATGACGAGAAAACAGAAAAAACATCTGTTGCGCATCATTGCTGCGGCGGTGCTGCTGGCGCTGGTGTGGTTTGTTCTTCCGCTGCAGGGCGTTTGGCAGCTTCTTGCATACTGTGTGCCGTACCTCATCGTCGGCTGGGACGTTCTGTGGGGCGCTCTTCGCAAGATTTTGCACGGAGATCTGCTCGATGAGGAATTCCTCATGTCCATTGCTACCATCGGCGCCTTTATACTGGGCGATTACCGGGAAGCGGTTGCCGTTATGCTGTTCTACCAGATCGGCGAGTGGTTTCAGGGCGTTGCGGTCGGCAAGACCCGCCGCAATATCACCCAGCTCATGGATCTTCGTCCCGACTATGCCAATGTCCTGCGGGAGGGCATCGAGGAAAAGGTAGACCCTGAGGAGGTGGAGGTAGGCGAAACCATTATCGTCCGTCCCGGCGAAAAGATTCCGTTGGACGGCGTGATCCTTGAGGGCGCCACCGCCGTGAATGCCGCCGCCCTGACCGGCGAAAGCCTGCCGCAGGATAAATCGGCGGGTGATGCCGTTGTCAGCGGAACGGTGAATCTCACCGGTGTCATCACGGTCAGAACTCAAAGTGCTTACGGTGAATCCACCGCCGCTAAGATCTTGGAGCTGGTGGAAAATGCCGCCGATCAAAAAGCAAAGGTCGAGGGCTTTATCACCCGCTTTGCCCACTGGTATACCCCCTGCGTCGTGGCAGGTGCAGCCCTGCTTGCCGTTCTTCCGCCCTTGTTGTTCTCCCAACAGTGGAGCGTCTGGGTAGAGCGTGCTTTGGTATTTCTGGTTGTTTCCTGTCCCTGCGCGTTGGTTGTCAGTGTGCCGCTTACCTTCTTCGGCGGAATCGGCGGCGCTTCCCGCTGCGGGATCCTTATAAAGGGCGCCGGCTATATGGAGACTCTTGCCAAGGCAAAGACCGTTGTGTTCGATAAGACCGGTACCCTTACCAAGGGTAGCTTCACCGTGACCCACATCGTTCCCGCTGTCGGGACAAAGGAGGAGCTGCTGGCGACCGCTGCGGCGGCGGAGAGCTTTTCTCATCACCCCATTGCGCAGTCGGTGGTCGCCGCCTACGGCAAGCCTGTCGAAAAAGAAATCGAGGACGCCAAGGACCACACCGGACGCGGCATCGAAGCCGTCATTGACGGGAAACATATCTTTGCCGGCAACGAGCGTCTGATGAACGAGATCGGTGTCACTCCCGCCGCCGTTACCGAGGTCGGCACCGTCATTCACATGGCGTCAGATCAAGATTATCTCGGCTATCTGGTCATTGCCGATACCCCGAAGCCCGATGCAGCGGAGGCGATCCGATCCCTCAAGGCGGATGGTATCGAAAAGACCGTCATGCTTACCGGTGATAAGACCGCTGTGGCGCAGGCAGTCGCCGGCGAACTGGGGCTGGACGAATACCGTGCCGAGCTGCTGCCCGCCGATAAGGTCTCGGCGGTGGAGGAAATGCTGAAAACCGGTTCTCCGCTGGTGTTCGTCGGGGACGGCATCAACGATGCACCGGTCCTTGCCCGCGCCGATGTCGGTGTGGCAATGGGCGCCTTGGGCAGCGATGCCGCCATCGAGGCAGCTGATATCGTCTTGATGGACGACGCCCCCGTCAAGCTGGCGCTCGCGGTACGCCTTTCCCGCCGCACCATGAAGATCGTCTGGCAGAATGTCATCTTTGCGCTGGCAGTCAAGGCGATCGTACTGGTTATGGGCGCCACCGGTGATGCAAATATGTGGGTCGCTGTCTTTGCCGATGTCGGCGTGCTGGTGCTGGCGATGCTGCCGGGTATCCAGTGCGGCATCAGCCTGAACCTCGGCCTGCCGGACGATGTGCGCCGCCTGAAAGAGGCAGGCTATTATACCGAGGCCATTGCCTGCATTGACACCTACCTGGCGGAGGACTGGACCATGACTCAGAACAGCCCCTACAGCCAGGGCCTGTGCCCCCACAGGGATGTCCAGCCCGAGAACCCCACCCCCCACGGGGTGGACGTTCTGCGGGACGCTATGATCGCCCAGCGGGAGATCATGCGGCGGATCCCGGCGGAGTACACCTGGAGCAAGGCGGACGCCATTGCCGAGATGCAGCGCCGGGTGAAAGACTTTACGCCGGAAGAGTTTGAGATGCTGGACCGGGAAAACCGGATGGACTGGCGCTTTGTGGAGGGGGAGAAGCGGTATCAGAACCGTTTTGCTTCCACGCTGATCGCCACCCATGCGGACCTTGCCCGGCGGCAGATCGACCCGCCCGCCCAGCCGGACAGCGAGAAAGAGCGCTGCCGCCGTCTGCATGAAAAGATGGCGGAGCAGGGCAGCGCCAGCGCCCGCATCACCCTGAAAGCCAGTGTTGGCATGTCGGACGAGGCCTTTGCCGCCGCCCTTGCCAAGGCCAAGGCTGAGGGCCGGGACGCGGTGCATGTCCGCGCCTGGCTGCCGCTGCCCGCTGCCTGCCTCTCCCAGAGTGACATCGAGCTGGAGGAGTTCACCGAGGAACCGACGGTCATTGCCCCGGAAAACGCTCCTCAGCGCACCGTCTGCTGGGAGGCAGACCTCACCGAGAACCGCAGTTTCGGCGTCCAGTACAGCTATCGCAACACGGCAGTTTACACGGACCCCTCTGATACGCCCTCTGCCCCGGAGCAGCCGGATTTTGACACCGAGGAGCAGCCCTCCCACATCGTCTTCACGCCTTACATCAAGGCGCTGGCGGCCCAGCTCACGGCAGGCATCACCGACCCCATGGAAAAGGCAAAGCGCATTTACGATTACGTCACGCTGAATGTGCGCTACCACTACCAGCCGAGCTACTTTATCCACGAGTCCCTGCCGGAACACTGCGCCCGGGACCGCCGGGGCGACTGCGGCATCATGTCGGTCACGTTCATCACCCTCTGCCGCGCGGCAGGCATCCCGGCCCGCTGGCAGAGCGGCCTCTATGTCACCCCCGATGAAGTGGGCTGCCACGACTGGGCCATGTTCTATGTGGCCCCCAAGGGCTGGCTGTATGCGGATTGCTCTTTCGGTGCCTCCATGGCCCGCCGGGGCGACGAAACGCTCCGCCAGCACTATTTTGGCAATCTGGACCCCGACCGCATGGTGGCCAACAGCGTGTTTGCAGCGCCGTTCACACCGCCCATGCTGGGCTTCCGGGCCGACCCCTGCGATAACCAGACCGGTGAGGTGGAAGCGGACGGCGTAGGCCTCTACGGCGACGAGACCGTCTCCTCCAAAGAGCTGGTCCAGTATATTGAAGAGTAAAAATAAGAGCAAAAAGCTCTCTCTGGGAGAGCGGACACGGTAGCGCCTGAGAGGGCGAGGCCGCTGAAATAAATCCCGAAACACAGCGATACGATGTCTTTGGCAAAACAGAGCGCTCGTATCGCTGTCTGTTTTGAG
>OHJH01000236.1_pt1 | contig 11376 bp, 10 predicted proteins | sample 1568471 | NCBI WGS metagenome assembly OHJH01 (sample SAMEA3879546, study PRJEB24766) | human gut metagenome | biome: human-associated habitat; feature: feces | place: USA | collected 1985/1987 | reverse complement strand
ACCCAGTTCGTGTGCATATTCGAATGCTTCGGCTATTTCGACCAACTGGCGGCGGCTTTGTTCAGATCCGAAATAAATAGTGGCGCCTACAGCTACCGCTCCCATATTCCATGCTTCCTACCCTGCCCCGACCCGATAAAACCCGCTCACGACCCGCTTGAGGCCCTCAAAACCGAAGATAAAAACGCGCCTCACCCACACGCGCAGGCGCGCATAATATAAAAGAGGAAAAACAATTGCTCTTTTAACTTTTTTTATTCCGACTTCAACTCCTTTCTCAATGAAAATATTTACCTTTGTAGTCGGTAATAATGAAGACAAACGCAGACACACGCAACGTTACAAAGCGAAAGGCAAGGGAGCTGCTTGACAGCTACCTGAAAGGAACTGGCCATCGCCACACCCCCGAGCGCAGCGCCATCCTCGACGCGGTCTATGACCAGCGGGGCCACTTCACGCTCGACGAACTGGCCAAGGTGCTGGAGCAGCGCAACTTCCCCGTCTCCCGAGCCACGCTCTACAACACCATGCGCTTGTTTATCAAGCTCAGGCTCGTCGTGCGCCACCGCTTCATTGGACGCACGAGCTATGAGGCCTGCTACGCCAGCGGCGACCACATCCACCAGGTCTGCACCGTCTGTGGAAGCATACGCGAGGTGGCCGCCGTGGAAGTGGCCGAGGCCGTGGACAAATTGCGTCTCAACCGCTTTCGCAAGGAGGGATTCTCGCTCTATATCTATGGCGTCTGCACGCGCTGCCAGCAGCGCATCACCCGCCAGTCGGAAAAAAAGAAAACAGGAAAACAAGAAAAAATTAGATAAAAACATCTATGAAAACAGGTAAAGTTGACGTCCTCTTGGGTCTCCAATGGGGCGATGAAGGTAAGGGAAAGGTAGTCGATGTCCTCACACCACGCTACGACGCCGTGGCGCGCTTCCAGGGCGGCCCGAACGCAGGACACACCTTGGAGTTTAATGGTGAGAAATACGTGCTCCGCTCCATTCCCTCCGGCATTTTCCAAGGGGGCAAGGTGAACATTATCGGCAATGGTGTCGTGCTCGCCCCCGACTTGTTTATGGATGAGGCCAAGAGCCTTGAGAAGACCGGCCATGCCCTGCGCGAGCGCCTCCACATCTCGAAGAAAGCCCACCTCATCATGCCAACCCACCGCATTCTCGACCGCGCCATCGAGGCCTCCAAGGGCAAATCGAAGGTCGGTACCACGGGCAAGGGCATCGGCCCGGCCTATACCGACAAGGTCTCGCGCACGGGTCTCCGCGTCGGCGACATCCTCGACCGCTTTGAGGAGAAATATCAGGCCGCCAAGAGTCGCCACCTCGCCATGCTCAAGGGCATGGGATGGACCGACTTCGACGGACTGGAAGAGGTCGAGAAGCACTGGATGGAGGGCGTGGAATACCTCAAAGGATTCCATTTCACCGACTCAGAGCATGAGATCAACCACCTGCTGCGCGACGGCAAGTCCATCCTCTGTGAGGGTGCACAGGGCACGATGCTCGACGTCGATTTCGGTTCCTACCCCTTCGTGACCTCCTCCAACACCATCGGCGCAGGAGCCTGCACCGGACTGGGCATAGGAGCCAACAAGGTCGGCAACGTCTTCGGCATCATGAAGGCCTACTGCACCCGCGTGGGCTCAGGACCCTTCCCCACCGAGCTCTTCGACGAGACGGGCAAGCGCATGCGCGACATCGGTCATGAGTATGGTGCCGTGACCGGGCGCGAGCGTCGCTGCGGATGGATCGACCTCGTGCAGCTGCGCTACTCCATCATGGTCGATGGCGTGACGGAACTGATCATGATGAAGAGCGACGTGCTCGACACCTTCGACACCATCAAGGCCTGTGTGGCCTACCGACTCCCCGACGGCACGGAGACCGATGAGCTGCCCTTCGAGCTGGAGGGTGTCACCCCGATCTACAAAGAGATGAAGGGCTGGAAGACGGACATGACGCAATACACCAGCGAGGACCAGTTCCCGCAGGAGTTCAAGGACTACATCCAGTTCCTGGAGGACTTCCTCGAGACCCGCATCGGCATCATCAGCATCGGTCCCGACCGCGAGCAGACCATCGTGAGAGGATAAGTCTCACGGCCAGGGGGCGGACCACTTCTCCCCCTGGTAGTAACCATCCACGGCCAGTCTTGGCCTCTAACGAAAGCAAACACTATGGCAAATAAACCTTCCATCCCCAAGGGAACGCGCGACTTCGGTCCCGAGGAGATGGCGAAGCGCAATTATATCTTCGACACCATCAAGGCGGCATTCCAGCTCTATGGTTTCCGCCAGATCGAGACCCCGGCGATGGAGACGCTCCACACGCTCATGGGCAAGTATGGCGAGGAGGGCGACAAGCTCCTGTTCAAGGTGCTCAACTCCGGTGACTACCTCAAGAAGGTCTCCGACGAGGAACTCGCGGACCGCAACGTCTATAAGCTCCAGACCAAACTCTGTGAGAAGGGTCTCCGCTACGACCTCACCGTGCCTTTCGCCCGCTATGTGGTGATGCACCGCGAGGAACTCCAGATGCCGTTCAAGCGCTACCAGATACAGCCCGTATGGCGGGCCGACCGTCCGCAGAAGGGACGCTACAGAGAGTTTTACCAGTGCGACGCCGACGTCGTGGGCAGCGACTCGCTCCTCAACGAGGTGGAGCTGGTGCAGATTATGGACACGGTCTTCACGCGCTTCGGTGTGCGTGTGGCCATCAAGGTCAACAACCGCAAGATCCTCATCGGCATTGCCGAGGTGATAGGCGAGGCCGAGAAGATCGTCGATATCACCGTGGCCATCGACAAGCTCGACAAGATCGGCGTGGATGGCGTCAATGCCGAACTGCGCTCCGACGGCATCTCAGAGGAGGCCATCGCCCGCCTGCAGCCTATCATCAACCTGCAGGGCACCAACGACGAGAAGTTGACCATCATCGCCGAGGTGCTCCGCGAGAGCGAGACGGGACTGAAGGGCGTCGAGGAGGTCCGTTTCATCCTCGACACGCTCAAGGGCGTGGGTCTCCACAACACCGTGGAGCTCGACCTGACGCTGGCCCGCGGCCTCAACTACTACACGGGAGCCATCTTCGAGGTGAAGGCTCTCGACGTGGAGATCGGCAGCATCACGGGTGGCGGACGCTACGACAACCTCACGGGCATCTTCGGTATGCCCGGTCTTTCGGGTGTGGGCTTCTCCTTTGGCGCAGACCGCATCTACGACGTGCTCAACGCCCTCGACCTCTATCCGAAGGAGAGCCGTCAGGGCACGGAGGTGCTCTTCATCAACTTCGGCGATGCTGAGACGGCCTACTGCATGCCACTGGTGGCCAAGCTGCGCCAGGCGGGCATTGCCACCGAGCTTTTCCCCGACAAGGCGAAGATGAAGAAGCAGATGAACTATGCCAACGCCAAGCACGTCCCGTTTGTAGCTCTGGCCGGCGAGAGCGAGATGGCCGAAGGCAAGGTGACGCTGAAGGACATGGAGACGGGCGAGCAGCAGCTGCTGACTGTGGAGGAAGTGGTAGCCAAGCTCCGCCCATAGGCGGCGCGAACCAGTCCTCTCCCCTATTCCTATTATATATACGCTACGAGCAACCATGGAGGCGGCCCTGCTTGCCGTCCCTGGTTGCTCGTAGTGTGTCTGTAGGCCCGCTGAGCCTTCGGCCTATAGAGCCGTCCGTATTTTCCCTAACTCGGCCCGCAGCGCCCTCCAGTCTATCCGAAGAGCAGGCGCAGCGCCTCCTCCACCTTTCTGACGGGATGGATGGCGATGGTGTACTTGCTGTGGTCGAAGCCCTGGAGGTTGTACTTGGGGATGATGATGTGCTGGAAACCCAGTTTTTCGGCCTCGGCGATGCGGGCCTCGATGCGGCTCACGGGACGCACCTCGCCGCTCAGTCCCACCTCGCCCGCCATGCACCATCCGCTCTCGATGGGCGTATCGACATTGGACGAGAGGACGGCGGCGATGACGCTCAGGTCCATGGCCATGTCCGTCACGCGGAGTCCACCCGCTATGTTGAGAAAGACATCCTTCTGCATGAGTTTGAAGCCCACCCGTTTCTCCAGCACCGCCAGCAGCATGTTGAGCCGTCGCTGGTCGAAGCCCGTGGCCGACCGCTGGGGCGTGCCGTAGGCGGCGGAGGAGACGAGGGCCTGGGTCTCGATCAGAAACGGGCGCACGCCCTCTATGGCGCTGGAGATGGCCACTCCCGAGAGGCCGTCGTGGTCGTCGGTGAGAAGCAGTTCCGAGGGATTCTCCACCTGACGAAGCCCCTGCTGCCGCATCTCGTAGATGCCGATCTCCGAGGTGGATCCGAAGCGGTTTTTGATGCTGCGCAGGATACGGTAGAGGTGGTGCTGGTCGCCCTCAAACTGGAGCACCGTATCGACGATGTGCTCCAGGATCTTCGGTCCGGCGAGGGTCCCCTCCTTGTTGATGTGGCCGATGAGGATCACGGGGACGCCACTCGACTTGGCGAAGCGGAGCAGCGCCGAGGCACACTCGCGCACCTGCGAAACGCTGCCCGGCGAACTCTCGGCCTGCTCGGTGGCGATGGTCTGTATGGAGTCGATGACGACGATCTCGGGTTTCTCCTCCTTGATGTGGTCGAAGATGGCCTCCAGCGAAGTCTCTGAGAGGATGACCATGCGGTCGTTGACGGGATTTTGGCCAGCGATGCGGTCCGCCCGCATCTTGATCTGATGAGGGCTCTCCTCGCCGCTCACGTAGAGCACGTGCTGCGGCAGCCGCAGGAGGGTCTGGAGGGTGAGGGTGCTCTTGCCAATGCCCGGTTCGCCGCCCATGAGCACGATGCTGCCAGGGACGAGGCCGCCGCCCAGCACGCGGTTGAACTCGCCGTCGATCATGTCGATGCGGGGCTCATCGTGAGCCGCGATGTCACCCAGACGCATCCTGTGGCTGCGCGAGGGGTGGGTCCTGAGTTCGCTGGCCGCGCTCCGGGCCGCCTGCTGTCCTGTGTCGGATCCCACACGGATCTCCTTGAAGGTGTTCCACTGTCCGCAGCTGGGACATTTTCCCAACCATTTCGCGCTCTCCTGTCCACAATGGGAGCAGACGTAGGCTATCTTGTCTTTGGCCATTTTCGTTCTGTATATATATAGGAGGCCATATCCTATGATAGGAAGTCCTCGTTTCGACCCCACAAAAATAAGAATATTTTTCCGTATTACAAAATTTATTATTAACTTTGCTGCAAGTATGAAGAAACTCATTTGGTACTCGATGGCCGTCTGTCTGCTGACGCTCTGCGCCTGCGGACCGTCCGAAGCCGATCAGAAGCGGGCCCAACGCCAGCGCCAGGAGGCCGACCGCAAGGCTTACCAAGCGGCTTTCAAGGTGGGCACGCTCCCCACCCTCGACTGTCTGCCGCTCTTCCTCCTTCGCGACAGCGTGCTCTACGACACCACCCGCGCCGACATCCGCCTCGTCGGTTTCACAGCCCAGATGGACTGCGACACGGCCATGACGAGACGTAGCGTCAATGCCTGCGTCACCGACCTGGTCAGGGCCCAGCGGCTGCAGCGCAAGGGCGTGCCCATACGGTGGTTTGCCTCCACCAATGCCTACTGGAATCTCTATGCGAGCAAGCAGCTGAAGGTCGATTCCATCGGCCGGCTGAGCGACTGCAACATTGCCATGACGCGCTACTCCATCACCGACTATCTAACGGCCGAGGTGCTGCAGCGTGCCAAGTTGCAGCGGCCCGCCCTGCGCGCGCAGATCAACGACGTGCTGGTGCGCGAGAAAATGGCCACGGGCGGGGAGCTCGACGCGTTTTGGTTCACTGAGCCCATGGCCACGAAGATGCGGCTCGACGGCCACCGCCTCCTCTACTCCTCGCAGAAGTCGGGACTCCATCCTTGTGCCATCGTTCTGGTGGAGGGGTCTTCCGACGACCCCCAGCGCACGATGCGCCAGCAGGAGGAGTTTAGAAAGGCCTACGACAGCGCCGTGGCGCTGATCAACAAGAACGGACTGGTCTATTATTCAGACCTGATCATCAAGTATATGGGCGTCGATAGCAAGGTGGTCATGAACCTGCCCAAGCTCTCTTTCGAACCCGCCCGCGGGCCGCGCGAGGCCGACCTGAAAGCGTTTCAGAAGGGCCGGCCACAATAAGCAGCCCACCATTTATTCACATCAAAAAAGAACAACATCTATGGACAAAGAGAATAGCATCCCCTGCGGACTCACCATCCGCTGCTTCGAGTTCAACATGATCGGTGAGAATTGCTACGTCGTCTCCGACGAGACGCGCGACTGTGTCATCATCGACTGTGGCGCCTACTGGAAAGACGAGCGCGAGGAACTGGTGGAATATATCACGAAGAACGAGCTTCGCCCCGTCCGTCTCCTGGCCACTCACGGCCACCTCGACCATCACTTTGGCGACAACACGGTCTATGACACCTACGGCCTTTCGCCGGAACTCTCAGAGGAGGATGAATATGTATACAAATCGCTTCTCTATCAGGCGGAAAAGTATTTCCACTTGAAGTTGAACTATAAGTTTCCTGCCCCTGGTCGCTATCTGCAGGACGGCGAGACCATCTCCTTTGGCAACCACGAACTGCTGGTCCTCCCCACGCCGGGCCACACGCCAGGATCCGTCTCCTTCTACTGCAAGAGCGAGGGATTCCTCTTCACGGGCGATACGCTCTTCCGAGGCAGCGTCGGCCGCACCGACCTCGACGGCGGCAGCATGTTCCAGCTCATCAACAGTCTGCGCGAACTGGCCCAGTTGCCCGACGAGACAGAGGTGCTTCCGGGCCATGGCGAGCCGACCACCATCGGCTATGAGTTGGCTCACAACCCCTATATGGACCGCTGATGACAGAGAAAACCATCCTTGGCATCGATCCGGGCACGAACGTGATGGGCTACGGCCTGCTCCACGTCAGGGGCAACAAGGCGGAACTGGTCGTCATGGGCGTGGTCGATATGCGCCGCGAGAGCGATCCCTACGTCCGCCTTGGCCGCATCTACGAGCGTGTGGCGAGTATCATCGACGCCTACCATCCCGACGAACTGGCCATCGAGGCGCCCTTCTTCGGCAAGAACGTGCAGTCGATGCTGAAGCTCGGCAGGGCGCAGGGAGTGGCCATAGCGGCCGCCATTCGCCAGGGCGTGCCTATCCACGAGTATGCGCCACTGAAGATCAAAATGGCCATCACGGGCAACGGGTCCGCCTCCAAGGAGCAGGTAGCAGCGATGCTGCAACGCCTCCTTTCGCTACGCGACGACCAAAAGCCCCACTTCATGGACGCCACCGACGCGCTGGCGGCAGCCTACTGCCACTTCCTGCAGATGGGAAGGCCCGAGACGGGAGCGAAACACTATAGCTCGTGGAAGGACTTTGCGCTGAAGAACCAGCGACGCGTCAGTGGCAACGAATAGGGAGAAGGCGACCTTTTTGATTGTTGCCATGAACTTTCCGGGCGATTTGACCACTGTTCAAACATTTTTTTATAATTTTGCATCCAAAAATTAAAAAGGAAGACATGAGTGAATCCACGGCCCACGGTCGCCAGCTACTAAAGGAGAAGATTTGCTTGACAGCCCTGCGCCTGTTTCACAAGCGCGGCATCCGTCAGGTGAAGATGGACGATATTGCCACCACGCTTTCCGTCTCCAAGCGCACGCTCTACGAGATCTACACCAATAAGATGGAGCTGCTCGCCGAGGTGCTGGAACTGCAAAACCGCATGAACCACGACCGCCTCAAGCGAGAGCTGAAGCCCGAGGCCAACACGATGGACGTGCTCATCCTCGTGCTGAAGATTTCGGTGGAGGAGCTCAACATAATCTCGGTGGAGTTTCTCGAGGACCTCCACCGCTACCCCGAGGCGCTCCAGAAGCTTGAAGAACTGGAGAAGCGCAGCGACGAGGAAAACCGCCGCTTCCTGCAGAAGGGCGTGGAGGAGGGTTTCTTCCTGCCCAACATCAATTTTCAGCTGATGGACGATATCGTCCGCATAATCAAGGATCAGACGGTCTTCTATCAGCAGTATGGCATCAAGACGGTGTGGACGACGCTCGTGCGCGTCTTCCTGCGCAGTATCTGCACGCTCAAGGGCGTGCAGGAGCTCGACGCCTTCCTCGACAAAATGGCGACCGAGGACGGAGCGTTCTCGCCAGTCTGACAATTCTATTTCTCATATTTATATTAGCAAATGAAAGACCACGCATACAGGCCGTTTTTCCTCACCCTCTTCGTCGTCGTGCTGCTGACGATCGCCCACTGGCTGCCGACGCTCCATCTGGGCGACACCCAGCTGCGCCGTATCGACTTGCTCAGCGACCTGGGCAACGACAGCACGAAGGGTGACTTCCACGACGTCATACCCAAGCCCAAGGAACCCGAACGGCTCCTGGCGAAGAACAAGGCGGGCCAGACGGTCGCCTTCAAGGAGGTGTGGCCGAAGGGCGTGGAGCGCATCGTCGATTTCTCGGCAGGATCGGCCAACGGCATGGACCACTTCTACGCCATGCTCGACTCCGTGAAGCGGAAGCAGCTCAAGGGGCGTCCGCTGCGCATCGCCTACTTCGGCGACTCCTTCATCGAGGGCGACATCCTCGTCTGCGACCTACGAGAGCTCATGCAGGCCCACTTCGGCGGCTGGGGCGTGGGCTGGATCGACGCAGGCAACGACCTGACCAAGTATAAGCGCACCATCAGCAGCACCTTCTCGGGAATGGAGGAGCACATGGCGATGAAGAAGAAGAGCTATCGTGCCCAGGAGGCGGGTATCGCCCAGCGCTACTACACGATGCGCGGTGCGGTCAGAATGAATTATACGGCTACGAAAGACTTCCCCCACACGTCTCGCTGGGCTGTCTCGCGTCTCTATTTCCGGTCGCCGGGTGGCATCACGCTGAGCGGCCATGAGGGACAGAAGGCCTTCACCCTGCCCTTCAAGGGCAGCAAGCACGTGCAGGTGGCGGAGATGGCGGGCGTGGCCTCGGCAGCCGACTTCTCCGTGTCGCAGGGATCGGCGACGTTCTTCGGCACGGCACTGGAGAGCGACGGCGGCGTGATCATAGACAATTTTAGTTTGCGTGGTGCGTCAGGACAGACGCTGGCCGACCTCCCCGAGGCGACGCTGCGTGAGTTTGACAAGTTGCGCCCCTACGACCTGATCATCGTCCAGTATGGCGTCAATGCAGTCACGGAGGGTAGCACCACCCCCCAGCTCAAGGCTTATATGGAGCAGATGCGGACGGTGGTGGACCACCTCAAGCGCAGTTTCCCCGAGACGAGTATCCTCGTGGCGGGCGCCCCCGACCGAGGCTCCAAGACGGCTCCCGACGGCACGATGCCGGCCATCAAGATGCTCTCCGGTCTCCAGGAACAGATGGCCAGCGACGCAAAGGTGGGATTTCTCTCCATCCTCGGCGCCATGGGTGGCCCGGGCACGATGAAGCGCATCGTCGATGAACACGGATGGGGCTCCAGCGACTATGTCCACATCAACTGGGATGGGGGCAAGTTTGTGGCGGAACGACTCTTCAAGTCGTTCCTCGCGGGCTACGACAACTATGTGCGCCGTAAGAAATTAGAGAATCAATAACACGCTTTCACCACTCTCAGACTGTCTTTCGCAATGATAACAGACCACATCATGGCTTCGATCGCCGACTTGGCGCAGGAAGTCTCCCAATATTTTGCCTCGCTCCAGTGGGAACGGCTGGGCGCAATGCTCTCGTACAATCCGAGCGAGCCGCTGCTCTTCTCCTCGGGGCTCTTCCTCTTCCTCTTCCTCGCCCTTACGCTCGTCTATATGGCGCTTCGCAAGGCGCTCACTCCGCGCATCCTCTTTCTGACGCTCTTCTCCTACTATTTCTTCTATAAGAGCAGCGGGATGTATTTCCTGCTCCTCGTCCTTGTCACCGTCACCGACTTCTATATCGCCAAAGGGGTCTCGCGCCTGAAGGAGAAGGCCGACGAACAGGCGGAACGGGAGCGCCGGGCCCTCGGAGAAGAGGAGGCCACGCCCCACTACGGACGCGCCAAGGGGCTGCTGGCCCTGAGCCTGGCGATCGACCTCGGACTACTCTGCTACTTCAAATACACCAATTTCTTCGCGGGAATGGTGACGCAGATGATCGGGAGCAATTTCCAGCCGTGGGACATTTTCCTGCCCGTGGGCATCAGTTTCTACACCTTCAAGACCATCTCCTATGTCGTGGACGTCTATCGGGGCAAGATGAAGCCGATGGAGAGCCTCCTGGACTATGCCTTCTACGTCTCCTTCTTCCCCACGCTGCTGGCGGGCCCCATCGTCCGGGCCACCGACTTTGCCCCGCAGATCCGCCGTCCGCTGCAGATCAGCAACCAGCTCTTTGGCATGGGCGCCTACTTCGTGCTCATCGGACTGGCGAAGAAGTGTATCATCTCCGACTATATCGCGCAAAACTTCGTCGATCGCATTTTCGACAATCCCACGCTCTTCTCCGGCGGTGAGGTGCTCTTGGGTCTCTATGGCTACACCGTACAGATCTATTGCGACTTCTCGGGCTATAGCGATATGGCGATAGGTATCTCGGCCTTGCTCGGTTTCACGATCCCGATGAACTTCAACGCGCCGTGGAAGTCCGATTCCGTTACCGACTTCTGGCGTCGCTGGCACATCTCGCTCTCTTCCTGGATTCGCGACTACGTCTATATCCCGCTCGGTGGAAGCCGCAAGGGCACGTTGCGCATGTATCTCAACCAGATGATTGCGATGGTGGCCTGTGGCCTTTGGCATGGTGCCTCGCTGAGCTTCATCGTCTGGGGTGCGCTCCATGGCGCCCTGGTCTGCCTCCATAAGTTCTTCTCACAGACCGTACTCCACCACGACCGCCACTACCACCCACGGGGATGGCGGCGCTTTGTGGCCGTCTTCGTCACGTTCCACGTGGTCTGCCTGACGTGGTTGCTCTTCCGCAACGCCACGTTTGAGGGCACATGGGTGATGCTGGAGCAGATGTTCACGAAGTTCAATCCTGACGTGCTGCCCGAGGTGCTCCTTACTTATAAGTATGTCTTCGCCCTGATGGTCTTCGCCCTCGTCTCTCACTGGATACCCGATAGCTGGCAGGACCAGCTCATCAAGGTCTTCGCCAAGGGAGGCGTCGCCCTGGCCGCCGTGGCCATTGCCGTTGTCATCTTCGTGATCATGCCGGATTCCTGCGCGATCTCCATGAGTCCCATCCACAGTGCCATGACCCCTGCCATGGTGATGCAGAGGCTCACCGCCTCTCCGGCACTGTCAAGCGCCCCAACAATCTCATAAGAACCCTTGAAACCCATTTCAAAAAGCTTCACAAGCAAATGCTCGGCAATGCCATTTTCC
>OHJH01000232.1_pt1 | contig 11419 bp, 9 predicted proteins | sample 1568471 | NCBI WGS metagenome assembly OHJH01 (sample SAMEA3879546, study PRJEB24766) | human gut metagenome | biome: human-associated habitat; feature: feces | place: USA | collected 1985/1987 | reverse complement strand
CTTTTGGTCGAAACCACCAAATTACGGAACGAAATAATGAAATATTTAACAATTATTTAACACATTCATACTTGCTACGGTCGCAAGCCCCCAGCATTTTTGCGACAAACAGAATGCAAAATCAAGACAACACCTATATATAATAAGGAGTATACCAAAGTAAAAAAAAAATATCAGCGTATCCTCGCCGAGGAACCAAAAAAAATGAGTACTTTTGTACCATCATTTACCAAAACAGACAAGAGGCTATGAAGAAATCAGCATTACTCGGCATGTGTCTTGCCGCCATCCTCTCTGCAGGGACCCTGCCGGCAAGCGCCCAGTCGCATTCGCCCTCCACGCAATGGCACTGGAACAAAGGAAAAATCATGATAGACAGCCCCGAGCGCCCCGCAGGACAGAAGGACGTGATCGGGCTGACGCTGCCGAAGATGAAGACGGTGCGCGTCGGTTTTGTGGGACTGGGAATGCGCGGTCCCGACGCCGTGGCCGACTTCGCCCTGCTCCCCGGCGTGGAGATCGTGGCGCTCTGCGACTTTGAGGAGCCGCGCGCAGCCAAGCTCAACGAGACCCTGCGCAAGCACGGACTGGCGCCCGCAGCCATCTATTCGGGCGCCAAGGGCTACGAGGCGCTCTGCAGCCGCGACGACATTGACCTCGTCTATATCGCCACAGACTGGGAGCATCACGCCGTCGTGGCACGATGTGCGCTGGAGCACGGCAAGAACGTGGCCGACGAGGTGCCATCGGCCATGAACCTGGAGGAGTGCTGGCAACTGGTGAACCTCGCCGAGCAGAAGCAGCTCAACTGCATGATCCTGGAAAACTGCTGCTACGACTGGTTTGAAATGCGCACACTCAACATGGCGCAGCACGGCGTATTCGGAGAGATACTGCGCGCACAGGGCGCATACATCCACAACCTCGACGACTTCTGGGACTACTACTGGAAGAACCCCGACGGATCGGATCCCGACCAACTGGGATGGCGACTGAAATACAACCGCGACAACCGTGGCGACCTCTATGCCACGCACGGACTCGGACCAGTGGCGCAGGCCCTCGACATACACCGCGGAGACCGCATGGTGACGCTCGTCTCCATGGACACGAAGAGCGTGCACGGCAAGGAACTCGTCGAGGCCAAGACGGGCAAGCCCTGTGACAACTTCCGCAACGGAGACCACACCACGACGCTCATACGCACGGAGAACCAAAAGGTGATAGAGCTGCAGCACGACGTGATGAACCCGCAGCCCTACAACCGTCTCTACCAGCTCACGGGCACGCGGGGCTTTGCCAACAAGTATCCCATCGAGGGATACGCCCTGGACAGCAAGCAGCTCTCGGCAAGCGGCGTGCAGCCGAAGGTGGACAACCTCAGCACACACAGTTTCATGCCCGAGGCGGAGCGCAAGGCGCTGGAGGAGAAGTATGACCACCCGATCCTGAAGAAGTTTGGCAAACTGGCCAAGGAGGTGGGAGGCCACGGCGGCATGGACTTTGTCATGACGGCGCGCCTGGTCTATTGTCTGCAGAACGGACTGCCGCTCGACATGGACGTGTACGACCTGGCGGAGTGGTGCTCGATAGCGGAGCTCAGCGCCCTGTCGCTGGACAACGACTGCGCACCGGTGGCGGTGCCCGACTTCACGCGCGGCCTGTGGGACCGACAGAAGGGCTACAGACACGCCTACGCCTCGCCCGAGGAGGAAGCGGCCACGGAGGCCACGGCCAAGGCCTTCACCAAGGCCTACAAGGAGGCCACGGCCAAACTGAGGCTCTGGGAGCTCTACGACAAGGTGGCGCAAGCCAAGAGCGAGACGGCCCGAAGAAAGGCGCAGGCAGCGCTCGACAAGGCCACGGCGGGACGCGCTCTTGAGGCTGCCTGCCATGCCGCGCAGCGTTTGAGCTGCGGCGGGAGCGGTACATTCCCTCGCGGGGACGGCGACGGAGGCGTGCTTCGTCGCGCCGTTGGTGTCGAGGAAGGCGCGGGAGAGGTCGGCGATCGTCTGTCCGCGCCAGCGCATGACCATGCGGGGGCTTTCGGTGACGACTGCAACGCGGTAGGCCTCCAGGTTTTCGGCCTGCGCGGCAGCGATGAACTTTTCCTCGTCCTCCGCCGCGACGACGACCGCCATGCGCTCCTGCGATTCGGAGATCGCAAGCTCGGTGCCGTCCAGCCCCTCGTACTTCTTGCGCACGGCGTCAAGCTCGATGGCAAGGCCGTCGGCCAGCTCGCCGATGGCAACAGACACGCCGCCCGCGCCAAAGTCGTTGCAGCGCTTGATGAGGCGCGTCACCTCGCCGTTTCGGAACAGGCGCTGGATCTTGCGCTCTTCGGGCGCGTTGCCCTTCTGCACTTCGCTTGCCATGGTGGTAAGCGACTTTAAGTCATGGCTCTTCGAAGAACCGGTCGCGCCGCCGATGCCGTCGCGGCCGGTGCGGCCACCGAGCAGGATCACAACGTCACCCGGAGCGGGACGCTCACGCACAACGTTATTGGCAGGCGCCGCGGCAACGACCGCGCCGCACTCGAGTCTCTTGGCAATGTAGCCCTCGTGGTAAAGCTCGGCGACATGGCCCGTGGCAAGGCCGATCTGGTTGCCGTAGGACGAATATCCCGCCGCCGCGGTCTGCGCCAGCTTGCGCTGAGGGAGCTTTCCGGGCAGGGTCTCGGCAAGGGTCTTTCTCGGGTCGCCGCCGCCCGTCACGCGCATCGCCTGATGGACGTAAGCGCGGCCGGAGAGCGGGTCGCGGATGCAGCCGCCGATGCAGGTGGCCGCGCCGCCGAAGGGCTCGATCTCGGTGGGATGGTTATGCGTTTCATTCTTGAACATCAAAAGCCAGTCCTGCTCCTTGCCGTTCACCATGGCGGGCACATGGATGGAGCAGGCGTTGATCTCCTCGCTCTTGTCGAGCTCGGGGAGCAGCCCGCGGGCTTTGAGCGTCTTTGTGCCGATGGTCGCAATATCCATGAGCGTCTGCGGGCGCTTGGCAGCCCTCTCCGCGCCGTAGACCTCCTCGCGCGCGGCGAGATAGCGCGCGTAGGCGCCCTTGACGGCGTCATCGTCGATGCGGATCTCGTCAAGGTGCGTGGAGAAGGTCGTGTGGCGGCAGTGGTCGGACCAGTAGGTGTCGACCACGCGCAGCTCGGTCACGGTGGGGTCGCGGCGCTCGGTCTCGCGGAAATAGTCTTGCAGCGCCTTGAGGTCGGCAATATCCATGGCAAGCCCCATAGAGGAGAGCAGTGCGGAGAGCGCGGCCTCGTCCATGACGGTGAAGCCCTCGACGGACGAAACGCACTTCGGCTCGGCAAGCTCCTCGGCGAGCGTTTCGGGCTTTGCAAGGCTCGCCTCGCGGCTTTCGACGGGGTTGATGACATAACGCTTGACCGCCTCGACATCGGCATCCGTCAGCATCCCATAGAGCGCGTAGACCTTCGCCGTGCGGATGCGCGGGCGCTCGCCTTGGCTCAGAAGCTGGATGCACTGCGACGCGCTGTCCGCGCGCTGGTCGAACTGACCGGGCAGGGGCTCGACGGCAAAGACCGCGCAGGCGTCCTGCGTGTCCGCCGCGTCGGACACAAGGTCCAGCGGCGGCTCGGAGAACACGCTCCTGCAGGCATTTTCAAAGAGAGGGGCCTCGATCCCCTCTACATCATAGCGGTTCCAGATACGCGCGGCGCGCAGGCCCTGCACGCCGAGAAAATCGCGGCAGTCCGTCAGCAGCGCCTCGCACTCGGGCGCGAGACCTTGCCGCTTTTCCACGTAGGTCCGAAATACCATTTTATCCTCTCTCCTCCCGCGCCGCGAGCGCGGCGCTGCCGATGTCGCCGCGGCAGTATTTGTTGGCAAAAGCTACGCCCTCCGCCAGATGGTACGCGTCCTCGACGGCGGCCCTCAGCGTGGGGGCGGCGGCGGTGATGCCGAGCACGCGCCCGCCCGCGGTCAGGAGCGTATCGCCGTCCTTTTTCGCGCCCGCGACATAGCAGTGCGCGGCGGCCTCTTCGCTCATTGTGATGGGGAAGCCGCTCTCATACTTTTGGGGGTAGCCCTCGGACGCGAGCACGACGCAGCAGGCGGAACCGGTCGAAAATTCCACGCTCACATCCGCGAGCGTACCGTTCGTCGTCGCCTGCATGACGGTGAGCAGATCGCTTTTGAGCAGCGGCAGCACCGCCTGCGTTTCGGGGTCGCCGAAGCGGCAGTTGTACTCCACGACCTTCGGGCCGCTCTTGGTGAGCATCAGCCCGAAATAGAGGCAGCCGCGGAAGGGGCGGCCCTCGGCGCGCATCGCGCGGATCGTCGGCAGGAAAATATTCTCCATGCACTCCGCCGCAATTTCCTTTGTATAGTACGCGTTCGGCGCGACCGCGCCCATGCCGCCGGTATTGGGGCCTTTGTCACCGTCGAGCGCGCGCTTGTGGTCCATGGAGGAGACCATCGGCACGAGCGTTTCGCCGTCGGTGAAGCTCAGCACCGAGACTTCGGGACCCTCCATATATTCCTCGATGACGACGCGCGCGCCGCTCTGACCGAAGGTCTTATCCTCGATCATCGCGCGCACGGCGGCCTTCGCCTCCTCGACCGTCTGCGCGACGACGACGCCCTTGCCGAGCGCGAGGCCGTCCGCCTTGACGACGATGGGCGCGCCCTCGGCGTCGATGTAGGCGCAGGCGGAGGGTGCGTCGGGAAAGACGCGGTATTTTGCGGTGGGAATGTTGTATTTTTGCATCAAGTCCTTTGCAAACGCCTTGCTCGCCTCAATGACGGCGGCCTTTTTGTCGGGTCCGAAGCAGGGGATGCCCGCCTCGCTCAGCGCGTCCACCGCGCCGAGGGCAAGGGGGTCGTCCGGCGCGACAACGGCATAATCAATGCCGTGCGCCTTGGCAAATTCGACCTGCGCGGGGATGTCCTTCGCGCCGATCTCACTGACGCAGACCGCGTCGGCGGCGATGCCGCCGTTGCCGGGCAGACAGTAAATTTTCTCGACCGCGGGATTTTCCTTCAGCTTTTTAATGATGGCGTGTTCGCGGCCGCCGCCGCCGATGACCATGAGCTTCATGGAGAAATTCCTCCTTGCTTAATGATGGAACAGGCGCATACCCGTGAACGCCATAGTGATGCCGTATCTGTTTGCCGTCTCGATGACATTGTCGTCGCGGATCGAGCCGCCCGGCTCGACGATGTAGGAAGCGCCGCTCTTGCGCGCGCGCTCGACATTGTCGCCGAAGGGGAAAAAGGCGTCCGAGCCGACGGTCACGCCGCGCTGCTGCGCGAGCCAAGCGCGCTTTTCCTCGCCCGTGAGCGCCTCGGGGCGCTCCTGAAAGACGCGCTGCCACGCGCCGTCGGCAAGCACATCGTCGCACTCGTCGGAGAGGTAGACATCGATAGCGTTGTCGCGGTCGGGACGGCGGATGTCGTCCACGAACGAGAGGGCGAGCACCTTCGGATGGCGGCGGAGATACCAGTTGTCCGCCTTCTGTCCCGCAAGTCGGGTGCAGTGGATGCGGCTTTGCTGGCCCGCGCCCACGCCGATAGCCTGACCGTCTTTCACATAGCAGACGGAGTTGGACTGGGTGTATTTGAGCGTGATGAGGGCAAGGAGCATATCGCGCTTCGCACTCTCGGGCAGGTCTTTATTTTCGGTGACGATGTTCGTGAGCAGGCTCTCATCGATTTTGCAGTCGTTGTGCCCCTGCTCAAAGGTGATGCCGAAAACATCCTTCTGCTCCAGCGGCGCGGGAGTGTAGGCGGGGTCGATCTGCACGATGTTGTATTTGCCGCCCTTTTTCGTCTTTAAGATGGCAAGCGCCTCGTCGCTGTAAGCAGGGGCGATGATGCCGTCGGAGACCTCGTTTTTCAGATACGCGGCGGTGGCGGCGTCGCACTCGTCGGAGAGCGCCGCCCAGTCGCCGTAGGAGCAGAGGCGGTCCGCGCCGCGGGCGCGGATGTAGGCACAGGCGATGGGGGAGAGCGCCGTGCCGGGCGCGACGAAATAGACCCTTTTGTCCACCTCGTCGAGCGGCAGGCCGAGCGCCGCGCCCGCGGGAGAGACATGCTTGAAGCTCGCCGCGGCGGGAAGGCCCGTCGCCTCCTTCAGCTCGCGCACGAGCTGCCAGGAGTTGAAGGCGTCGAGCAGGTTGATGTAGCCGGGCTTGCCGTTGAGAACCGTAAAGGGAAGGGCTGCGCCGTTTTTCATGAAAACACGCGCGGGCTTCTGGTTGGGGTTGCAGCCGTATTTGAGTTCCAGCTCGTTCATATCGTCCTCCTCAGTCGCCTAAGTTTTTGTTGAACAGCTTTACCTCGCCGTTCATGTTCGTATAAAGGGAGACCTTGTTGTCCGCGTTGAGCGCCGCCCAGACCTCCTCGGGAGAGGGGACGCTCACCTCCATCGGCTCGCCCGCGAAGGTCGGCAGCGGGCTGCCGTCGCCCTGATAGGTGCTGATGAAGTAGGCCTTGTCCGCGTCGCAGCCCTCGTAGCAGAAGAACTCGCGCAGGCACCGGCCGTCTCTGCGCTTGAGGATGGACAGCTCGAAGGAGCCGTCCTCGTGCATGATGGCGGAGATGCGCGGCGTCCAGTTTGGCTCGTCGGGCTCGTATTCGCGTGTCATGAGGCCGCGGCGAAAGTCGCCGTGCTCGCAGATGGTGTCGGTCTGGTCGCCGTTCGTCACGACGAGGTCGCGCCCCATCGTGCGCACGGGATGATAGATGATGAGGCTCGGGTCGGAGAGCTTGGCGGGGTCGTGCGCCTCGGTGCGGATGCCGTCCTCTGTCTTGACAAAGACGCGGTTGCGGCTGTTCTCGCTGCGCCCCATGATGAAATAATACACACAGCGGCGTCCGACAAGGATGCCGCGGCCGGGATAAGAGGTCGCCCTTAAAAACTCCAGAAAATCAGTCATTTTTCTGCTCCTTCTCTCTTACGATCTCTGCGCAGACGCGCTCTGCCGCAAGCGGCAGCAGCTGCCATTCCGCCTGCTCCATCACACGCCGCTGTATCGTTTCGGGCGTGTCGTCCGGCGCGATCTCCACCGCCTTTTGCAGCAGGATCTCCCCACCATCGGGGATCTCGTTGACAAAATGCACCGTCGCGCCCGTGACCTTCACGCCGCGCGCGAGCGCGGCCTCGTGTACCCTCAAGCCATACATGCCCTTGCCGCAGAAGGCGGGGATCAGGGACGGATGGACATTCAGGATGCGCCGCGGCCACTGCTTTGTAAATTCTGCGCTGAGGATGACCGTAAAGCCTGCGAGGAGAATGAGGTCGATCTCCTGCTCGCGCAGCAGCACGGAAAGCTCGTTTTCAAACGGCTCATGCCCACAGGAGGGCGTGAGCACGCGCGCCGCAACGCCCGCATTTTCCGCCCGCGTGAGCGCATAGGCCCCCGCGCGGGAAGAAACGACCAGCACGATCTCGCCGTGCGGCATTTTTCCGTCACGCTGCGCGTCGAGCAGCGCCTGCAAATTCGTGCCGCCGCCGGAGACCAGCACGGCGATGCGGGCGGGTGTCAGCATAGCTCCACCTTTTCCTCGCCCAATACGATCTCACCGATGACGCCGGCCTCCTGACCGAGAGAATGCAGCGCGGCGAGCGCCTTGTCGGCGCTGTCCTTTGCAGCGACGAGCACCATGCCTGTGCCCATGTTGAAGGTGTTGAACATATCGCGCTCCGAGATGCCGCCCACGTGCGAGAGCAAGGGGAAGATCGGCGGGATGCGCAGCGCGGACTTTTCGATCCTCGCGCACAATCCGTCCGGAATGCAGCGCGGAATGTTCTCATAAAAGCCGCCGCCGGTGATGTGGCTGATGCCGCGGAGCTCGGCAGCCTCGACGGCCGCCAATACAGAGCGGACATAGATCTTCGTCGGGCGCAGCAGCTCCTCGCCAAGCTCACAGCCAAGCTCGCCGTAATACTTACCGAGATCGGCATTCTCCACATCGAACACCTTGCGCACGAGGGAGTAGCCGTTGGAGTGCAGCCCGCTGGAGGGCAGCGCGATGACCACGTCTCCCGGCCGCATTTTGTTCTTATCCAGAATTTTGTTCCGGTCCACGACGCCCACGGCAAAGCCCGCAAGGTCATAGTCGTCCGGCTTCATCGTGCCGGGGTGCTCGGCGGTCTCGCCGCCGATGAGCGCGCAGCCCGCGCGCACACAGCCCTCGGATACGCCCGAGACCAGCGACACGACCTTTTCTGGGATGTTCTTGCCGATGGCGATATAGTCGAGGAAGAACAGTGGCTTCGCCCCGCAGCAGATAATGTCGTTGACGCACATCGCCACGCAGTCGATGCCGACGGTGTTGTGACGATCCATGAGCTGCGCGATGCGCTGTTTGGTACCCACGCCGTCCGTGCCGGAGACCAGCACAGGCTTTTCAAGCCCGTGCAGATCCAGCGAGAAAAGCCCGCCGAAGCCGCCGAGATCGGAGATCACATCGGCTGTGAGCGTGCGCTGTACATAGCGGTTCATCAGCTTTACGCCCTGATAGCCCGCCTCGATGTCAACGCCGGCGGCCGCGTATGCTTCCGAGTGAGAGATGCCCATAATGTCATTCCTTTCCGGTCCAGCAGTAGGTGCAGACCTTGTCCCTGTCAATACCGATCGCCTCCAGCAGCCCGTCAAGGGACTGGTAGGAGAGGGAATCAAAGCCAAACTGCGCGCAGATCTCGTGCAGCAGGCATTTTCCGCGTTCCGTGCCGCTGTCGGCGTATTCCTCCAGATGCTTTTGGCCCTCGTTGCCCTCCAGCTCCTGCACCATGCGGCGCGCGAGCAGGTCCATGGCGCTGTTGCCGCGTGAGAAGTTCAGGTAGCGGCAGGGATACATGATGGGCGGGCAGGCAGAGCGCATATGGACCTCCGCCGCGCCGGCGCTGTACAAAAATTCGACCGTTTCACGCAGCTGCGTGCCGCGCACGATGGAGTCGTCCACAAACAGCAGCTTCTTGCCCTCGATCAGCTCCGGCACGGGGATCTGCTTCATGCGCGCGACTCTGCTGCGCACCTGCTGGTCCTCGGGCATGAAGGAGCGCGGCCAAGTGGGGGTATACTTGACAAACGGACGCGCAAGGGGCTTTCCGCTTTGATTGGCATAGCCCATGGCGTGCGGCACGCCGGAATCCGGCACGCCGGCGATGAAGTCCACGTCGGGCACGCCGCCGCGCTCGGCCTCGTTGCGCGCCATGATCGCGCCGTTGCGATAGCGCATCAGCTCGACGTTCACGCCCTCGTAGTTGGAGTTCGGATAGCCGTAATAGGTCCACAAAAAGGTGCAGATCTTCATCTGCTTGCCCGCAGGCGAGAGCGTTTCAAAGCCGCGCGCGTTCAGGCGGACAATCTCGCGGGGTCCAAGCTCGTAGGCGTCCTGATAGTCGAGCTTGTGGTAGGCGAAGGATTCAAACGAGACGCAGTAGCCGTCCTCGCGCTTCCCGATCAGCACAGGGAGGCGTCCCATGCTGTCTCGTGCTGCAATGAGCTCCCCCTCCTCGGTCAGAAGCAGGATCGTCATGGAGCCGTCGATAGCCTCCTGCGCGTGGAGAATGCCGGAGACAAGGTCATCCTTTTGATTGATGAGCGCGGCGGTCAGCTCCGTGACATTCACGCGGCCGCTGCTCAGCGTCAGAAACTGCTGGCCCTTGTCGGAGAGGTAGTCGTTCACCAGCTCGTCGGTGTTGTTGATGATGCCGACCGTCACGATGGCGTACAGGCCCAGATGGGAGCGCACGAGCAGCGGCTGAGGGTCGCTGTCGCTGATGCAGCCGAGCCCCGCGTGGCCGCGGAAGTCCGCGAGGTCCCGCTCAAACTTCGTCCGAAAGGGCGTATTTTCAATGTTGTGTATTTGGCGCTGGAAGCCCTCCTTCTTGTCAAAGAGCACCATTCCGCCGCGGCGCGTGCCGAGGTGAGAGTGATAGTCCGTGCCGAAGAAGACATCCAGCGCGACATCGCGGTCCGAGACCGCGCCGAAAAAGCCCCCCATTACGCAAAGAACAGCTCGGAGAGCGTCATGGGGTCGATGTACTTGCCGTCGCGGTAAACGCGCATGTTGCCCGAGGAGATCTCGTCAATGAGCATCACGCTGCCGTCCGGTGCGTAGCCGTACTCAAACTTGATGTCGTAGAGGACAAGGCCCTTTTCGCGCAGGTCATCCGCGACGATCTCGGTGATCTTCTGCGTCATGGCCTTGATGTCGTCATACTGCTGCTCGGTCATCACGCCCAGCGCCACAAGACCGTCCTTCGTCACCAGCGGATCGCCCAGCGCGTCATTTTTGAAGGTCGTCTCCACATAGGCGGGCAGGTCGGCGCCCTCTTCAATGTACTCGCCGTAGCGGCGGCGGAAGCTCCCCACCGCCTTGAGACGGCAGATGACCTCCAGCCCGTGGCCGAAGACTTTCGCGGGCAGGACCTCCATCGTGGTCTCCTTCAGATCCGCGGAGACATAGTGCGTGCGGATGCCGGCGGCGTTGATCTTTTCAAAAAAGTGCTTGGTCATGCGCAGATTGACGTTGCCCACGCCCTCGATGGTCAGGCCCACGCTGTTCTCGCCGGGGTCAAACACGCCGTCCTTTCCGGTGCAGTCATCCTTGAACTTGAGGAGGTAGTTGCCGTTCTCCAGTGCGAATACGTTCTTGGTCTTTCCGGTATATACGAGTTTCATCTTCTTGTGCTCTCCTTTATGTTTTTTGAAGTGTATTTTCCTGCTTCACTGATAGAGCGCACGGACCTCTTCGTCCGCACGCAGCACGCCGTCACGCTCGCGCTCGCGCGCCTCGTCCAGCCTTTGTGCGAGCTCCGCGTCGGAGACCGCCATGATCTGCACCGCCAGCAGCGCGGCGTTCTTCCCGCCGTCCACCGCCACCGTCGCCACGGGGATGCCGCTCGGCATCTGCACGGTGGAGAGCAGGGCGTCCATGCCGTCGAGCTTCGCCCCGCTGCACGGCACGCCGATCACCGGCAGCGTGGTGTTTGCCGCCATCGCTCCGGCAAGGTGCGCCGCCATCCCTGCAAACGCAAGGATACAAGAAAATCCGCTCTCCCGCGCCGACACGGCAAAATCCCTTGCCTCATTCGGACAGCGGTGAGCGGATAATACGCGCACTTCCATTTCAATACCATAGTCTCGCAGCACACCTACAGCCTTCTCGGCGACAGGCAGATCGCTCTTGCTGCCCATAACGATCGCAACCCTTCTCATCTGCGTTTCCTCCTTTAAGCATCAAATCTAAGGCATAAAAATAGGCGCTCCGCTGCCTCTTGCAGTTGGAGTGCCCAGACGGTCGGCCTCTGAACACTTGCGCGCTCCAGAGTAATGTTCTCTCTGCTCCCCTGTGGTGACCCACGTTTCCGTCAGTTACAAAGAGCTCAACTTGACAAGCAATATGGTATCACAGAGGGCTCTTTTCGTCCATGCGGCAAA
>OHJH01000230.1_pt1 | contig 11473 bp, 8 predicted proteins | sample 1568471 | NCBI WGS metagenome assembly OHJH01 (sample SAMEA3879546, study PRJEB24766) | human gut metagenome | biome: human-associated habitat; feature: feces | place: USA | collected 1985/1987 | reverse complement strand
CAGAAAACCAAGACAGAACTTGAACTCAAGAAGTACTCGCGCAATGCGCTGCTCGGGTCCTTCGTTTCCATGCTGACCGCCGGTCTGGCGACCATGATGTACTCTGTCTGCATCTCGACCATTCGAACCGACCTCGCGCTCACGGCAGTGCAGGCGGGCTCGCTCGGTACCTATACCTTCATGGGTCAGATGCTCGGCGGCATGGTGGCCGGCTACCTTGCCGACCGCTTCGGACGCAAAAACATCCTGATCGTCGACGTCATTCTGGCAACGCTGGCCGTGTTTGCGACCTCGCTGCTGCAGTCTTACTCCATCTTCGGCCTGCTGCGCTTTGTCACCGGCGTCGGCCTCGGCGGCTGCTACTACATCGCCTCCATCCTCATCGGCGAATTCGTGCCCACCAATAAGCGCGGCTTCATGAGCGGCGTCGCTACCTCCGTGTGGAACTTCGGCTATGTCGTCTGCTGCGCCATGTCGGCGTTCGCGCTGCCCAGCATCGGCTGGCGCTGGTGCTTCCGCATCTGCGCGCTGCCCATCATCTTCGTCATCTTCATGATCTTCGGCATGAAGGACGCCCCCTCGTTCACCGCTGCCAAGGCCAACCGCGACAAGCGCGATCAGGCTGAGGGCAAAAAGGTCAATGCCTATGCCGAGATCTGGGCACACCCGCGTATGCGCAAGTCCTTCATCATCTGGTCGATCTCCATGATCCTGTACTTCTACGGCTACTACGGCCTCATCACCTGGCTGCCCAACTACGTGCAGTCGCAGGTCGGCATGCAGTCCGGCGGCTGGATCACCGCGGCCGGTTACATCGCCATGATCATCGGCACGGCCGGCGGCGGCAAGATCGCCGACAAGATCGGCCGCAAGAAGCTCTTCCTCATCGGCACCATCGGCACGGCGATCTTCGGCCTGTGCCTGGCCTTCTGGGCCAACAGCAGCAACATCCTCGTGCTCATGCTGCTCTACGGCGTCTGCTACGGCATGCCCACCGGCATCCACGCGACGTTCATCGGCGAGTGCTTCCCGACGCACCTGCGCAGCACCGGCGTCGGCTTCACGTTCAACATCGGCCGTCTGGGCGCGTTCATCGCCCCCATCCTCATGGGCAAGCTGGTCGATATGAACATGATCTCGGTGGCCATCGCCACGGTCACGATCTCCTACGTGCTCTGCTCGCTGGCAACGCTGCCGATCAAGGAGCGCGAGTACGACGCGTCCAATGTCGCGGCGGAGCTCGAGGACTGATCCCCGGAATACATCCTTCTCCCTTCTTTCATTTACGCAAAGCAACGGCGGCCGAGTCTGTTTGCAGCCGGTTTTCCGGCGCTGCATTGTGCGCTGGTTTGCGTGTCAACACAGGGCGGAAAATGACGGAATTTTTCGTGCAAAAAGACGGCGCGCAAAGCCGCCGGATTTGTTGACAGACCGGGCGTTTTTGTGATATTATATCAAAAATTTGCGATTCGGCAGAAATGAGGCGAGGAAAAATGGTTGCGGCCGCAGAGAATATGCAGGCATTTGGGTGGGATCTTTTTTCCGGCAACCGTGATTCTGTTTTTCTTGGCAGCGGCAGCATTGCCGGTGACGAACTTGATATTTCTTCTTTCGTGGTATTACCTGGTTTCGTAGATGTACATGTACATCTCCGTGAGCCGGGTTTTTCTTATAAGGAGACCATTTCGTCCGGCACGCTTGCTGCGGCGCACGGCGGATACAGCCGCGTGTGCGCCATGCCCAATCTGGATCCGGCACCGGACAGTTTGCAGACGCTTGCCCCCCAGCTGGAGCGCATCCGCACGGATGCGGTCATTGACGTGACGCCCTACGGCGCGATCACCGCGCACCGCGGCGGCAGGGAGCTTGCGGACATGGAGCAGCTCGCGCCCTACGTCGCCGGCTTTTCCGACGACGGCAGCGGCGTGCAGGATGCGGACGTGATGCGCGCCGCGATGCGCAAGGCGGCAAGCCTCGGCAAGATCATTGCCGCGCACTGCGAGGACAACACCCTCCTGCACGGCGGCTATATCCACGACGGCGCGTATGCCCGCGCCCACGGGCACAAGGGCATCAGCAGCGAGAGTGAGTGGCGGCAGCTCGCGCGCGATCTGGAGCTGGTGCGCGAGACGGGCTGCGCCTATCATATGTGCCACGTGTCCACCAAGGAGAGCGTGGCGCTTATCCGCCGGGTGAAGGCGCAGGGGCTGGACGTCACCTGTGAGACTGCACCGCACTACCTCGTGCTGACCGAGGACGACCTGCGCGAGGACGGCAGCTTCAAGATGAACCCGCCCCTGCGTACGCAGGCCGACCGGCAGGCACTGATCGAGGGCATCCTCGACGGCACGGTGGACATGATCGCGACCGACCACGCGCCGCACAGCGCGCAGGAAAAGGCCAAGGGCCTCGCCGGGAGCGCCATGGGCATCGTCGGTCTCGAGACGGCGTTCCCCATTCTCTACACCCACCTTGTGCGCACCGGCGTGCTGACGCTCGGCAAGCTTGTGGAGCTCATGGCGGTCAACCCCCGAAAGCGCTTCGGCTTCCCGCTGCGTACGGACGATTATGCCGTCTGGGACCTGAACACGGAATACCGCATCGACCCGGCGCAGTTTTGCTCCATGGGAAAGAGCACGCCCTTTGCCGGACAGACGGTCTACGGGCGGTGCGTGCGCAATGTCTGCGGCGGCGCCGTCGTCTGGCAGGACGCACAGGTCTGAGCGCCTTACACCTACATACAAAAATACATCACATACAGAACCTTTTACGTACTGAGGAGGAAATCACATGCCCAAAAGAACGGATCTGAAGAAAATTATGATCATCGGCTCCGGCCCGATCGTCATCGGCCAGGCTGCCGAGTTTGACTATGCCGGCACGCAGGCGTGCCTGTCGCTCAAGGAGGAGGGGTACGAGGTCATCCTCGTCAACTCCAACCCCGCCACGATCATGACGGATACCTCCGTCGCGGACAAGGTGTACATGGAGCCGCTGACGCTGGAGTATGTGGCGCGTATCCTGCGCAAGGAGCGTCCGGATGCGATCGTCCCGGGCATCGGCGGCCAGACCGGTCTGAATCTGGCGATGCAGCTCGAGCAGAAGGGCGTGCTCAAGGAGTGCCAGGTCGAGCTTCTCGGCACGGACAGCGACAGCATCCGCCGCGCTGAGGACCGCGAGCAGTTCAAGGAGCTCTGCCAGAGCATCGGCGAGCCGGTCATCCCGTCGCAGATCACCTACAACCTCGAGGAGGCCAAGGCCGCGGCCGCAGCCATCGGCTATCCGGTCGTGCTGCGCCCGGCGTTCACGCTCGGCGGCACGGGCGGCGGCTTTGCCGACGATGAGGCGCAGCTCGTCGAGCTGGGTATGCAGGCGTTCAAGCTCTCGCCCATCCATCAGGTGCTGATCGAAAAGAGCGTCAAGGGCTATAAGGAGATCGAGTTTGAGGTCATGCGCGATGCGTCCGACCGCGCCATCACCATCTGCGGCATGGAGAACATCGACCCCGTGGGCGTGCACACCGGCGACTCCGCCGTCGTCGCGCCGATCATGACGCTCAGCGACCATGACATGAAGATGCTCAACGACAGCGCGATCAAGATCATCCGCACGCTGAAGATCCAGGGCGGCTGCAACGTGCAGTTTGCGCTCAACCCCAAGACCTCGGAGTACTTCCTCATCGAGATCAACCCTCGCGTCTCCCGCTCGTCGGCGCTGGCGAGCAAGGCCAGCGGCTATCCCATCGCGCGCGTCACGGCCAAGGTCGCCGTCGGCATGAACCTCGACGAGATCGCCGTCGCCAACACGACGGCCGCGTTCGAGCCGTCGCTGGACTACGTGGTCGCAAAGCTGCCGCGTTTCCCGTTCGATAAGTTCTCGACCGCCGCCAACACGCTCGGCACGCAGATGAAGGCCACGGGCGAGGTCATGGGCATCGGCAGCACGCTCGAGGAGTGCCTGCTCAAGTCCGTCCGCTCGCTGGAGATCGGCGCGCAGCACCTCTGGCTGCCGAAGTTCCAGAACATGACCAAGGCGGAGCTGACCGAGTACCTGCGCCAGTTCCGTGACGACGGCCTCTTTGCCGTCGCGCAGCTGCTGCGTCTGGGCGCGAGCGTGGACGAGGTCGCTGCGCTGACGATGATCACGCCGTTCTTCCTCGAGACCATCCGCGGCATCGTGGACATGGAGCAGACGCTCTGCACGCACAAGGGCGACGGAGAGACGCTCAAGCAGGCCAAGCAGATGGGCTTCTGTGACCCCTATATCGCGCGGCTCTGGGGCGTGCGCGAGGAGGATGTGTATGCCCAGCGCGTGCAGCTGGGGCTCTACCCCGCCTACAAGATGGTGGACACCAGCCACACCGGCGCTTACATCCCCTATTTCTACTCCACCTACGCCCCCGGCGCAAAGAGCGAGGCGCGCCGCTCGGACAAGAAGAAGGTCGTCGTGCTCGGCGCGGGTCCGATCCGCATCGGTCAGGGCGTGGAGTTTGACTACTCCACCGTCCACGCGGTGCAGACCATCCGGCGCGCGGGCTATGAGGCCATCATCATCAACAACAACCCCGAGACGGTCTCCACCGATTACACGACCGCCGATAAGCTGTATTTCGAGCCCCTCACGCCTGAGGACGTCATGAACATCCTGCACGAGGAGCAGGCCGATCAGGTGATCGCCAGCCTCGGCGGCCAGACGGCCATCAATCTGGCGCAGCCGCTCATGACGCGCGGCGTGCAGATCATCGGCACGGACTGCGCCGCGATCGAGCGCGCGGAAAACCGCGACTGCTTTGAAAAGCTGCTGCTCGAGCTGAACATCCCGCAGCCGATGGGCGCGGCGGTGACGAATCTGGACGACGGCCTCAAGGCGGCGCACGCGGTGGGCTATCCGGTGCTGGTGCGCCCGTCGTTTGTGCTGGGCGGCCGCGCCATGGAGATCGTGGCCGACGACGAGATGCTGCGCCACTATCTGCAGAATGCCGTGCGCACCGGCGAGGGCAAGCCCGTGCTGGTCGACAAGTACATCTCCGGCCGCGAGGTCGAGGTCGACGCCATCTGCGACGGCAGAGACGTGTTCGTGCCCGGCATCATGGAGCTGGTCGAGCGCACCGGTGTCCACTCCGGCGACTCCATCAGCGTCTACCCGCCGTTTTCCATCTCCGACAAGGTCAAGGGCACGATCCTGACCTATGCCAAGAAGCTCGGTCTGGGCATCGGCATCGTCGGCCTGTATAACATCCAGTTCATCGTCGATAAGAGCGACCATGTCTACATCATCGAGGTCAACCCCCGCTCGTCGCGCACGGTGCCGTTTTTGTCGAAGGCCACGGGCTATCAGCTCGCGGACATCGCCACCAACGTCATCCTCGGCACGAGCCTCAAGGAGCAGGGCATCTTCGACCTCTATCCGCCGGAGAAAGAGCGCTGCTATGTCAAGGCGCCGGTGTTCTCCTTTGCCAAGCTCCACGGGCTGGACGCCTACCTCTCCCCGGAGATGAAGTCCACGGGCGAGGCCATCGGCTACGACAAGAAGCTCTCGCGCGCCATGTACAAGGCGCTGCAGGCCTCCGGCATGAACGTGCAGAACTACGGCACCGTGTTCGTGACGCTGGCCGATGAGGACAAGCCCGAGGGCCTGCCGCTCGTGCGCCGGTTCTATGAGATGGGCTTTAACATCGAGGCGACCGCCGGCACGGCTGCCTACCTCAAGTCCTTCGGCATCCGCACGCGCGTGCGCGGCAAGATCAGCGACGGCAGCCACGAGATCCTTGATTCCATCCGCAGCGGCTACGTCAGCTACATCATCAACACCCGCTCCATCCATTCGAGCGTCCACGCGCAGGACGGCGCTGCGATCCGGCGCTGCGCGGTGGAAAACGGCGTGACCGTCTTTACCTCGCTCGATACGGTGCGCGTACTGCTCGACGTGCTCGAGGAGACGACGCTGGCCGTGTCCACGATCCACGCGGAGTAAGCCGTGCAGCAGAGAGTTTTCACCATTGCGGAAAACGCGCCCGTCGCCCGTGACACCTACCGTTTGCAGCTCACGGGGGACACCGCCGCGATCACCGCGCCGGGGCAGTTTGTGGACATCCGGCTTGCCGGACGCTTTCTGCGCCGCCCCGTGTCGGTGTGCAGCTGGAGTGACGGCGCGCTGACGCTGTATTATAAAGTGGCGGGCGCAGGCACGGCGCAGCTGAGCACGCTGGCGCCGGGCACGGAGCTGGATCTGCTGGTCGGTCTCGGCAACGGCTTTGACACCGCACCCGCCGGTGCGCGGCCGCTGCTGGTCGGCGGCGGCGTGGGCGCGTCCCCGCTGTACGGTCTGGCGCAGCAGCTCGTGGCCGAGGGGCGCAGCCCGCTGGCCGTGCTCGGTTTTCGCACGGCGGCAGAGGTGCTGCTTGCCGATGCGTTTTGTGCGCTCGGCATCCCCGTCACGGTTGTGACCGAGGACGGCACCATGGGCGCGCGCGGCTTCGTGACCGAGGCGCTGCCCGAGGGTGGCACCTATGTGTATGCCTGCGGGCCGATGCCCATGCTGCAGGCGCTGTGCAGCGCGACGCCGCTCGACGGTCAGCTGAGCCTCGAGGCGCGCATGGGCTGCGGCTTCGGCGCGTGCATGGGCTGCACCTGCGAAACGACGCACGGCAGCAAGCGCGTCTGCAAGGACGGGCCCGTGTTCACAAAGGAGGAGATCCTATGGCCACAACAGCCGTAACGCTCTGCGGGATCGAGCTCGAAAACCCCATCATCCCGGCCAGCGGCACGTTTGGCTACGGGCAGGAGTTTGCGCAGCTGTATGACATCAATATGCTCGGCACGTTCTCCTTCAAGGGGACGACGCGCGCGCCGCGCTTCGGCAACCCCACACCGCGCATCGCCGAGTATGTCGGCGGAATGCTCAACGCGGTGGGGCTGCAGAACCCCGGCGTGGACGCGGTCATCGCGCACGAGCTGCCGGAGCTGAAAAAGGTGTTTCACAAGCCGGTCATGGCGAATGTGAGCGGCTTTAGCGTGGAAGAATATGCCGAGGTCTGCGCCAGGCTTGACGCGCAGCCGCAGGTCGGCTGGCTGGAGGTCAACATCTCCTGTCCGAACGTCCACGGCGGCGGCCCCGCCTTCGGAACGGATCCGAAAGCTGCTGCAAGCGTCACAAGGGCAGTAAAGGCTGCGGTCAAAAAGCCCGTTATTGTGAAGCTTTCTCCGAATGTCACAAGCATTGCGGATATCGCCAGGGCGTGCGAAGACGCGGGCGCGGACGCGGTGAGCTTAATCAACACGGTGCTTGGCATGCGCATCGACCTGCGCGGCAAGAAGCCGCTGCTGGCCAATAAGACCGGCGGCATGTCCGGCCCCGGTATGTTCCCGCTGGCCGTGCGCATGGTCTATCAGGTGTATGAGGCGGTGCGCATCCCCATCGTGGGCATGGGCGGCGTGACGAACGCGCAGGACGTTCTGGAGCTGATGCTCGCGGGCGCGACGGCGGTCGGCGTGGGCGCGGCGAACCTGGTCGAGCCGTATGCCTGCAAGCACATCATTGAAACTCTGCCGGACGCGATGGCGCGCTTCGGCATCGACGATCTCAGGGACATCATAGGAGGAGCACATCATGGGTAAGGACGTTATCATCGCGCTGGATTTTGACAGCCGGGAAAAGACGCTCGCATTTCTCGACCGCTTTCAGGATGAGAAGCCGTTTGTGAAGATCGGCATGGAGCTGTTTTATGCCGAAGGGCCGGATATCGTGCGCCAGATCCGCGCGCGCGGCCACAAGATCTTTCTCGACCTCAAGCTGCACGACATCCCGAACACGGTCAAAAAGGCGATGGCCGCGCTCTCGGCGCTGGATGTGGATATCATCAACCTCCACGCTGCCGGCACGAAGGCCATGATGAGCGCCGCGCTCGAGGGACTGACCCGGCCGGACGGCACGCGCCCGCTGCTCATCGCCGTGACGCAGCTGACCTCCACGGATCAGGAGCGCATGGAGCGGGAGCTGCTCATCCACGCGCCGATCGACGAGGTCGTGCTGCACTATGCACGCAATGCGCGCGATGCCGGTCTTGACGGCGTGGTCTGCTCCCCGCTGGAGGCGGGCAGCATCCATGCGCGCTGCGGCGCGGACTTTCTGACCGTGACGCCCGGCGTGCGCTTTGCCGACGGGGAGAGCGGCGACCAGAAGCGCGTCACGACGCCGGAGCGCGCCCGGGAGATCGGCTCGGACTACATCGTTGTCGGCCGCCCGATCACACAGGCGGACGATCCCGTCGCCGCCTATCGCCGGTGCGTGGCCGCGTTCGTCGGCTGAGCGCCGGACCAGAGACTTTTTCAACAGGAGGAACTGCTATGGATATCAAACACGAAGTTGCGCGCAGCCTGCTCTCGATCGAGGCAGTGTTTCTGCGCCCGCAGAAGCCGTTCACGTGGGCCAGCGGCATCAAGAGCCCCATCTACTGCGACAACCGCCTCATCCTGACCGCGCCCGAGGCGCGTGATCTGGTCGAGCGCGCCATCGCCGAGACGGTCAAGCGCGAGTATCCGCAGGCGCAGGTGCTCATGGGCACGGCCACGGCCGGCATCGCCCACGCCGCCATCGCCGCGCATCTGCTCGGTCTGCCGATGGGCTATGTCCGCTCGAGCAGCAAGGATCACGGCCGCCAGAACCGCATCGAGGGCAAGCTCGTCCCGGGGCAGAAGGTCGTGGTCGTCGAGGATCTGATCTCCACCGGCGGCAGCGTGCTCGACGCGGTGGACGCGCTGCGTGAAGCCGGCGCGGAGGTGCTCGGCGTCGTGAGCATCTTCACCTACGGCATGAAAAAGGGCGTGGAGCGGCTCGCCGCAGCGCAGGTCAGAAACGTGAGCCTCACGGATCTGGACACCGTCGCCAGCACGGGTGCACAGGAGGGCTACATCACCGAGGCCGACGTCGCGCGGCTGCTGGCCTTCCGCGAAAACCCCTCCGACGAGAGCTGGATCCGGGCAGAAAGTCAGGTGTGATATGAAGCATCTGATCGACATTATGCAGTTGACCCCGCAGGAGATCATGGAGCTCATCGACACCGCCTGCGCGATCATGGAGCACCCCGAGCAATACGCCCACAAGTGCGACGGGAAGATCCTCGCAACACTGTTTTTCGAGCCGTCCACGCGCACGCGCCTGAGCTTTGAGAGCGCGATGCTCTCGCTCGGCGGCAAGGTGCTCGGCGTCGCCTCGGCGGAGAGCTCGTCCGCCTCCAAGGGCGAGACCGTCGCGGACACCGTGCGCGTCGTCAGCTGCTACAGCGACATCATCGCCATGCGCCATCCCAAGGAGGGCGCGCCGCTGGTCGCGTCCATGCACGCGCAGGTCCCGGTCATCAACGCGGGCGACGGCGGTCACAACCACCCCACGCAGACGCTGGCCGACCTCATGACCATCTACCGCGAAAAGGGGCGGCTGGACGACCTGACGATCGGCCTGTGCGGCGACCTGAAGTTCGGCCGCACGGTGCACTCGCTCGTCGCCGCCATGAGCCGCTGCACGGGCATCCGCTTCGTGCTCATCTCCCCGGAGGAGCTCAAGCTCCCGCGCTACGTGAAGGATGAGTACCTCAAAAAGCCCGGCGTCCCCTACACGCAGTCCACGTCGCTCGAGGCCGTGATGCCGGAGCTGGACGTGCTGTATATGACCCGCGTGCAGCGCGAGCGCTTTTTCAACGAGGAGGACTACCTGCGCCTGCGCGACAGCTATATCCTCACGCCGGATAAGCTTGAGACCGCCAAGCCCGACATGAGCATCCTGCACCCGCTGCCGCGCGTCAACGAGATCGCCGCCGCCGTGGACAACGATCCGCGCGCCTGCTATTTCAAGCAGGTGAAAAACGGCCGCTATATCCGCATGGCGCTCATGCTCAAGCTGCTGGGCATCGACTGACGGGAGGAGAAACGTTATGCTTATTGATTCGATTCAAAACGGGATCGTCATCGACCACATCACGGCCGGCAAGGCCATGGAGCTCTACCAGATCCTCGGTCTGGACAAGCTCGCCTGCACCGTTGCCATCCTCAAAAACGTCACCAGCGGCAAGCTCGGCCGCAAGGACATCATCAAGATCGACCGGGTGCTCGACCTTGACTGGGACGTCATCGGCTATGTCGACCCCGGCATCACCGTCAACATCATTAAGGACGGCAAACTCGCCGAAAAGCGCCAGCTCAAGCTGCCCGAGCGCATCACAAACGTCATTCGCTGCAAGAATCCGCGCTGCATCACCTCCGTTGAGCAGGAGCTGCCGCAGATCTTCACGCTGACCGATGAGGAAACGCGCACCTACCGCTGCCTGTACTGCGAGACCAAGGCCGAAAAGTAAAAAGTCAAAAAAGAGGGAACCTTAAAAGGTTCCCTCTTTTTTGTACCTGTTACGTCAAACACCTGCGCCCTCGGCCTTGTCGGTCTCGCGGCGCTCTTCGATGGCCTCTTTCAGGATGATGTCCTTGACTTTCATCAGTCGGATCGTGTTGGCACGCTCGTTTTCATCGAGCTTCATCGTGATATACTTGATGTTTTGCTGCATCTGCGGAATTTTGACGTATTCGAGCGCGTTGACGCGCCGTCTCGTGCGCTCGATCTCGGCAGCTAAAAGCTGCGTGGCCTTCTCGACCTCGGCAAGGCGGAGCAGGTCGGGCAGAATGTCGCCGAGCTCGCGCACCGCGTCGTCGAGCTCGCCGCTTGTCTGCGCAAAGCCGTAGGGATAGATCTCCGACGGGTCGTTATTGCGCGTGTGGAACGAGTACTGCGGCACGTTGACGCTCATGATATTTTTAAACTGCATGTCAAGCTCAACGCTCTGGCGCGGATACAGAAGCGCCTGCTCGAGCATCTCGGGGCTCATTATTGCGCTTGCGACCTGCAAGGCGGCAAAAGCCTCCGTCAGCCCCTGCTCGACGCGCTCGCGCAGCTGCTTGTTAAGGCGCACGATGTCCATGAACTGACGCATCAGCTCATCGCGCTTGTCCTTGAGCAGCTTATGGCCGCGGGAGGCGGTTTTCAGTCGGCCCTTCATCTGGTTGAGCACCATTCGGGTCGGTGTTATGGTTGCCATGGGATCACCTCTTCCTTTCCGCGAAGCGCATTACTGCTGCTTCTTGGGAAGATACTTCGCAATGAACTCCGGCTTGATGCGCTTGAGCTCGCGCTCGGGCAGGATGGAGAGCAGCTCCCAGCCGATGGTGAGCGTCTCTTCAATGGAGCGGTTGGTCTCATTGCCCTGGGAGACATAGCGCTTTTCAAACTCTTCGGCGAACTTCGCGTAGAGCTTGTCGTCGTCACTCAGCGCCGCCTCGCCCAGGATCGTCATAAGCTCCTTGGCTTCCTTGCCGCGGGCGTAGGCCGCGAACAGCTGGTTCATCGTACCGGCGTGGTCGGCGCGGGTCTTGCCCTCGCCGATGCCCTTGTCCTTGAGTCGGGAAAGGCTCGGCAGCACGTCCACCGGCGG
>OHJH01000228.1_pt1 | contig 11493 bp, 3 predicted proteins | sample 1568471 | NCBI WGS metagenome assembly OHJH01 (sample SAMEA3879546, study PRJEB24766) | human gut metagenome | biome: human-associated habitat; feature: feces | place: USA | collected 1985/1987 | reverse complement strand
GTGTCTATTGCTGTCGGCAGAATTTTGCGCAACAATAATTTATTTGCATGTTTTAGCGAGTCCGGATTGTGAACTATTTTTGTACAAAATGCCGGAAGCCCGGGGACCCCTGAAGGGGTTCCCGGGCTTCCGGTGATGCCGTCTCTCTGTCAGAGACAGGCGTTTATTCAGCGGGTGTGCTTTCTGCGGGGCAGAACCACCACAGCGGCAGCCAGCAGAGCGGAGACGGTCAGCAGCATGACCCACAGAGTCACGGAGCTGGCATCACCGGTCTTGACGCCGGGCTGAGCAGGCTGATAGTTGGGATCCTTTTCGCCGCAGTCGGTGCACTTGCCATCCTTGTAGTGATGGCCGGTGGCGTCGATGACCATGGTCTCCACCTCACCGCAGCCGGTGCAGGTGCGGGTCTTTTCGCCGGGCTCGGTGCAGGTGGGCTGGGTGGTGACGATCCACTCGCCGAAGGTATGCTCATGGGCGGTGCAGACCACGTCGTTGCGGTCGCGGACGCGGATGCGGGGAGCCATGGGGGTGCCGTCGGCCAGGACGAAGGTGTTGTCATAGGAGGCCAGGCCCGTGGCGGAGATCTGGCAGCCCACGGACAGGTTCGCCACATCGTAGGAGGTGGTGATATAGCCGTCGATGAACACGCGGGCGATCTTGCCCTCGCTGTCGCGGACCAGGATGGTCTGGACCAGACCGTCGGCCATCTCATAGCCGGTGACGTAGCCGTTCAAGGTTACCAGCTGGCCCAGGACGGAGCCGTCGTTGATCTGGGTGGAGGTGACGGCTCTGGGAGTGACGGGAGTGGTCTCACCGATCTTCTCAATGGAGGAAACCTGCAGCTCGTTCTCGCCCTGATAGGTCTCCGTCACGCCGGTGACGCGGACCACGTCGCCGATCTTGAAGTCGCCGGCCACGGGGAAGCAGTTGATGCCGCCGGTCTCATCCTGAACATAGATGCAGTCGAAGAAGGCGGTGGCCTTGTCATAACCGGAGGCGTTGGAGGTCACGACACCCTCAATGGTGTACTTGTGACCGGCCTCGGTCTGGGCCTGGACCGTGGCAATGTCGGTGATCTTCACGGGGTTGATGCGGCCCAGCAGGTTCTCGCAGATCTTGTAGTTGGAGTAGTTCTTCTCGGAGCCGTTGTCACTGATGGTGGCCTGGACCTCGAAGTTGGACATGAAGGCCGCGCCGGACACGATGATCAGACCCTTGCCCTCCAGCTGCTCGCTGGCCATGGCCAGCAGACGGCTGTCGTTTTCGGCATAGGCATACTTGGGCACGTTGGCGCCGCCCAGGCCGTCCTTATCCACGTCCACGGAATAGGTGGTGGGATGGGTGTACACCACCGGAGTCACCGTAGCAGGCAGGGCAGAGGTGGGTTTGCCGTCTGCATCCACGGCATACACGGAGGCGCCGCCATAGTGGCTGAATACCTCGGTGTACAGGCGGTCATAGGGGTGAGCGGGGTCCACCTCCACGCCGTCGGTCAGGAAGCTCTGACCGTAGGTGTTGAAGTACAGACGCCACTTGTCCACGCCGTCGGCTGCGCTGCGGACATCGTCATAGGTGGCATCGTCCGCAATACGCAGGCTGGAGCCCAGGGCCTGGAGCACCTCGTTCTGGGTGGCGGCCATGTGCTTGATGGCGGGATTGCTCTGGATCACGTCATAGTTCTCGTAGTTGTCGCTCCAGCCGGCCAGGATCACGGTGCCGCCGCCGGCGTTGAAGGCGGTAATGGCCGCCAGCTCCGCGGCGCTGTAGGTCCGGGGATCGGTCTGGGCGTCCGCCAGGCGGCGGGAGGGGGCGGTGAGGATCAGGGCCTTGAACTTGGGATTGGAGCAGGCGGCGATCAGATCGTCGCTGGTCTTCAGCTCCACGGTGCGGACGTTGTACTTGCCCGCCAGGTTGCCGAAGTTGCCCATGGAATCCTTGTAGTTACCGGCCACATACTCGTTGTAGTGGGAGGCGTCGATGCCGATATACACCAGGTCGTCGGCATTCAGCACGTCCAGGGTAATGTCCTTGGTGAACACATACTCCTTGCCGTCCTGCTCCAGCACCACGGTGGCGGTGACCTTATAGACCCGGGCGGTATCGAAGGAGATATCATAGCTCAGGTCCAGGGTGCCGCTGGCGGGAACGGTGCCCGCGTCGGTGGCGGAGGTCAGCACCTGGCTGCCCACGGCATAGGTGATGGACTTGATCCTGGCGTCGGTGCTCTCGCTGTTGAACAGGGTGGTGGTAACGGTCATCTTCTCGCCGGTGACGGGAGTGGAGGTGCCGCAGGTCACATCGGAGATGCCCAGCTTCAGGGTCTCGCCCACCCACACGGGAGCGGTGACTGCCAGGTCGCCGTCACCCTGGGTGACGCGGATGTAGTAGTAGCTGTAGTCGGGGTCCAGGGTCACGGACAGGTCGCCGGTGGCCAGGACAGCGGGATCGTCCCAGGTATAGGCGGTCTTGCCGGAGTTGACAATGACCTCCACCTTGGAGATGGAATCGCTGGCGTCGGGGTCGTTGACGGTAACATGGATGTCCAGCTTCTCGGGGACCTCGGTGAGGCTGCTGCCCAGGAGCATACCGTTGACGGTGTAGCCGATCTCCAGGTTCTTGTCCTCGGTGGCGTACATACGCATGGCCCGCAGTGCGTCGTAGATGCCCTCCTCGGAGAAGTCGTCGGTGAGGATCACGTCGCGGGCGTCGTTGGCGTTGCCCCAGCGGCCCTTGTGGTTATCCTGGTTGTTGGTGGGAGCCAGGTGCCAGCCCTTATCCAGCGCCATGGTGTAGTACTCATAGCTGGGATAATAGCCGCCGGCGCCGATCTGGCCCTCGCCGTTGCCGGCCTCCACCATGTACATGCGGCTGTCGATGACGGGATCCCAGAAGGCGAAGTCACCGAAGGTGCCGAAGGTGTTGCCGGGGTGGTTGAACTGGCTGAGGCTGTCTGCGCCCTCCTGCTGGCTCAGCAGGGCATAGTAGGCGCGCATACCGGCATAGTCGGTCTTGTTGTTCAGGGTGGTGTTGTTGCGGGAGACGATACCGGGGGTATTGAAGGTGTTGATGTGGCCGGGACCGCCGGACCAGGTCATCTCGAAGCCGGCCAGAGCCACCAGGGAGCCGGCGTTGGCCTCGTTGAAGGCGGCCACGGCGGAACGGTAGCTGTTCCAGGTCTCCTGGCTGTAGGGGGTGGCCAGACTCATGTCATACAGAGCGCCCTCGGGGTTGGCCGCGCCGCTCTTGTCGAAGTAGTTGGAGTGGTCGGTGAAGGCCACAAACTGCACGTTGGCGCTGTCGGGCAGGTTCTTCACATAGCTCAGAGCGGACTCCAGAGAGCCTGCGCCGTCGGAATACTGGGTGTGGCTGTGCAGCTGACCGAAGTACAGCTGATACCGGGACTCGCCCACGGTGAAGAACCAGCTGAAGGAAGCGGACTTGCCGTCGGCGCGGGTGACGGTGACGGTAACATTGGTGCGGCCGTCGGTCATGTCGGCGGCGGGGGTGTAGGTGGCCTTGCCGCCGGCACAGACGGCGTTGACCTTCTCCCCGTTGACGGTCATTTCCACGGTGGGATTCTCACCGGCGTTGATGAGCTCAGCGGAGATGACAGGCCGCTTGTCGCTGCCGGTCTGGCTGCCCTTGAGCGGCGTCACGGCGCCGATGGAGGGCTCGTCCACCACGGTGACCACCAGGCTGCCGCTGTAGCTGGCGCCGGAGACATTGGTCACGCGGACGGTGAAGGTCACCTGATCGGACCCGGCCAGCATGGCGGCAGGCACATTGGCGGTGTAATTGCTGCCGTCGGCGGTGTAATCGGTGATGACACCGGCAGACCTGCCGTCCACCAGGATCTCCAGCTTCTGGACCGCCTTCGCATCGTCCACGGTAAAGGTCAGGGTGTAATCCTGGCCCCCCTTCACGGAGTCGGCGGAGGTGAACTTCACGGCGGGATCATTGACGATGCCGCCGTCCAGCTTCACGCTGTCGGCTACGCCATAGAAGAAGAAGGAGTAGATGGTGTAGTCCGTGACGTTGTACATGCTATAGGTCTTATAGCTGTCGCTATAATACTCCAGGAACTGGCTGTACGTGCCGTTGAACTTGGCGGTGCGGCTCTCCAGCTGATAGCCGCCCACGCCGCCGGAGCAGGGCTCCACGGTCCAGTCGGCGTCGTCGTTGGCGGTGAGGGAATAGAAGGCGTTGTTGCCGGTGCCGTTGGAGCACAGGTAGCCGTAGGTCTCGTTGCGGAAGCGATAGTATTCGCCGCTGCGCTCCACGGTGAACACCACGCCGCCGTTGCCGGGAATGGCCTTGCCGTTGGCCACCTGGGCGGAGACGTTGTTGACGGCGGGGCTGTCGGTGTTGTCATTCTGCCCGGCCAGGACGCCCTGGGCATTCTGGTTGAACAGCACCACCTGCGCGCCCTCCTGGGGCAGGCTGCCGGCGGGCTGGTCCGTCTCGTCGCTTACCAGATAGAGCTGCTGGGCAAACAGAGCCTCGTTGCTGCCGATGGTTCCGTAGGAGCTCCAATTGTTCTTCTCGGCGAACCACTCCAGATAGCTGCCGCGGCCCACGTTCTTGATGTAGAAGCAGTCCGCCGTGGCGGCGGCGCTGAGCGCCCAATCCACATTGGCCTTGTCCAGGGGAGTGCTGCTGTAGCTGGTGTCCATGGACAGCTTCTTGCCCTCGGCGGTGGAGAAGGTATAGGCGCCGCTCTCGGTGCGGTTCACGGTCCACAGCTCTGCATCCGTGTAGCCGGTGAGCTTGCCACCGGTCAGCTCCACATCCACGCCTGTGTTATAGAAGCCGTTGTACACGGAGGACAGAGCCTTTTTGTTGGCGGGGTTGAACACCACCACCTTGTCGCCGTTCTGCAGGGTGGTCAGATCGGTGACGATGCCGCTTTCCCGGGCGGGAACGGTGCTGAGCTTATACAGGGCCACGGGCTGCTGATTCTCGCTCTTATAATAGCGGAACCGGGTGCCGTTGGTGGCGGCTGCGTTATACTGCAGCGTGGTGTTGTTGCTGGCAATCTTCACATTACCATCAGCGAAGGTGATGGTGTTGAGCTCCGGAGTGGAGCCGGTGATGATCTTGTTCTTGCCGGACTTGCCGGAAATGTACTTTCCGCTGGCGGACTGTACGGACCAGCCGCCGGTCATGGGCGCGATGGTGAACGCGTACTTGGCGTAATCACCAACGATCTTGCCGTCGGTGATGGTCACGTCCACCTTGTTGCCCTCCTTGTCCAGGGCGGACAGGGAGCCGTCCATGATCAGGCTGCCCTTTTCATAGACGATCAGGTATTGACCGGACCAGTCCTCCTGTGCCTCGGTGACCTTTTCCCAGGTCCCGGACGCAGGCTCTGCCGCGAATACCGACACCGGCAGCAGGGAAACCAGCATGACCAGTGACAGCAGCGCAGACAGAAGCCTGGTGCGAACAGGTGTTTTCATCAAGCTATTACCTCCTTTAATTTCTCCCGGAGCTTCCCGCCCCACAGGTACTTTCATTGTAACATACGCTTCTATCAGTTTCCAGCTTTATTTGCAGATTTGACACAAATTTTGCTAATATGTGCACAAGGCATGGATGATTGCACAAAGCCCTGCTTGACAAGGGGGGCGCAACTTGCTATGCTGGTGTCACCAATTGCCGAAAGGACCGGTATATATGAAGAAAAAAACGAAGGGGCCCGGCCCTGCCGCCTGGCTGCGGGAGAATAAATGGACGTGCGTCGTGCTGGCGGCGGCGCTGGCGGTGCTGCTGGCGGCGCGGCTGCTGGCGGCTCCCGTGCCGGTGCAGTCCGACGAGCCGGAGAACCGCGCGGATTACGAAAGCGCCTCCGTGGACCAGATCCTCTCCGATTCCACGGAGAAGGACCCTGCCTCCGACAACGGTTATCGCGGCGAGCAGCTGCTGCTGGTCACCGTCCGCTCCGGCGACTATAAGGGCCAGCAGATGCAGGTATATAACTATGTGGGGCCCCTGTATGGCGGGCCGCTGAAGGTCGGGGACCGGGCCACCGTCCTGATCTCCACCTATTCCGACGGCACCGTCAATGCCACGGTGTATGAATTCGACCGTCTGCTGCCCCTTTGCATCGTGCTGGTGCTGTTCATCGCGGCAGCGGTGGCCGTGGGCGGCCGGACGGGGGTCAAATCCCTGGTGGCCCTGGCGGTGACGCTGGTGTGCCTGTTCGGCGTGCTGCTGCCGTCCCTGATGAAGGGTGCCAACACGCTGCTGATGACGTTTATCGTCTGTGCCTATGTGGCGGTGGTAAGCCTGACCATCGTAGGCGGCGTCCGGAAAAAGACCGTGTGCGCCATGCTGGGCGCAGTGGCGGGCACCGCCCTGGCCCTGCTGTTCGGCCTGCTGGCCCAGGGACTGACCCGCATCGACGGCCTGCGCATCGACGACGTGGAGCCCCTGCTGCAGCTGCGGCAGACCGGCACGCCCATCGGTCTGCGGGGCCTGCTGGTGGGCGGCATCGTCATCAGCGCCCTGGGCGCGGTGATGGACGTGACCATGGGCATTGCCTCCTCCCTGTCGGAGGTCCACGCCGCCAATCCGGAGCTGTCCCGGAGGGAGCTGTTCCGCTCCGGCATGAACATCGGCCGGGACATGGTGGGCACCATGACCAACACCCTGATCCTGGCGTTTCTGGGCAGCGGCTTTACCCTGATCCTGTACCTGTATTCTCTGGGACTGTCCCCCCGGCAGCTGCTGAGCTCGGCCTATGTATCCCTGGAGGTGGTCAGCGGCGTAGCCAGCAGCGTGGGCGTGATCCTGTCCATCCCGCTGACGGCGCTGATTACGGCAGAGGTCTTTACCCGGGAGAAGAAATCCGGAAAGAGCGCATAAGCATAGAAGGGTTCCCGCCCCCGACAGGCGGCGGGCGGACAAAATTTAAGTTAAATTACAGCTTCGGGGCGTATACTTACCGTATACGCCCCCGGATGCGTTGGGGGAAAACGAAGGGAGGTGCCCGGTGAAGGCGCTGGTAAAGGAATTGCTGCACCTGACGGAGGTGCGGCAGCTGACAGAGGATGTACGCGGCGGCGTTTCGCCGGTGCTGGTCACCGGCGTGGGACCGGTCCACCGGGCCCAGGTGGAGGCGGCCCTGCACCGGGACAGTGGACGGCCCCTGTGGGTGCTGTGTGCCGACGAACGGGAGGCCCGGCGCCAGGCCGGTGACCTGGCCGTGCTCACCGGGGAGACGCCCCTGGTGCTCCCGGCCCGGGAGCTTCAGTGGCGGCCTATGGAGTCCAGCCGCCAGTGGGAAAACCAGCGGCTGGCGGCCCTGTACCGCCTGGCGGACAGCCCCGTGGTGGTCACTACCCCGGACGCGCTGGTGCAGCGGTGCATCCCGCCCCGGGTGCTGGAGCGGACGGCACTGACCCTGGCCGTGGGCCAGCAGTGGGACCTGAACGCCCTGACCCGGCGGCTGGCCGGAGCCGGATATACCCGCTGTGACCAGGTGGAGGGCCCGGGACAGTTCGCCCTGCGGGGCGGCATCCTGGACGTGTTCTCCCCGGGCATGGAGCAGCCGGTGCGCTGCGAATTTTTCGACGACGAGATCGACTCCCTGGGCATATTTGACGCCGCCACCCAGCGCCGGGTGGAAAACCGCCGGGAGGCGCTGCTGCTTCCGGCGGCGGAGGTATTGCCCGGCTGGGAGGAGCATACGGCGGAGGACGCCGCCGCCCGGATGGAGGCCGCGGTGAAGCGCCTTGCCCGGAGGCAGGGCACCCAGGCCCTGCGGGACCTGCTGACCGCCGATGCCGCCCTGCTGCGCCAGGGAGTCACCCCCAACGGCGCGGACCGCTGCATGGCGGCGGTGTACCCGGAAAAGACCACCGCCCTGGACTATCTGCCCGCGGATGCCCTGATCTGCGTGGAGGACAGCGGCCGCACAGCGGAGGCCCTGCGGGGCTGGCTGTGGCAGCTGAAGGAGGACGTGTCCGCCGGAATGGAGGCGGGCTTTCTGGCCGGTGAGCTGGCGGATTTTGCCGCCTCGGAGCCGGAGCTGGCCCTGGGGCTGGAAAAGCATCCGGTGGTGCAGCTGGACGGTCTCACCACCGGGCGGCAGCTGCTGCAGCCCCGTGACCTTCTCCAGCTGACGGCCAAGCAGCTGTCCAGCTACGGCGGCTCCCTGGAGCTGGCCTGCACGGACCTGACCCACTATCTCACGTCGGGCTACCGGGTGATGGTGCTGTGCGGCGGCGAGGTCCGGGCCCGGAACCTCCGCCGGATGCTGGCGGACCGGAAAATCCCCGCCGCCGTGGACCTGTCCGGGGAAAAGTCCCCGGAAAAGGGCACGGTGCTCATTGCCGTGGGAGCCCTGTCCGCCGGGTGCGAATATCCGGAGGGGCGGCTGGCGGTGCTGACGGAGGGGCAGCTGACCACGCCCCTGTCCGGCCGGGCCAAAAAGCCCCGGCCCAGGCGGGACAGCAATCAGCAGAAGCTCCAGTCCTACACGGACCTGACCCCCGGGGACCTGGTGGTCCACGCCCATCACGGCATCGGCCGGTTCGTGGCCATGCTGCGCATGCCGGTGGACGGGGTGGAAAAGGACTATATCAAGATCGCCTACGCCGGGCAGGACGTGCTGTACGTTCCGGCCACGTCTCTGGACCTGGTCAGCAAGTACATCGGCCCCGGCGAGGACAACGAGCGCACCAAGCTCAATAAGCTGGGGGGCACCGAGTGGGCCAAGACCACCCGCAAGGCCAAGGCCGCCGCCAAGGACCTGGCCGAGGGCCTGATCCGGCTGTATGCCCAGCGCCAGCGGCTGGCAGGCCATGCCTTCTCGCCGGACAGCCCCTGGCAGCAGGAGTTTGAGGACGCCTTCCCCTACACGGAGACCGACGACCAGCTCCAGGCCATCCGGGACATCAAGGCCGATATGGAGCAGCCCCGGCCCATGGACCGGCTGCTGTGCGGCGACGTGGGCTACGGCAAGACCGAGGTGGCCCTGCGGGCGGTGATGAAGTGCATTCTGGACGGCAAGCAGGCCGCCATTCTGGTGCCCACCACCGTCCTGGCCCAGCAGCACTATGCCACGGCGGTGAACCGGTTCCGGTCCTTCCCGGTGAACATCGAGGTGCTCTCCCGGTTCCGGACCCCCGCCCAGGTGCGGGACATTCTGGCCCGGACCCAGGCGGGAAAGGTGGACCTGCTGATCGGCACCCACAAGCTTCTGCAGAAGGACCTGCAATTTCACGACCTGGGGCTGCTGGTCATCGACGAGGAGCAGCGCTTCGGCGTTACCCACAAGGAAAAGCTCCGAGAGCGGGCCCGGCAGGTGGACACCCTGACCCTGTCCGCCACCCCCATTCCCCGGACCCTGAATATGGCCCTGTCCGGCATCCGGGACATGAGCACCATCGAGGAGCCGCCCCACGACCGCCAGCCGGTGCAGACCTATGTGATGGAGCACGAGTGGCCCGTCATTGCCGAGGCCATCCGCCGGGAGCTGAGCCGGGGCGGCCAGGTATATTACCTGCACAACCGGGTGGAGAACATCGAGTCCACCGCCGGACGCCTGCGGCAGTGGCTGGGGGAGGATGCGGCCATCGGCATTGCCCACGGCAAAATGGCCGAGCGGGAGCTGAGCTCCGTCATGCAGCAGATGGCCGACGGCGAGATCCAGGTGCTGGTGTGCACCACCATCATCGAGACCGGCATCGATATCCCCAACGTCAACACCCTGATCATCGAGGACGCGGACCGGCTGGGCCTGTCCCAGCTGCACCAGATCCGGGGCCGCATCGGCCGCAGCGCCCGCCGGGCATATGCCTATCTGACCTATCGCCCCGGCAAGGTGCTGACGGAGGTGGCCGGCAAGCGCCTGTCCGCCATCCGGGAGTATGTGGCCTTCGGCTCCGGCTTCCGCATCGCCATGCGGGATCTGGAGATCCGCGGGGCGGGGAACCTGCTGGGCCCGGAGCAGTCCGGCTATCTGATGAGTGTGGGCTACGACATGTATCTGCGGCTGCTGAACGACGCGGTGCTGGAGCAGCAGGGGAGGGGAAAGGACATCCGCCCCGACTGCTCGGCGGACCTGGCCACCTCCGCCCACATTCCGGAGCGGTATGTGCCCTCCGCCCACCAGCGCATGGACCTGTACCGCCGCATGGCGGCCATTCGCACCACGGAGGAGGCGTCGGACCTGGTGGACGAGCTGACGGACCGCTACGGCGACCCGCCCAAGCCGGTGATGGCCCTGCTGGACGTGGCCCTGCTGCGGGCTGCCGCCGCCGAGGTGTTCATCACCGATATCACCCAGAGGGCCGGTGTGGTGGCCTTCACCTTTGACAGCCGCGTGGACGTACCCAGCCTGATGGCCGTGTGCTCCATGCCCGGCTACCGCAATCGCCTGCGTCTGTCCGCCGGGGAGCCTCCCCGGCTCCGGCTGCACCTGGCCCCCGGGGAGGACGCCCTCTCCGCTGCCGGGAAGCTGACGGAGGAGCTGCGGCTGAAAAAAGAAGAGCTGGGCAAAGCTGCCCGGGAAGGAGATAACTTATGAAAAAAGCATGGATCCGTCTGGCCGCCTCGGTGGTCCTGTCCGCGCTGCTGGTGGTGGGCATTTCCGCCAGCGGTATCCTTACCAACGGCCACCGCACCGACGGCCTGTTCTATCAGGCCAGCGGCATCCGGCCCGATGCCGAGCTGCTGACCGTCAACGGAGAGACCATTGACGCCGAGGAGTATCTGTATTGGCTGGCCTATGACTGCGAGTATCTGGCGTACAACGTTCAGGACCTTGACTTTGACGCGGAGCTGTCCGAGGGGATGACCTACGGGGCCTATGCCAAGCAGGACGCCCTGGAGACCGTGAAGCTGTACGCCGTGGTCCGCCAGTGGGCCAAGCGGGGGAATGTGACCCTGTCCGATGCCGACCGGGAGGCCCTGGAAAACCAGCGCCAGCAGTATATCACCTATTACGGCAGCCAGGAGGCCTACAGCAAGCAGATCCAGGGCATGGGCGTGTCGGAGGCCATGTTCGACGCCATCAGCCGGGGCTATTACCTGTATGCCGGGGTGCGTCAGGCGTTCTGTACCCCCGGCAGCGCTCTGTACCCTGCCCAGGAGGACATTGACGCCCTGGCCCGGCAGAAGGGCTATGCCACCAGTCTGCTGCTGTACTGGCCCCTGGACGGCCAGGATGACGACAACACCCGCCTGGCGGCCGAGAGCTTTGCCCAGCAGCTGCGGGACGCCCAGGACGTTACCGCCGCATATCTGGACCTGGCGGGCCAGCTGGGCATGGAGGACGTGACGGAGGCCGGCGTCACAGCCTCCGCCGGGGACATGGGCGAGACCCTGGCCGCCGCCGTGTCGGCGCTGGAGCCCGGCCAGGTCAGCAATGTCATCGACACCGGCAGCGCCCTGTATGTGGCCGTGGGCAAGGAGCTGGACCAGTCCGCCGTGGTCAATGCCCTGTTTGAAACGCAAATCAAGGCCGCCGTGGCCGACGCAAAGGTG
>OHJH01000224.1_pt1 | contig 11563 bp, 9 predicted proteins | sample 1568471 | NCBI WGS metagenome assembly OHJH01 (sample SAMEA3879546, study PRJEB24766) | human gut metagenome | biome: human-associated habitat; feature: feces | place: USA | collected 1985/1987 | reverse complement strand
GTGGTATAAAGAAGGAGTAATTATGTGCCGCCAAGGGAGTATACTCCCTTTCAACGTTTCAGCGGGCTGAAACGAACTCTCTTGGCGGGAAAGTAGAGAGGAAAATGAAAAAAGCAGTCAGCCTCCTGCTGGCGCTGGTGATGGCGGTGGGGCTCGTCGTTCCCGTTTGGGGCAACGATTTGCCCAGCGGCACGGAGCCGCTTTTTTTCTATGGGCAGGACAATAAACAGGAATGGCACTATTTTAACGGCACTGGGCTTGGCCAGGGCAATAGCGTGACCTTTGATAGGGTCTATAAGGATGAAGGAAATGACAGCTACACGCAGCTCACTGGCTTTACGGTAGATAGTCAGGCCACTGCCGCAGGCTTGACCGCCACGGTGAACGGCGGTGCACTGACGGTTACTGCCGCAAATGACTGTGATGCCGAAGTTAAGTTCGTGGTGATCGAGGCCGCAGGCGTGAAATACGCGCTGCGCGTTATCGTTAATGAAACCTCCGGCGGCAATCAGGGCGGCCAGGGCGGCCCGTCTTTTGCCGGAGACGTACAGACGTTTATAAATAGCAATTTTGAATATGGAACCGACGGAGGCTGGAAAGCAAAAGCGTCTGCAGAAGGTATTAAGGCGGCTTGGAATAAGCTTGGCACGGACGCACAGTGGTTCGCTGTGCAGAACAATCCGTGGCTGCTGGCTATGTTCGACAAGCTGAATATATTAGCGGATGGCTACTATCTGCTTTCCGAGAATACCGCCGTGCGGGTCACCGTGCCCGGATATTTGCAGGACGTGGTGCGTCTGTCTTGGAATAAGGAGACCAACACACTGACTGTCAGCTTCAATGAAGGACTGACGGCGGATAGATGGAAAAGCATTTATACCGGCGGCGGTAAGCGCGATTTTGCCGCGCTGTATTACACCTTTATCTATATTGGAGAGGGCCAGCGACCGGACTATTGGACTTGGGTCGATGGCAGCGAAAAAGCCATTGACGCTGTTATTGCGGAAGCCGGAACAAAGGCAAACTATGATCCCAATGACCGCGGCATCACAAATGGTATCTATGTGGCAAGATTTCAGAATGACGGCGAGATAATGGCGCTGCCCGGAAATACCTCCTATAACTCTACCAGTCGTGAGATCATCAGTTGGAAGGACAAGAGGACTGACTACTTTACCAATGTGATCGACACTACCGGAATGTCTAATATTTCCTTTACCTTGGACGAGGACGCCGGCCAGTCATATGGTCAGGGAAGAAACTGGCTGAACGAATTGGGTACACCGGCAGGCAACGAGCGCATTAAGACCTATACGACGGCAGAGGGCGTGACCCTTACCGTGAACAATGGCCTTGTGACGGCGCAGCTTGACGGCACCAAGCTGTTGGATTTGGAAAAGGTCTTGGCGTCCTATGTGACCGTCACAGCGCCGGAGGGCGCCACAGAGTACCGCATGGTAGGCAACGGAACCTCCACGGAACCGGGGGCGGCCGATGATGCCGGTGCAAAGTGGGAGGTTACTTCCATGAAGGACTGGCTTGCGAAGAAGGAGTGGTCTGCCGTTTCCGGCCCGATTCGTGTTACGCCCAATACGCTCAAGGAGCAAAAGGTCGGCGATGTGTCCTATTATGTCGGGAATACCATCACCGGTGTAAACTGCTGCGTTTTCGAGTGGAAGTTGGCTGACAGAACTACCAAGGTAGAGTATGTGTACTTCAATGCGACGCCCTATGTGCATACGGTGCAGACACAGAGTGTAAAAGAGGTAACGAGGGCGGTGGATAAGCCCACGCTGCAATCCGATGATGCTGCCCTGACGCTCAAGTGCCGTATGTTCCCGCAGGACAACGAGAACGCCCACTATATGCGCCTTACGGTGGAAAAGGGCGGGCAGACTGTCAGCGGTTTCTCTGGCGAGTATACTGTCTTTGTTCCCTACGAGTATGTGGGGCTTACATGGGAAGAAGCGCAAAAGCGGGCAGAACCGCCTGTCATTTATCACTATACGGATGCAGAGGTACTGAAGGAGGAGCTGACCGGTGAGTACACACAGTGGGGCATCTGCTTCAAGACCAGTAGCTTCTCGCCGTTTGTGATCAGCACGGCGGCGCAGAGCAGCTCCGGCGGCGGGTACTACTACGGCGGCGCGTCCACGCCCGGAATTTCCGCGGTGAAGACGGCTGATGCCGCCAAGAGCGCCACGGATTACACCTCCGGCATCTACGGGCTGACGTTCCGCAGCACGGCGGCGTTCAGCGGCTTTAAGGGCGTGCAGGTGGACGGCAGGACCATCGCCGCGGCCAACTACGTCGCCGAGGATAACGGCGGCATCGAGGTCTATCTGAAGGCGGTGTATCTGCGGACGCTGAAGGACGGCAGGCACACGGTGACCATTCTGTCCGACGCGGGCAACGTGACGATGAACTTCACCATCGGCGGGGTGGACAGCCCCACCACGTTCGACGCGGGCATCGGGGCCTACGTGGGCATGGCGCTGGCGTCCGTGGGCGGCATGGTCTGGATGCGGAGAAGGAAGCGCTGACCGGCCTATACGGCGGCGCACAGCCAGTACCCCGGCTTCGCCGGACCGATCGTGCGGCATACGACCAGTACCCCCGGCGAAGCCGGGGGTACTTTTTTTGAAATCAGCTATTGCAAAAACGCGAAAATGTGGTATCATACGTGCGAGCGCCGCACTCTGCTGGACGGAGGCGGCAGCAGGAGGTAAAACTATGAATAACGAAACGAAGCGCGGGACCTATTCCGTGCATGACCTGGTGCGCATTTCCGTGCTGGTGGCCATTATGCTGCTGCTGGAGGTCACGGGTCTGGGCATGATCAAGATGCCGGGGCTGGAGATCACCCTGCTGATGGTGCCGGTGATCGTGGGCGCCATCGTCATGGGGCCGGCCAGCGGCGCCATTCTGGGCGGCGTGTTCGGCTGCATCAGCTTCTGGGAATGCTTCGGCAGGAGCCAGTTCGGTGCGGTGCTGCTGGGTATCAACCCCATCTACACGTTCCTGGTGTGCGTGCCCACCCGTATTCTGGCGGGCTGGCTGTGCGGCGTGGCCTTCAAGGGCCTGAACAAGCTGGACAAGACGAACCTGTGGTCCTTCGGCGCGGCGGGCCTGATCGGCGCGCTGTGCAACACGGTACTGTTTATGACCACGCTGTGCCTGTGCTTCTACAACACAGAGTATATCCAGGGCTTTGTGGCCGCCCTCGGCAGCGCCAACGCATTCCTGTTCGTCATCGCCTTCGTGGGCGTGAACGGACTGGTGGAGGGCGCGGTGTGCCTGATCACCGGCGCGGCTATTGCCAAGGCGGTTATGTACAGCCGGGGCAAGCTGGCTGCCCGCAAGACCAACGCATAAGACGGGAGGCGCGCGTATGCTGCTGGCTTTGGACGTGGGGAATACCCATGTGGTCGTGGGACTGATGGAGGGGCGCGAGGTGCGCCGCAGCTTCCGTATCGCCACACGGCGGGACAACGCCGTGGGCGATTACGCCGTGGCACTGAGCCAGCTGTTGGAGCTGGCGGAGGTGGACAGGCGGGAGGTGGAGCAGGTCATCATCTCCTCGGTGGTGCCGCCGGTGACCCGGGCTTTACAGGGCGCGGCGCGGCTGCTGACCGGAAAAGAGCCGCTGGTGGTGGGCGGAAACGTCCGCTGCCGCGTACCGGTGCGTATCAAGCGGCCGGAGACGCTGGGCGCGGACCTGCTGACCGCCGCCGTGGGCGCGCTGGATCTGTATCAGCCGCCGCTGCTGCTGGTCGACATGGGTACCGCCACCACGGTGACGGTGCTGGATGAGCAGGGGGCGTTCCGGGGCGGGGCTATCCTGCCAGGGGCAAACCTGGCGCTGTCGTCCCTGGCGGGCGGCACGGCGCTGCTGCCGGACATCCCGCTGGCGGTGCCGGAGAGGGCCATCGGCGACGACACGCTGACGTGTATGCAAAGCGGGTGCGTGCTGGGCTCGGCACTGCTGCTGGACGGACTGATCGACCGTATGGAGGCCGAGCTTGGCCGGAAGGCCACGGTGGTGGCCACCGGCGGCATCGCGCCGGTGATCGCGCCGGCCTGCCGGCATGAGATGCACATGGCCGCAGACCTCATTCTGCGGGGACTGGCCGTGCTGTATGAGCAGAATAAGTGAAGGAAAGAACGCCTCCGGCAGTGCCGGAGGCGTTCTTGTCATATTTCAGCGGTCACTTCAGCAGATTGAAGGTCATGATGGTGGCGCCGAGGATCACCAGCACCACGCCGGTAGCGCGGTTCAGCGTTTTAGGTTCGGCCTTGTTGGCAAATACTGCGGCGATACGGGCCCAGATCAGGGTGAACACCACGCACAGCGCCAGTACCGTCCAGTCCGGCGCGCCGCCGATAGTGAAGTGGGAAATGGCGCCGGTCAGCGCCGTAAAGGTCATGATGAACACGCTGGTACCCACGGCGGTTTTCAACTCATAGCCCAGCACCGTGGTCAGGATCAGCAGCATCATCATGCCGCCGCCCGCGCCCACAAAGCCACAGATGAAGCCAATGACGATGCCGCAGACCACGGACTGGACGGCACGCTTTTTGGCGGAGACACCCAGCATGGCCTCCTTGGTGGTCATAACGGGACGGACGATGAACTTGACGCCCAGCAGGAACGTCATGATCACGGAGAAGCTTCCCATGGTGCGGGAGGGAACCAGGCTGGCGATGTAGCTGCCTGCCACGGTGAACAGAAGCACGGTGACCATCATAATGATGCCGTTCCGGATATCCAGGTTCTTGTTTTTGTGGTAGGTGTAGGCGGAGACGGCGCTGGCCAGCACGTCGGAGGCCAGAGCGATGCCTACCGCCATGTAGGGGTCCATGCCCAGAAATGTGATGAGCATGGGACTGATGACCGCCGCGGCGCTCATGCCCGCAAAGCCGGTGCCCAGTCCCGCGCCCATACCGGCGAAGAAGGTGACGGCCAGTGTCGTGATGAACTTCATGCGGTATTCCTCCGATGGACGCCCCCGGCGATGCCGGGGGCGTTTCGCTTATTTTTTGTTCAGGATATCCATGAACTCCTCGCCGGTGATGGTCTCCTTCTCGTACAGGAAGGCGGCCAGCTCGTCCAGCTTGGCGCGGTTGTCGGTGAGGAGCTTCAGCGCCTTCTCGTGCTGCTGCTTCACCAGTGCCACCACCTGTTGGTCGATCTTCGCCTGGGTCTCGGCGGAGCAGGCCAGAGACGTGTCGCCGCCCAGATATTGGTTCTGCACCGTCTCCATGGCCACCATGTCGAAGTCCCTGCTCATGCCGTAGCGGGTGATCATGGCGCGGGCCAGCTTGGTGGCCTGCTCGATGTCGTTGCTGGCACCGGTGGTGATGGTGCCGAACACCGTCTCCTCGGCGGCGCGGCCGCCGGTGAGGGTGGCGATCTTGTTCTCCATTTCCTCCTGAGACATCAGGTAGTGGTTGCCCTCCTCCACCTGCATGGTATAGCCCAGAGCACCGGAGGTGCGGGGCACGATGGTGATCTTCTGCACCGGGGCGGAATTGGTCTGCTTGGCCGCCACCAGCGCGTGGCCGATCTCGTGGTAGGCCACGATATGCTTCTCGTGATCGGTCATAATGGCGTTCTTCTTCTGGTAGCCGGCAATGACTATCTCGATGCTCTCCTCCAGGTCGGCCTGGGTGGCAAAGCGGCGTCCGTCACGGACGGCGCGGAGGGCAGCCTCGTTGACGATGTTGGCCAGCTCGGCGCCGGAGGCACCGGAGGCCATACGGGCGATCTTGTTGAAGTCCACGTCCTCGGCGATCTTGATTTTTTTGGCGTGTACCTTCAGAATGGCCTCGCGCCCCAGCAGGTCGGGCAGCTCCACGGGTACACGGCGGTCGAAACGACCGGGTCGGGTCAGGGCCGGATCAAGGGATTCGGGACGGTTGGTGGCGGCCAGAATGATGACGCCGGTGTTGCCCTCGAAGCCGTCCATCTCGGTGAGCAGCTGGTTCAGCGTCTGCTCGCGCTCGTCGTTGCCGCCGTACTGGCCGCCGCTGCGCTTCTGGCCGATGGCGTCGATCTCATCGATGAACACGATGCAGGGGGCTTTCTCCTTGGCCTGCTTGAACAGGTCGCGCACCTTGGACGCGCCCATGCCCACGAACATCTCCACGAACTCCGAGCCGGACATGGAGAAGAAGGGCACGTTGGCCTCGCCGGCCACAGCCTTGGCCAGCATGGTCTTGCCGGTGCCCGGAGGGCCCACCAGCAGCACGCCCTTAGGCATGGACGCGCCGATCTCCTGATACTTGGTGGGGTCGTGGAGGTAGTTGACGATCTCCGTCAGGTTCTCCTTGGCCTCATCCTCGCCGGCCACATCGGCAAACTTGATGCCCTCGGCGGACTTGACGTAGACCTTGGCGTCGGACTTGCCCAGGTTGAACATCATGGAGTCGCTGCCGCCCATTTTCTTCATCGTATTCCGGAAGATGACCTGCCCGATAACGATAAAGATCACCAGCGGCAGCACCCAGCACAGAATATCAACCAGCAGCGATGTCTGCTCGATCTCCTCGCCGGTGGTGGATACGCCCGCGTCCAGGAGCCGCTGCACCAGACCGTCGTCAGGCACGATGGCGGTCTTGTAGATGGTTTTGCCGTCGGTGGAGGTAAAGAGGATGCGGTTGCTCTGCTGCTGGATCTCCACCTGGCCGATCTCATTCTTCTCGGTCATGGAGACGAAGGTGTTGTAGTCCACCTCCTTGATCTGGTGCTCCGCCAGCCAGGGCATGGCCAGCAGGTTGAACAGCAGCACCAGCAGTACCACGATCATGTAGTAGTAGATCAGAGGTTTCTTGGGGGATTTGACCTCGTTCATGGTAAGGCCTCCTTGTTCTGCATAGCTTTTTTTCTTTGATGAATTACCCTACCACATTTTGCTCGAAGTGTCTATAAGCAAATCCACAAAAACTGCGGGAAAACCCCGTTCCGGAGGCCGGAACGGGGCAGAATTTACGTTTCTGACACAATTACAGGGCGGCGAACAGACGGCTGCCGGTGCGGTGGAGCCAGCGCAGCAGCACCAGCGTCAGCACGACGGTCAGCACTGTCCAGGCCAGCAGATACCACGCTGCACCCATGTCGATACCGAACGGGTAGTACAGCACGCCGACAAGGGCGGCGTACACCCAGCCGCCCAGCATGGCAAGCAGCACCGTCAGACGCTGCTTGATGACGGTGATCTCATTGGTCCAGACCAGGTTGGGGCGCTTCAGGTCCATGGTCAGGCCGAAGGCTGCCGACAGCCACACAAAGGCCTGAGGCAGCGCTATCAGCAGGAGGGCCAGCGGCAGGGCGGGGCGGACGGCCAATAGTATCAGTACAGAGGTGACTGCCATGGGGATACCCGTTACCAGCACCTGTACCAGCAGCTTTGCACGCAGTACCTGCCACGGTGTCACCGGCAGGGACTGTGCCAGCCACAGGTTCTTCCCCTCCAGGGAGATGGAGGAGGAGGCCATGTCGTTCATGGAGCCTACCAGGCACAGGGCGGCGCACAGCATCGCCGCCAGAAGACCGGAGGCCTCGCCACCGGCCATTTCGTATATAACAGGCAGCAGGTCGCTGCTCTTTACCAGCAGCAGCACGCCCAGAATGGGCAGCATGACCGTGCCCAGACCGCAGTTGAGCATATAGTTGGGACTGGCGGTGAAGCGGCCCAGCTCCTTACGCAGCAAGGCGGCGGGCACACCGGCGGCCCTGACGGCCGTCTCCTTATAAACGGCCTTGGCGCCGCCGTTGTTGGCGGTGGCAATGGACAGGAATGTGCGGCTGAGCAGCAGGTATGTGAGCGCGCACAGCGCCGCCATTACGGCCAGCACCAGCACGACAGCCAGATAGTCGCCGGCGCCCATACGGCCCATGAGATATAGGGGATAGGCGCTGCCGCGGATGGCTTCACCCACCTCATTCAGGTGCAGCATGAGCTGCTCGATCAGTTCGTTGGCGCGGAAGCACACCATGTAGTACAGGGCAAAGAACGCCAGCGCGATCAGGGTGGTAAGGAGGTTCTTGCGCTTGAGCTTGCTGTGGATCTTGGCTACCACCCAGCCCAGCAGACAGGAGAGCACCAGCACCAGCAGGGAGACGGCCAGAATCAGCGCGATGCCGCCAAGCACAGTGGCGGCGGTCAGCACACCGACGGCCCAGTAGACGATGACGCAGGGCAGCAGGATCACGCCGGAGAACATCAGACCCATCAGGTATACACCCAGCAGCCGGGAGGCCAGAATGGCACGCACGGGGATAGGCAGCGACAGCAGCAGGTCGTTGTCCTTGGCCTGGTACAGGCCGGAGAACGTGTTGAACACGCTGCCAAACACGCCCATCAGCACACCGACCAGGGCAAAGAGGGTGAAGTACAGCCAATCCAGACCGGCCTCGTGCAGGGGAGCGCACAGACCTATGGAGAACAGCGTGAACATACCGCCGATAACGCCCACCATCAGCAGCACATACAGCACGATCAAACTGACGGTGCTTGCCTTGGACCGGGGTTTGTTCTTTTTCGCGTCGTAGAAGTAGCTGCGGAAGATCTCGGACAGCTGTTTTTTCAGCAATAATTTGACCATCACTCCGCCTCCAGCTCCAGGAAGACCTCCTCCAGGGAGTCGTCGCCCTTGACCTCCTCCATGGTGCCGGAACGGATGAGCCGGCCGCCCTTGATGATAGCCACCTTGTCGCAGAGCTTTTCCGCTACCTCCAGCACGTGGGTGGAGAAGAAGATGGCGCCGCCGTTGTCGCAGACCTCACGCATCATGCCCTTGAGCAGGTGGGCAGCCTTGGGGTCCAGGCCCACGAAAGGCTCGTCCATGATGATGACCTTCGGGTCGTGGAGCCACGCGGCAATGATGGACAGCTTCTGCTTCATGCCGTGGGAATAGGCGGCAATGGGTTGGGCCAGGTCGCCCGTCAGCTCAAAGGCATCCGCGTAGGTGCGGATACGAGCCTGCCGGGTCTGGGCGTCTACGCCGAATACGTCGGCGATGAAGTTCAGATATTTGATGCCGGTCATGTAGTCGTACAGATCCGGGTTATCGGGGATGTAGGCCATCTCCCGCTTGCAGCCCAGGGGATCGGCCTTGATGGATCGGCCGTCGATGGTGATCTCGCCCTGGTCAAATTGCAGGATACCCACCACGGATTTCAGCGTGGTGGTCTTGCCGGCGCCGTTATGGCCGATGAAGCCGTAGATCTCGCCGGGGGCGATGTGCAGCGACAGATCGTCCACGGCCTTCTTCTCGCCGTAGGTCTTGGTCAGATGTTGAATGTCCAGCATGGGGTCAGTTCCTCCTATTTCTCTCCTAAGCTTCTATTGTGGGGCATTATCAGCCGCGGCTGCGGCTGATGATGCGGACGATGCCCATAACGGCGGCGTACAGCACGCCGGCCACAGCCCAGATGATCCAGCTGTACCGGGGTTGGCCGTTGCCGTGGGGACCGTAGGTGTACAGCAGGAACACCGCCGTGGCGGTGAGCCAGTAGATCATGGTGACGGTGCCCATCAGCTTGTGGTGCTTTTTCTGGGGACGGGTGTAGTCGCCCTCCTCCAGCAGCTGCTCCATGGCGCCCTGATACACGCCGGCTGTGACCAGGGCCAGACAGCCGATGGCCACCAGCACCAGCAGCGCGCAGACAGCGGCGATATAGAGCAGGTCGCTGCCGCTTATGCACATGGCGGCGAACAGCGGTACGGCGGCCAGCACACACAGCACCACGCCCACGGTGACGAGCCGGGTATGGGTGTCCTTGTATTCCCGCTGCCGCTGGCGGACCATGCCCTCCACGCCGTACTCCGTTTCGAAGGGCTCTTCCTCTAAAAAGCGGTAGTCGCGCACGTCCGCGTCGGTGCGCAGGAAAATGCTCACCGCGACAGCCAGCAGCACCAGCATCACGCACAATCCGATGCCCGCCGCCGCGTTTCCGCTGATAGGGAAACGCTGCACCTCGCTCATGCCGGCCAGCAGGATCAGCGTGACCGGGGAGGTGATGCACAGGGCGGTGGCTATGGCGATCTTCGGCGCGGCGGCCTTACGCAGGGCCAGGTAGGCGGAGGCCTGCTTCATGGTGACGCGGCGCAGGGGCGTGTCATCCTCCTGGGCCGCGGCACAGGGCGTTTCCTCCTCCAGTTCGTCCTTTAGCAGGAAGTCGGTGGAGACACCGAACAGGCGGCTCATCATCACGACCTTATCCATATCGGGAACGGACTGTGCGCCCTCCCATTTGGATACGGACTGGCGGGTGACGCCCAGCTTCTCGGCCAGGTCCTCCTGGCTCCAGCCTGCCTTTTTCCGCAGGGACACGATCTTGTCAGCTAAAATCATAGGTATGCGCTCCTTCCGTATGACGGCGGGTGCCGCCGTTTGGTTTTGATGGCGCTATCATACGGGTTTTGCCGGTTGCGGTCTATAAACCGGGGCTGGAAATGTGTCAACCGGCGGTTGCGTTTCGGATTTTTGGGCAGTTTTCCCCTTTTGCTACAGGCTTATTGTACGCGAAAACGTTTTCACTGTCAACTTACAGTACGGTAAGATTTTATTAAGATATGTGCAAAAAAAAGAGCCGCCCGGCGGGCGGCCCGTCTGTATTTTGTTATTCCTCCGTGAAATGCACGTGGTTGAAGATGTGGTCCTGACAGAAGCAGTGGTACCCGACGCACTTGCTGCAGTAACGGAATTGCAGATCAGGGTAGTCGGTATCCGTGCGGCCGCAGACGGCGCACTTGTGGCGATAGCCCTGCTGCTGGGCCTGCTTGGCCTGCTGCTGTTGGGCCTGACGGAACTGGACGGTCTTGCGGGAGTTCTGGTATTTGGCGCGCTCCTTCAGGTAGTGGACCTCCGGCCAGATGAACACGGCGAAGTTCAGCAGGGCCACGATGGGCAGCACTACACCGGCCCAGTTGTGGGCGCCGATGGCCTTGATGATGTCGAAGGCGAACAGTGCGCCGTCCAGGTACGCTAGCCACTTCATCTTCACGGGGAGGATGAAGAACAGCAGTACCGTGGTGTCCGGGAACAGGAAGGCGAAGGCGAAGAACATGGACAGGTTCACATAGCCGGTGCCCGCTGCGGTCAGGTAGGGGTTGCCGGTGATGAGACTGGCCAGCACCACGCCCAGCACCGTCAGCAGCGTGCCGCTGATATAGTACAGGTTGAACTTGGCCGTGCCCCACTGGCGCTCCAGCGTGGAGCCGATCCAGTAATAGAAGTAGAGACTGATCAGCAGGGCAAAGGGACTGGAGTAGGCGGGCACGAACACAAAGGTCACCAGCCGCCACACCTCACCGTGGAGCAGGGCATTGAGATTGAAGGTCAGAAAGCTCAGGGCGTTGGCGTCGTTGGCCTGGGTCAGCAGCATGAGCACATAGACCGCCACGTTGCCGATGACGATAACGCGCATGAGGTTGGGAATGCCGAACCGGGGATGGGCGGCGCAGAAGCGCTGCACCCCGTCATAGAGTTTTTTCAAGGGGAGTGTCCTCCTGTGTACAAATTGTGTTCAGTATAACCCATAACGGCGGAAAAGTCA
>OHJH01000210.1_pt1 | contig 11773 bp, 9 predicted proteins | sample 1568471 | NCBI WGS metagenome assembly OHJH01 (sample SAMEA3879546, study PRJEB24766) | human gut metagenome | biome: human-associated habitat; feature: feces | place: USA | collected 1985/1987 | reverse complement strand
AAGTTACCTTCCGGGATCTCCTGCAACACCACCAGCGGACGCTGTTCGATGGTTTTGCCATCCAGCTGGAAGTTGATCGTACCGACCACCTGGTTTTTCTGCAGCGGCGCGTGCAGCTCGCTGCTGTTCAGCACATAGCTCGCTTTCAGGTCTTTCATACGACCGCGCGGAATGGTCAGGTAGACATCTTTATCCACGCCCAGCGAGGCGCGATCGCTGTCACCAAACCAGGCTGGCTCAGAGGCGAACTCTTTCCCGGCTTTCAGCGGGCTGACGGTTTCGAAGAAGCGGAAGCCCCAGGTGAGCAGTTTCTTACTCTCGGTTTCACGCCCTTTAAAGGTACGTCCACCCATCACGGCGGAGATCAAACGCATCTGGCCTTCGGTTGCCGAGGCCACCAGGTTGTACCCGGCGCGATCGGTGTGACCGGTTTTGATGCCGTCAACGTTCAGGCTGTTATCCCACAGCAGACCGTTACGGTTGGTCTGGCGGATGCCGTTGAAGGTGAACTCTTTCTCTTTGTAGATGGAGTATTCGTTCGGCACATCGCGGATCAGCGCCTGGCCAATCAGCGCCATATCACGGGCGGAGCTGTACTGACCTTCAGCGTCCAGGCCGTGCACGGTCTGGAAGTGGCTGTTTTTCAGGCCCAGCGCGTTGACGTAGCTGTTCATCAGGCCAACGAACGCGTCCTGGCTGCCGGCGACGTAGTCAGCCATTGCCACGCAGGCGTCATTACCCGATTGCAGGTTGATACCACGGATAAGCTGGGAAACCGGCACCTGCATGCCAGGTTTCAGGAACATCAGCGAGGAGCCGCGGAACACCGGGTTGCCGGTTGCCCAGGCGTCATTACCGATGGTCACCACATCGCTCTCTTTGAACTTGCCCGCTTTCATCGCCTGGCCGATAACGTAGCTGGTCATCATTTTGGTCAGGCTTGCCGGATCGCGACGCGCATCGGCGTTCTGTTCCGCCAGCACTTTGCCGGAGTTGTAATCGATCAGGATATAGGACTCCGCATCGATCTGCGGAACGCCTGGGATCATGGTTTTAATGTTCAGGTCATCGGCATGCGCAGCGGAGAGGGCAGCTGCGGACAGCGCCGTGGTGAGCGCCAGGCGCTGCACGAAACGAGCGGAAAAAGTGGTCTTCATGGTCGAACAACGACATCCGTGATGGAGTTAAAAAAAGTGCCTTACTATAGCAAAAGCTATACCGGCAGGCATCTGACTTTGCGCGTGAGAGTGTGAATCATACTTACACAAATTGACAAACTCAGACACCTTTCCTGACTACTGGGCGCGGGTTACAAAAGATTGTAACTGCGCTTCGCTCTGCAGACGCTGCTGCAGTGCACTGGCCTCAGACTTATTGCTGAACGGCCCTAACTGGATACGCCACACCGCGCCATTCTGCGTCACGCGACCCGGCACGGAGAACTGCTGCGCCAGGCGCTGCTGATACTGCTGCGCGCGAGTCTGATCGCTTACTGCGCCAACCTGCACCACATAGCTTCCGCTGGCCGCTGCGGCGGCGGCAGGCGCACTGGCAGCCGGTGCCGCGCTGTGAACGGTGCCCTGCACCGAACCAGGTGCCGTCACCGGGGAGTTACGCGTGGCAGGCGCAGCCGTCTGCGTAACCGGCTCTGTCTGGTTCACCGGCGTAGCGGCAGCAGGCTGGGTGGTGGTGTTCATTGCGGGCTGCGCGGCCTCGCTGCTCTCCAGCACGCCAGAGGCGAGCGGCGTTTGCGCGCCGAGGAAACCGCCGCTGCGCACCGGGGCACCGGTCGGATCATCGCTTTTCAGCGTATCGTTACTGATCGGCTGCACGTTAGCCTGCGTTTCCGCTGGCTGTGCGGCAATCGGCTGCATCGGCTGGGCTTCGTTCGGCTGCGGCGCAGCGCTCATGCCGCCCCCGCTCAAATCCGGGCGCGCGGGCAGGGCGTAAGTCTGCTGCGCCACTTTGGTACAGGCCATCCCTGGGCCAGAGAGCGAGCCATCCTGCGCGACGATAATTGGATCGATGCGCACTTTGGTGTTATTCGAGGTGTTCAGGCGATCGGCAGAGGCGCGCGACAGCGAGATAACGCGATCGCTGCCGTAAGGACCACGGTCATTAATGCGCACCACAATCATGCGGCCGTTCGCCAGGTTGGTGATACGCGCATAGCTCGGAATTGGCAGCGTCGGGTGCGCGGCAGTAAGCTGCATCGGATCGAATGCTTCACCGGAGGCGGTCAGGTTGCTGCCCGGCTCGGCGTCATAGATGGCGGCAAAGCCCGCCTGGCTGAAGCGGGAGGGATCCTGCACGATGGTGTAGCGTTTACCGTCGCGCTCATAATCCTGATTCGCCGTGGCGTTAGGTGTTTCATAGCGCGGCTCAGCGCCGCTGATCTCCACCACCGGGCCGTTGCAGACCGCAGGCTGTGGCGCAACCATCGTCTGCTGCTGATTATCATTACTCGTACAGGCCGCCAGTAACCCTGCTGCTATACAGATCCCAGGCCAAAGCTTATGCATTGCGCACCTCTTAAACGTTCTTGGACAACATTTTTCTGTGGGTATGGATCGACATCACGATACCAAACCCGGCCATGAGTACGATGAGGGCGGAACCCCCGTAACTGATCAGCGGCAGCGGAACGCCTACCACCGGCAAGATACCGCTTACCATACCAATATTTACGAATACATATACGAACAGAATCAGCATCAAACCGCCAGCCATCACCCGGCCGAAGGTGGTTTGCGCCCGCGCAGCGATCCACAGCCCGCGCATAATCAACAGCAGGTAGAGCGCCAGCAGGATCAATATTCCTACCAGGCCCAGCTCCTCCGCCAGGACGGCGAAGATAAAGTCCGTGTGGCGCTCCGGCAGAAACTCCAGCTGTGACTGGGTACCGTGCAGCCAGCCTTTGCCGCTGAGGCCGCCGGAACCAATGGCGATTTTCGACTGAATAATATGGTAGCCCGCGCCGAGCGGATCGGTTTCCGGATCGAGCAGCATCATCACGCGCTGGCGCTGATAATCATGCATCAGGAAGAACCACATTATCGGAATAAAGGCGGCGACAAGCAGCGCGGCAATGCCGATTAGCCGCCAGCTCAGGCCGGAGAGGAACAGCACAAACAGCCCGGAGAGCACCACCAGAATCGAGGTGCCGAGATCCGGCTGCGCCGCCACCAGCAGGGTAGGGACGAAGATCAGCACCAGCGCAATGCCGGTATTTTTCAGCGACGGCGGGCAGACATCGCGGTTGATAAAGCGCGCCACCATCAGCGGTACGGCGATTTTGGCAATCTCCGAGGGCTGAAAACGCACCACGCCGAGATCGAGCCAGCGCTGCGCGCCTTTGGAGATAGCGCCGAAGGCGTCAACCGCAATCAGCAGGATAACGCAGAAAACATAGAGATAGGGCGCCCATCCTTCATAGACGCGCGGCGGCACCTGCGCCAGCACGACCATGACCACCAGCCCCATAGCGATTTGGCCGATTTTACGTTCGGTCATGCCGATATCCTGGCCGCTGGCGCTCCAGATAACGATGGCGCTGTAAAACAGCAGCGCGAGAATGATCAGCAGCAGCGCTGGGTCGAGATGGATCTTATCCCAGAACGATTTTTTGTTCGGATTATCCGTCATGATTATTGGTCCTCTGCCGCGGCCGTGGAGGGGTTTTCCGCCGGCAATTCGGTGTTGTTGTCGCCAAGCATAATGTGGTCGAGGATCTGCCGCATGATGGTACCCACGGCCGGACCTGCGCCGCCGTTTTCCAGAATCATGGCGACGGCGACCTGCGGATTGTCGTACGGGGCGAAAGCGGTCATCAATTTATGGTCACGCAGACGCTCGGCAATACGGTGGGCATTATAGGTTTCGTTCGCCTTCAGGCCGAAGACCTGCGCGGTACCCGATTTCGCCGCCGCTTTGTAAGGCGCGTTGGCAAAGTATTTGTGACCGGTACCGTTAGGGCGGTTCGCGACGCCATACATGCCATCTTTGGCAATCTCCCAGTAGCCGGAGTGAATATCACCCACCGGCGGCTGTGTGGGCTGCTTCCACGGCACTTTTTTGCCATCCTCGACGGTGCTCATTAACAGGTGCGGCACTTTTACGATGCCGTCATTAATCAGCGTCATCATCGCTTTGTTCATCTGGATCGGCGTCGCGGTCCAGTACCCCTGGCCGATGCCGACCGGGATGGTATCGCCCTGATACCAGGGTTTCTTAAAGCGCTTCAGTTTCCATTCGCGGGTTGGCATGTTGCCGGAGCGCTCTTCCGAAAGGTCGATGCCGGTGTAGTGGCCGTAACCGAACTTGCTCATCCACTCGGAGAGCCGATCGATGCCCATGTCGTAAGCAACCTGGTAGAAGAAGGTATCGGCGGACTCTTCCAGGGATTTGGTGACATTCAGATGCCCGTGTCCCCATTTTTTCCAGTCGCGATACCGTTTTTCGGAACCCGGAAGCTGCCACCAGCCGGGATCGAACAGGCTGGTATTGCGGGTGATCACCCCGGCGCTGAGCGCTGAGACCGCGACATAAGGTTTAACCGTTGACGCTGGCGGGTAGACGCCCTGGGTGGCGCGGTTAATCAGCGGCGTGTTCGGGTCATTGAGCAGCCCGGAGTAATCCTTGCTGGAGATACCATCCACAAACAGGTTTGGGTCGTAGCTAGGCGTTGAGACCAGCGCCAGGATACTGCCGGTGCGCGGATCGGTCACCACGACCGCCGCGCGGCTACCGGCGAGCAGGGTTTCAATATACTGCTGTAGCTTAAGATCGAGCGTCAGGTAGATATCGTGTCCCGCCTGCGGCGGCACCTCTTTCAGCTGGCGGATCACGCGGCCCCGGTTGTTCACTTCCACTTCTTCATAACCGGTCTGGCCGTGCAGCACATCTTCGTAGTAGCGCTCTATGCCGAGCTTGCCGATATCGTGAGTCGCGGCATAGTTGGCAAGCTTGCCATCTTTATCCAGCCGCTCGACGTCTTTATCGTTGATTTTCGACACATAGCCAATCACATGGGTCAACGCAGAGCCGAAGGGGTAGTAGCGGCGCTTATAGCCTTTTACTTCCACGCCGGGAAAGCGGTACTGGTTGACGGCAAAGCGCGCCACCTGCACTTCCGTGAGGTTGGTTTTCACCGGAATCGAGGTAAAGCGGTGCGAGCGCGCGCGCTCCTTTTTGAAGTTGGCGATATCGTCATCGTTCAGATCGACCACATCGCGCAGCGCGTCGAGGGTTTGCTGCACGTTATCGACCTTCTCCGGCATCATCTCCACCTGGTAGATGGTGCGGTTCAGCGCCAGCGGCGTGCCGTTGCGATCGTAAATAATGCCGCGACTGGGCGCGATGGGCACCAGTTTGATGCGGTTTTCGTTGGAGCGGGTTTGATAGTCCGCAAAGCGGACGATTTGCAGGTTATAAAGGTTGGCGATCAGCACGCCGGAAAGCAGCAATATCCCCGTAAAAGCGACTACTGCCCGGCGCACAAACAGCGCGGACTCAGCCGTATAGTCGCGAAAAGAGTTCTGTAATTTCATCCGCTGCTAAATCCGCCTAAGACTCGTTACTCACGGTGATAAGGATGGTTGGTCGTGATACTCCATGCGCGATACAGGCTTTCGGCAACCAGCACTCGCACCAGCGGGTGAGGAAGTGTCAACGCAGAGAGCGACCAACTTTGTTCAGCTGCCGCTTTGCAGGCGGGAGACAACCCTTCCGGGCCGCCGATCAGCAGGCTGACATCGCGTCCGTCCTGCTTCCAGCGCTCCAGCTCATGTGCCAGCTGCGGCGTATCCCACGGTTTGCCGGGGATATCAAGGGTGACGATGCGGTTTTTGCCGGCGGCGGCCAGCATCAGTTCACCCTCTTTATCGAGGATGCGCTTGATATCCGCGTTCTTGCCGCGCTTGCCGGCGGGAATTTCCACCAGCTCAAACGGCATATCTTTCGGAAAACGGCGCAGATACTCGGTAAAACCTGTCTGTACCCAGTCCGGCATTTTTGTGCCGACGGCGACGAGTTGCAGCTTCACGCATTAACCCCAGAGTTTTTCCAGCTCGTACAGACGACGGCTCTCTTCCTGCATGACATGGACCATGACGTCGCCCAGATCAACGACCACCCAATCGGCGGCGCTTTCACCCTCTACGCCCAGTGGCAGCATGCCCGCTGCGCGGGACTCCTGAACCACGTGATCCGCGATAGAAGCAACATGGCGGCTTGAAGTGCCGGTACAGACGATCATGCAATCGGTGATGCTCGATTTGCCCTGAACGTCAATGGCGACGATGTCCTGACCTTTCAGGTCGTCAATTTTGTCGATAACAAAATCCTGGAGTGCTTTACCCTGCAAGTGTTCCCCCTGGGTGAGTAAAAAATGTACTGGTCATAAACAGCCTGACATTATACCTGAAAGACGGCGAATGTCGGGACAAAAGTCCAGGCTTCGCGACATGAAAAGTGGGCTATCATCCCATCCTGGCCGCGCGATTGCATCGCCAATTTTGTAAAACAATTTCTGCGCGCGGAGAATAGCAGCCTGCGGGGTCCTGTCAATTACCGAATCACTACAGCTTAAAAGGTGGATGAAAAAGCGGCTACTTATCGTCAGGATGCCAGACCACGCGGCTGTTTAGCACCCGCAGCGTGGCAAAATCGTCGCGCAGATCCACCCGGCTCCAGCAACCCTGGTCGATATGGAAATGCCACAGCGACGAGGCGGGCATACTCAATAAACGGGCAATCAGCAGGCTGATCACCCCCTGGTGGCTGGCAATCAGCACATTTTTCTGCGTCTGTTTTAGATCCTGCAACAGCGTAACCATGCGCTCGACCCTGGCTGAGAAATCCTGAAAACCTTCACCATTAGTCGTAACCGCATGCTGCCAGTCGGTACACCATGCGGCGTAGCGCTCGGGATCGTCGTGCGTTAAATCGCGGTGGTGGCGCATCTCCCAGTCGCCAAAAAACATCTCATTGAGCAGGGGCGTGGTGTGAGTTTCGATATCGCGCGATGCCAGCACGCGCGCAGCCGTCTGTTGGGCGCGATCCAGTTCGCTACAGAGCACATAATCAAACGGCACGGCGTGGAGCAGGTCGTGAAGGGTTTGCGCCTGGGCTAATCCTTTTGGCGTTAAGGGCGTCGGGGCGTGTCCGCTGTAGAGCCCAGCCACGTTCGCTTCGGTCTCGCCGTGGCGTATTAACCAGAGTCGCATGCACTTCTCCTGTTGATCGCGCGGTTTAGCGGTAGAGGTCCTGCTGATGGATGTACTCGAGCACGGCGGCAGGCAGCAGATCGTCGCACGGCTCACCGTGCGCCAGCCGCTGGCGAATACGCGTGGCGGAGATATCAAACCACGGCGTTTCGGCAAGATAGATTTTACCGGCGGGCAGAGTGTGCAGATCCTCTACGCGGGTTGTAAGGTGTGCGTCCAGCCAGCGCTGATGCGCCTCTTCGCTCATCGTCAGGGCATAACCCGGGCGGCGGCAGACTATCAGGTGGCAGTTATCAAGAATGGTGTCGTAGCGATGCCAGCTGTGAAAGGTGAGCAGCGAGTCCTGGCCAATAATAAATGCCAGCGGTGCCTGCTCGCCAGACTCCTGCCGCCACGCCTGCAGCGTCTCCGCGCTGTAGGAGGGCTCATCGCGCATCAGTTCACGCTCATCAAGGGTAAAGAGCGGTTTATCAGCGATTGCCAGCTCGACCATGGTTTTGCGCTGCTGGCTGTTCGCCTCCGGCTGCGGGCGATGGGGCGGCACATTATTGGGCATGATCGTCACTTTTGACAGGCCAATAAGATTTGCCAGCGCTTCCACCGGTTTCAGGTGACCGTAATGGACAGGATCGAAGGTGCCGCCAAACAGCGCGTGTAACTGTTTCATATCAACCATCAATAAAGATGTCAGCGAGGGCTTTGTGACAGAGTAGCAGAGAGAGCCCCTCCAGCTCCGCCCAGACCGACTGACCGTAATCCTGCTTGACGATCAGCTCAATACGGCTCAGCAGATGCACTGCCTGGCGAAGCTGATCGGCACTCAGCCGGTTCAGCGCCTCCGTCGTCGCGCCGCGGCGGTTTTGCCACACCCGGTGCTTATCAAACAGCGCGCGCAACGGCATCTGTGTCATCTGGCGTTTCAGCGTGACCAGCAGCAGCAGCTCGCGCTGCACGGTACGCAGCAGGATCACCGGCTCGCACGCCTCCAGCCGCAGCTGGGTCAGAATATGTAACGCGCGCTTGCTCTTACCGGCCAGCAGGGCATCGACCCAGTGAAACGGCGTGAAGTGCGCGGCATCATTAACCGCCTGCTCAACGCGGGGCAGGGTAAGCTTGCCGTCGGGCCATAGCAGCGCAAGGCGTTCGAGCGCCTGCGCCAGCGCCAGCAAATTCCCCTCGTAGCAGTAGCAGAGGAGTTGATTGGCGGCGTCGTCCAGTTCCAGTTTGTTCTGTTTTGCCCGTGCTGCCACCCAGCGTGGCAGGTTCGCCTGTTCGGGTGTCTGGCAGCTGACCTGCACCACCTGCGTATTAAGCTGGCTAAGCCAGGCAGCGTTCTCCTGTGCTTTGGTAAGCTTATTGCCGCGCACAATCAGGATCAGATCCTCATGCAGCAGGCCAACCAGCTTTGCCAGCTGTTCGTTCATCGCGGCATTCGGGCCGTTATCCGGCAGCTGTAACAGCAGGGTTTGTCGACTGGCGAACAGGCTCAGCGCCTGGCAAATAGAGAAGATCGCATCCCAGTCGGTGCTGGCATCAAGCGAAAAGGTGTGGTGTTCAGTGAAGCCCTGCGTAGCGGCAACCTGCCGCACCGCATCCTGGCTCTCTTGCAGTAGTAACGGGTCGTTACCGAGCAGCAGATAGGCCGCGCGCAGCCCTTCATTGAGCTGCGCGCGGAGTTGTTCCGGATAAAGCCTGAGCATTAGCTACCTGGCGTTGCCGGGGCGGTCTTCACGCGTGAGGATGAAGAGATCTCCTTTTGCGTGTTTTTTTCGTCCGCCGTACGCACGCTCGGCAACTGGCGAATCAGCTGCTCCGCGGCTTTGTTGTACATCTCCTGAATAAGAATCTCCTGCTCCGCCGCTTTTGCCAGCGCCTTCTGCGGGTTATCGAAGAACGACCGGTACACGTTGGTGCTGATCGGGTAGATATCGTGACCCGGGATCAGCACCGATGCGTTAACGGTCAGTACCATCTGATACTCAGCAGCCTGGCCATTCTGGAAAACAGAGGCGGTGTCATTCCCCATAGACACTGAGCCGAGACGCAGCGACGGCACATCCTGTCGCGTTGTGCTCTCATCCAGCAGCGTGACGCCATTGAGGCGCAGCTGGCTACGGATAGCGCGGCTCAGCGGTCCATTTGGATCGCCGGAGTTAAAGATCATCGTTTTCATTTCCGGCGGCACCTGGGTTGTGCTCCGCAGATGCCAGCCGCATCCGGCGGTGACGAGCACCGCCAGGGTTACGAACAGTGTTGCCAGATATCGCACGCTTCCTCCCGCGCTTAACCAACGACCAGATTGAGCAGTTTACCCGGTACATAAATCACTTTACGTACGGTAACGCCCTCAAGATATTTCGCCACCAGGTGCTCCTGGCCTGCGCGTTCACGAACCTGTTCTTCTGTTGCATCAACAGCGACGGTAATTTTACCGCGCACTTTGCCGTTGACCTGCACGACGACCAGCGTGGTGTTCTCAACCATCGCTTTCTCGTCGGCAACCGGCCACGGCGCGTTATCGATGTCGCCTTCACCGCCCAGCTCCTGCCACAGCGTGAAGCTGGCGTGCGGGGTGAACGGGTTGAGCATACGTACCACGGCCAGCAGCGCTTCCTGCATCAGAGCGCGATCCTGCTCGCTCTCCTGCGGCGCTTTCGCCAGCTTGTTCATCAGCTCCATGATCGCCGCGATGGCGGTGTTGAAGGTTTGACGGCGGCCGATATCATCGGAGACTTTGGCGATGGTTTTATGCACATCGCGGCGCAGCGCCTGCTGATCGTCATTCAGCGCAGCCAGATCCAGCGGCGCGACGGCACCCTGGGCGGTGTGTTCGTAGACCAGTTTCCAGACGCGTTTCAGGAAGCGGTTTGCCCCCTCCACGCCGGACTCCTGCCACTCCAGCGTCATATCTGCCGGGGAGGCGAACATCATAAACAGGCGCACGGTATCCGCGCCGTAACGCTCTACCATCTCCTGCGGGTCGATGCCGTTGTTTTTCGACTTCGACATCTTGCTCATACCGGTGTAGACCAGCTCATGGCCCGCTGCATCGGTCGCTTTCACGATACGGCCTTTCTCGTCACGCTCGACGATAGCTTCCTTCGGTGACACCCAGTTACGCTCGCCGCTTTCGCCGAGGTAGTAGAAGGCATCTGCCAGCACCATGCCCTGACACAGCAGCTGTTTTGCCGGTTCGTCAGAGTTGACCATGCCCGCATCGCGCATCAGCTTGTGGAAGAAGCGGAAGTAGAGCAGGTGCATGATGGCGTGTTCGATACCGCCGATATAGATATCAACCGGCAGCCAGTAGTTCGCCGCGTTCGGATCCAGCATCCCTTCGTTGTACTGCGGGCAGGTGTAGCGCGCGTAGTACCAGGAGGACTCCATAAAGGTGTCGAAAGTATCCGTTTCGCGCAGCGCAGGCTGGCCGTTAACGGTGGTTTTCGCCCACTCCGGATCGGCTTTGATCGGGCTGGTAATGCCGTCCATCACCACATCTTCCGGCAGGATCACCGGCAGCTGGTCTTCCGGCGTCGGCATCACGGTGCCATCTTCAAGGGTCACCATCGGGATGGGTGCGCCCCAGTAACGCTGACGGGAAACGCCCCAGTCGCGCAGACGGAAGTTCACTTTACGCTCGCCGACGCCTTTCTCTGCCAGCTTGTCAGCAATGGCGTTAAAAGCGGCGTTGAAGTCGAGACCGTCGAACTCGCCGGAGTTAAACAGCACGCCTTTCTCGGTCAGCGCCTGGGCGCTGAGATCCGGCTCGCTGCCGTCGGCGTTCAGGATGACCGGCTTGATATTCAGCTGATATTTGCTGGCAAACTCGTAGTCGCGCTGGTCGTGACCCGGTACGGCCATCACCGCGCCGGTGCCGTACTCCATCAGCACAAAGTTTGCCGTCCAGACCGAAATCGCTTCGCCGGTCAGCGGATGAATCGCTTTCAGGCCGGTATCGACGCCTTTTTTCTCCATCGTCGCCATTTCGGCTTCCGCGACTTTGGTGTTGCGGCATTCATCGATAAAGCTCGCCAGCTCCGGGTTGCTCTGGGCAGCCTGCTGCGCCAGCGGGTGACCAGCGGCAACGGCCAGATAGGTCACGCCCATAAAGGTGTCCGGGCGGGTGGTGTAAACGGTCAGCTTCTCATCGCTGTTCTGCACATCAAAGGTGATCTCCACCCCTTCAGAACGGCCGATCCAGTTACGCTGCATCGTTTTCACGGTATCCGGCCAGTGATCCAGTTTATCCAGATCGTTCAGCAGCTCGTCGGCATAGGCGGTGATTTTGATAAACCACTGCGGGATCTCTTTACGCTCAACTTTGGTATCACAGCGCCAGCAGCAGCCGTCGATAACCTGTTCGTTGGCGAGCACGGTCTGATCGTTCGGGCACCAGTTCACCGCCGAAGTTTTCTTGTACACCAGGCCTTTTTTATACAGCTCGGTGAAGAATTTTTGCTCCCAGCGGTAGTATTCCGGGGTGCAGGTCGCAATTTCACGGCTCCAGTCATAGCCGAAGCCCAGCTTCTTCAGCTGGTTTTTCATGT
>OHJH01000206.1_pt1 | contig 11894 bp, 10 predicted proteins | sample 1568471 | NCBI WGS metagenome assembly OHJH01 (sample SAMEA3879546, study PRJEB24766) | human gut metagenome | biome: human-associated habitat; feature: feces | place: USA | collected 1985/1987 | reverse complement strand
GCATATACCTGCATCCGGCTTTGCGCTGCGTTCAATCATTTCGGCTTTTTTCTGCTGTACAAAAAATAATCATAAAAGTGACGTATACTTACATCTCGATGTTCGGGCTTTCAGTGAGGGGGCGTTATGAACCATGTCTGGGGACTCCTGTCCCATCCCGATCGTGAAATGCAGGTGATCAAACGCGAAAACGAGACCGTTTCGCACCACTACACCCACCATGTGCTTATCATGGCGGCCATTCCCGTAATCTGTGCATTTATCGGTACCACGCAGTTTGGCTGGAGCTTCGGCGAGAATGTCGTCGTGCCTCTGTCGTTATCTACCGGTTTTTACCTGGCAATTCTCTTTTATGGCCTGATGCTGGCGGGCGTCGCGGTGATGGGGCGCGTTATCTGGTGGATGGCGCGTAACTATCCGCAGCGTCCGTCGCTGGCGCGCTGCATGGTGTTTGCCGGTTATATCGCAACCCCGATGTTTCTCAGCGGCATTGTCGCACTCTATCCGCTAGTGTGGCTCTGCGCGCTGGTCGGCACCGTCGCGCTCTTTTACACCGGTTATCTGCTCTATGTCGGCATCCCGACCTTCCTTAACATCAACAAGGAAGAGGGGCTCAACTTCTCCAGTTCGACGCTTGCCATCGGCGTGCTGCTGCTGGAGATCCTGCTGGCGCTGACGGTGATCCTCTGGGGTTATGGCTACCGCCTGTTTTAACTCTCCCCGCGTTGCTGGCACACCCTGCTGGCAACGCAATTTCTCGCAACGATTCTTCTCTGGCGGCAACCCTGCGCGGCGGCTATTATGCCAGAGCCAGCCCTGTTATAACTCTCATGAACAGAAGCGGTGTGCGTTATAACGCGCGTGAATAATTTTCAGAAGCCTCACCATGCAGAAATTTCGAGTCTCTCTTTTAAGCCTGGCCCTTGCACTGAGTGCGCCCTTCGCGCCGATGGCGCAGGCAAAAACAGCCGTTGCGGTTGCCGCAGCACAGCCGGAAATCGCCTCCGGCAGCGCGATGATTGTCGATCTGCAAACCAATAAGGTGATCTACTCAAGCCACCCCGATCTGGTGCGCCCGATTGCGTCTATTACCAAGTTGATGACCGCGATGGTGGTGCTGGATGCGCGCCTGCCGCTGGATGAAAAATTAAAAGTCGATATCAGCCAGACGCCCGAGATGAAAGGGATCTACTCCCGCGTGCGGCTGAACAGTGAGATCAGCCGCAAAGATATGCTGCTGCTGGCGCTGATGTCGTCGGAGAACCGCGCGGCCGCAAGCCTCGCGCACCACTATCCCGGCGGCTATAAAGCCTTTATCGCCGCGATGAACGCCAAAGCGCGCGCGCTGGGCATGACCCATACGCGCTACGTCGAGCCGACCGGCTTGTCGATCCAGAACGTCTCCACCGCCCGCGATTTAAGCAAGCTGCTGATCGCCACCAAACAGTACCCGCTGATTGGCCAGCTCAGCACCACGCGCGAAGAGATGGCGACCTTTGCTAATCCGGCCTATACGCTGCCGTTTCGCAACACCAACCATCTGGTCTATCGCGATAACTGGAATATTCAGCTGACGAAAACCGGCTTTACCAACGCTGCGGGCCACTGCCTGGTGATGCGCACGCTGATTGGCAACAAACCGGTGGCGCTGGTGGTGATGGATGCCTTTGGCAAATATACCCACTTTGCCGATGCCAGCCGCCTGCGTACCTGGATTGAGACCGGCAAAGTGCAGCCGGTGCCCGCTGCCGCGTTAAGCTACAAGCGCCAGAAAGCGGCACAGATGGCACAAACGCCGCCAGGCTCGGCGGGCGAATTGACCGCGCAAAACGATTAATTACTCCGGCAGCGTCCAGTCACCGTCGTTGAGTGGACGCTGCATAATCAACGTATCCCGCCAGTCTCCCTGCTTATAGCCGACGCTGCGCAGCTGTCCGGCTACTTCGAAACCATGTTTTTTATGCACTCTTAGCGAACCGGCATTGTTATGCCCGTCGCCAATCACCGCGATCAGTTGCCGCCACGGCCCCTCTTCACAGCGGGCGATCAGCGCGCCAAGCAGCGTCGAGCCGATGCCGCGCCCGGTCATACTGGCATCGACATAAATCGACTCTTCAAGGGTGTAGCGATAAGCCGGACGCGGGCGATAAAAACCGGCGTAGCAGTAGCCGACAATCACACCATGAAAGAGCGCCACCAGCCACGGCAACCCGTCGGCGGCGAGCTTGCTCATGCGGCTGCGCATCTCATCAATCGTGGGGGGCACTTCTTCAAACGAGGCGCGGCCATTCAGCACGTGCCAGGCGTAGAGGGAGGCAATGGCGTGTACATCGTCGGGGCGGGCGTCACGCACCTCGACCGCAGGACCAGAGAGAATATCAACAGCTGACATCGGGCGCGCTCCTTTCAACGCAACGCGCCAGAGAGAGGATTCTCTGGCGCCGTCGCTACTCTATTACGAAAGGCGCGTGCAGCACAAAACGGCGAGGGGCTATTTTATCGCCGGATCGGCGGGATGCTCTGCCTGAGCTGCCTCCTGCCAGAATTTGCGCTTACTGGTCTTGCCAATACCGGGGTTCATGCTGTTAGTCGGATCATTTTCCCGATAAAAACGTTTCAGCGCATCCGGCGCTTCATAGAGATGACCGACGTTATGCTCGGCGGGATATTGCGCCCCGCGCTGCGCCAGCAGTGCCAGCATCTGCTCCTTCAGGGCGTGCACATCGACGCCTTTTTTAACAATGTAATCCTGATGGAAAACGTGGCACATAAAGTGGCCGTAATAGAGCTTGTGCACCAGCTGGCTGTCAATCTCTGGCGGCAGGTGCTCAAACCACTCGGTGTCGTTGCGGCGCAGGGCGATGTCGAGCGCCAGAATATCCTCCACCTCGTCGGCATGCACCGCCTGATAGCGGATCGCGGCCCCGGCGGCGGCAAAACGGTGCAGAAACGCTTTGCTCCCTTCCTCCGGCGTACAGACAAAGAAGTCCCCTTCGGCGTCAGCGAAAAAGGCCTTCAGCCAGTTCTGCGCCTCATCAATGCCGCCGCCGGACATCTTCAGCAGCAGATGGTGCTGATACTTATCGCGCCACTCCTTCATGCGCGAGGGGAGATGCGAAGGGAAGAGACCACTGATTTTTTGCAATGAACGATCGATAAAGTGCGGTTTAAACACCGTCGCTTTATCGAGCAGCGCGTCGGTGCGCCCTTTGATATTGAAAAAGAGCGGCATCTTGTCAGTACCGAGCTTGTCGATCATCAGGAAGGTGTCTTTGCCATAGCGCTCGGCGATATCGTAAATATCGCGGTGCATGTACTCCCCGGCGACCGGCAGATGGTCGAAATTGGCCAGAATATGGCGGCGGATCTCCGTTAACACCGCAGTCTGGTTAGTGCCGATATAGAACACCTGCTGGCGCGCTTCTGCCGGGAAGGTGTCGAGACGCACGGCGAACACCGCCAGCTTGCCCGCACAGCCGGAGGATTCAAACAGGCGATCGGGGTCGGCGTTATAGCGCGCCGGGGTTTCGGCTTCAACATCGCGCACGCGGTTGATGTAATCATGATCGTGCCCGTGGCGCTGGTCGTGAAGCACATCGCTCGGGTTGATACGATCGTCATCCAGCTTGCCGAGGATCTGCTCCGGCGTTTCGCCAAGCTTAATGCCCAGATGATTGACCAGTTGCAGGCGGCCCTGATCGTCAATGCGCGCAAACAGCGACATCTCGGTGTAGGCCGGGCCGCGCTGCACCAGCGATCCGCCGGAGTTATTGCAGATGCCGCCAATCACCGACGCGCCGATACAGGAGGAGCCAATCACCGAGTGCGGTTCGCGTCCCAGCGGTTTCAGGGCTTTTTCCAGCGAGTAGAGCGTGGTGCCAGGGTAGGCCAGCACCTGCTCGCCATTATCCAGCAGGTGCAGTTTGTCGAGGCGCAGGGTGCTGATAATGACGATATCGCGGTCGTAATCATTGCCGTTCGGCGTCGAGCCTTCTGTCAGGCCGGTATTTGCCGCCTGCATCAGAATAATTTTGTCGGCAATCACGCAGGCGTTGAGAACGCGCCATAATTCAACCAGCGTGCCGGGAAAGACCACCGCCAGCGCATCGCCCTGGCCGGAGCGGAAACCTTTACGGTAGCGGGCGGTTTTGGCCGGATCGGTAAGCAGGTGAGAAGCACCCACTAATCGTTTGAGTTCGTTAATGAAAGTGTTATTTGACTGGGTCACGATCCACTCCTTGTGGCGAAGCATAAATAAAAAGGATGCTCTGCTTCACGCCGGTTGCAGGCTGCGTGAATGATATTGTGAATATTTCGTTACTAATGTTAGCTCCAGAGGAGGCCCGAAGGGGAGCGAATTAACATAAAAATCAGAGCCTGGCGCTGCAAGACGTGCCAGGATTATGGCACACTGCGTTTTTCCGCGGCCCGTTACCGCGGTTTTTGCTGAAAATACAAGAGAGTAAACGACATGAAATGGCTATGTTCTGTAGGTGTCGCTGTGAGCCTTGCGCTGCAACCCGCGCTGGCCGAAGAGATGATTGCTAACCATCCTTTGACGCCGCAAGCCAGGGACGCCTTTGTCACTGACCTGCTTAAAAAGATGACCGTGGATGAGAAAATAGGCCAGCTGCGCCTGATAAGCGTCGGTCCGGATAACCCGAAAGAGGCGATCCGCGAGATGATTAAAGCAAGCCAGGTCGGGGCTATTTTTAACACCGTCACCCGCCAGGACATTCGTGCCATGCAGGACCAGGCGATGCAGCTTAGCCGCCTGAAAATCCCTCTCTTCTTTGCCTACGATGTGGTGCACGGGCAGCGCACCGTTTTCCCAATCAGCCTTGGACTCGCCTCCAGCTTTAACCTCGACGCGGTGAAAACCGTCGGGCGCGTCTCCGCTTATGAAGCCGCCGATGATGGCCTGAATATGACCTGGGCACCGATGGTCGACGTCTCGCGCGATCCGCGCTGGGGACGCGGCTCGGAAGGCTTCGGGGAAGATACTTTCCTGACCTCTGAAATGGGCCGCACCATGGTGGAAGCGATGCAGGGCAAAAGCCCGGCGGATCGCTACTCGGTGATGACCAGCGTGAAACACTTCGCCGCGTATGGCGCAGTGGAGGGCGGTAAAGAGTACAACACCGTCGACATGAGCCCGCAGCGGCTGTTCAACGACTATATGCCGCCCTACAAAGCGGCACTCGACGCCGGTAGCGGCGGGGTGATGGTGGCGCTTAACTCTTTGAACGGCACACCGGCTTCCTCCGATTCGTGGCTGCTTAAAGATCTGCTGCGCGATGAGTGGGGTTTTAAAGGCATCACCATTTCCGATCACGGCGCGATTAAGGAGCTGATTAAACACGGCACCGCCGCCGATCCGGAAGATGCCGTGCGCGTGGCGCTGAAGTCCGGCATCAATATGAGCATGAGCGACGAGTACTACAGCAAATACCTGCCGGGGCTGATCAAATCCGGCAAGGTGACGATGGCGGAGCTGGATGACGCCACGCGCCATGTGCTGAACGTCAAATATGATATGGGGCTGTTTAACGATCCCTACAGCCACTTAGGGCCGAAAGAGAGCGACCCGCAGGACACCAACGCCGAAAGCCGTCTGCACCGCAAAGAGGCGCGGGAAGTGGCGCGCGAAAGTATGGTGCTGCTGAAAAACCGTCTGGAAACGCTGCCGCTGAAAAAATCGGGCACCGTGGCGGTGATTGGGCCGCTGGCGGACAGCAAGCGCGACTCGATGGGCAGCTGGTCTGCCGCCGGGGTTGCCGATCAGTCGGTCACCGTGCTGACCGGTATTCGTGACGCGCTGAAGGACAAAGGCGAGGTGATCTACGCCAAAGGGGCGAATATCACCAATGATAAAGGCATTGTTGATTTCCTTAACCTTTATGAACCGGCGGTGGTGGTTGATCCACGCTCTCCGCAGGCAATGATCGACGAAGCGGTAGCCGCAGCGAAGAAATCTGACGTCGTGGTAGCGGTGGTCGGTGAAGCGCAGGGGATGGCGCATGAAGCCTCCAGCCGCACCGATATCACCATTCCGCAGAGCCAGCGCGATCTGATTACCGCCCTGAAAGCAACCGGCAAGCCGCTGGTGCTGGTGCTGATGAACGGGCGTCCGCTGGCGCTGGTGAAAGAGGATCAGCAGGCTGATGCTATCCTGGAAACGTGGTTTGCCGGTACCGAAGGCGGCAACGCCATCGCCGACGTGCTGTTTGGCGATTACAACCCTTCCGGCAAGTTACCGATGTCCTTCCCGCGCTCCGTGGGTCAGATCCCGGTCTACTACAGCCACCTGAATACCGGCCGTCCTTATAACGCCGATAACCCGAACAAATACACCTCCCGCTACTTTGATGAAGCCAACGGCCCGCTCTATCCCTTTGGCTATGGTCTGAGTTACACCACTTTCAAAGTGTCGGATGTGAAGATGTCTGCGCCAACCCTGACCCGCGGTGGCAGCGTGGATGCAAGCGTCGAGGTGACCAACACCGGCAAGCGCGAAGGGGCGACGGTGATCCAGATGTATGTGCAGGATGTTACCGCGTCGATGAGCCGCCCGGTGAAACAGCTGCGCGGCTTTAAGAAGGTCAACCTGAAGCCGGGTGAGACGCAGACCGTCAGCTTCCCGATCGATGTCGACGCGCTCAAGTTCTGGAACCAGCGCATGAAGTACGACGCCGAGCCGGGCAAATTCAACGTCTTTATCGGCGTCGACTCCGCCCGCGTCAACCAGGGCGAGTTTGAATTAAAGTAACCACTCATCAGGCCGGGCAACCGGCCTTTTTTATTACCCGCTTTACCGTTTCGCACCACTTCACCTTCGCGTCGCTATTTTTCAGCTACGCTTTTTTCTCAAGCTGCTGATAAAGGCAGTAAAAAAATGAGGGATAAACCATGACACTCAGCCGAAAACTTGCCTGCTCAGTGGCGCTAATCGCCGCCGTAAGCTTACCGTTGCAGGCCGCAGAACCGATCAAAGTGGGATCGAAAATCGATACCGAAGGGGCGCTGCTGGGCAATATCATTTTGCAGGTGCTGGAGAGCCACGGCGTAAAAACCGTCAATAAAGTGCAACTCGGCACCACGCCGGTAGTGCGCGGTGCGATCACTTCTGGCGAGCTGGATATCTACCCGGAGTACACCGGCAACGGTGCATTCTTCTTTAAAGAGGAGAACGATCCGGCGTGGAAAAACGCGCAGCAGGGCTACGAGAAGGTGAAAAAACTCGATGCTGAGAAGAACAAGCTTATCTGGCTGACGCCTGCACCAGCTAATAACACCTGGACCATCGCCGTGCGTCAGGATCTGGCGCAGAAGAACAAACTCACCTCCCTTGACGATCTCAGCCGTTACCTGAAAGCGGGCGGCGAGTTCAAACTGGCCGCCTCGGCGGAGTTTATTGAGCGTGCCGATGCGCTGCCTGCTTTTGAAAAAGCCTACGGCTTCGATCTGAAGCAGGATCAGCTGCTGTCGCTGGCCGGTGGTGATACCGCAGTGACCATTAAAGCGGCGGCGCAGCAAACATCCGGCGTTAACGCTGCGATGGCTTACGGCACCGACGGCCCGGTGGCGGCGCTCGGCTTACAGACATTAAGCGATCCGAAAGGCGTACAGCCGATCTACGCCCCGACGCCAGTGGTGCGTGAAGCGGTGCTGAAAGCCTACCCGGAGCTGGATAGCTGGCTGAAGCCGGTCTTTGCCAGCCTCGATGAGAAAACCCTGCAGAAGCTGAATGCCAGCATCGCTGTGGAGGGGCTGGATGCGAAGAAAGTCGCGGCGGACTACCTGAAAGAAAAAGGCCTGGTGAAATAAGGCGTGATGGAGGGATCGAAACGCTGCCACAACCGCGTGCTGTTGCTGCTGGTTGTGCTGGGAGGGCTGGCGGCGTGGCTGCCGTTTATCAACTATGCGCCAAACCGGCTGGTTTCCGGCGAAGGGCGCGCGCTGTGGCAGCTGTTTAGCGGCCTGTGGCTGCTTGCGCCCGCGCTTCTGCTGCTCCTCTGCTTTATACCGGGGCGCGGGGCGCAGGCGGCAACGCTGGTTCTGGCTGAACTCCTCTTCTGCCTGCTGGTGTGGAGCGCAGGCCGCGCGGCAACGGATCTGGCGCAGAGCGGCAACGCGCTGGCGCGTACCTCGCCCGGCAGCGGCTTATGGCTATGGCTGGCTCTCAGCCTGCTCGCCTGTAGCGATGCCATTCGCCGCCTTGTTGCTCACCCGGTGTGGCGCTGGCTGCTGCATGTGCAGATTTGGCTGTTGCCGCTCTGGCTGCTGCTTAGCGGCGAGCTGGATAAACTCTCGCTGCTGCATGAGTACCGCAACCGCCAGGAGGTGTTTGATGACGCGCTGGCGCAGCACTTAACCTTGCTGTTCGGCACGCTGCTCCCGGCATTAGCCATCGGTTTCGCGCTCGGGCTGTGGTGTTATCGCCATCCGGCGCGGCAGGGGCCGGTCTTTACCGCGCTCAACATTATCCAGACTATCCCCTCGGTGGCGCTGTTTGGCCTGCTGATTGCACCATTGGCCGGGCTGGCGCAGCACTTTCCGTTCCTCGCATCGATAGGCATTGCCGGTACCGGCATCACCCCGGCGCTGATTGCGCTGATCCTCTACGCGCTGCTACCGCTGGTGCGCGGCGTGGTCGCCGGGCTGAACGAGGTCTCCGCCGATGTGCTGGAGAGCGCGCAGGCGATGGGCATGAGCGCTGCGCAGCGCTTCTGGCAAGTGCGTATTCCGCTGGCGCTGCCGCTCTTGCTGCGCAGCCTGCGGGTGGTGGCGGTTCAGACGGTTGGCATGGCGGTGATCGCCGCGCTGATTGGCGCAGGCGGCTTTGGCGCGCTGGTCTTCCAGGGGCTGCTCAGCAGCGCACTGGATTTGGTGCTGCTCGGGGTGATCCCGGTTATCGGCCTGGCGGTGGTGATTGACGCCCTGTTTGATCTTGCCCTCGCGCTGTTGAAGGTAAAACACCATGATTGAATTTCACAACGTTTCCAAAACCTTTGCCGGGCAGCGGGCGGTTAACCAGCTCAATTTGCAGATGAAAACCGGCGCGTTTTCGGTGCTGATTGGCACCTCCGGCTCGGGAAAATCGACCACCCTGAAGATGATTAACCGCCTTGTCGAACACGACGAGGGGACGATCACCTTCGCCGGGGAGGAGATCCGCAGCCTGCCGGTGCTCGAACTGCGCCGCCGCATGGGCTACGCCATTCAGTCAATTGGGCTTTTCCCCCACTGGACGGTAGCGCAGAACATTGCCACCGTGCTGCAACTGCAAAAGTGGTCGCGCGGCAAACGCGACGCGCGGGTAGATGAGCTGATGGCGCTGCTCGGGCTGGAGCCGGGGCTGCGCGATCGTTTTCCGCACCAGCTTTCCGGCGGGCAGCAGCAGCGTGTTGGCGTTGCCCGCGCGCTGGCCGCCGACCCGGAAGTGCTGTTGATGGATGAACCCTTCGGCGCGCTCGACCCGGTCACCCGCAGCGCTCTGCAACAGGAGATGGTGCGTATTCACCGCCTGCTCGGGCGCACCATTGTGCTGGTGACCCACGATATTGATGAAGCGCTGCAATTAGCCGATCACCTGGTACTGATGGATGGCGGTAACGTCGTGCAGCAGGGGACGCCGCTGGAGATGCTGACCGCGCCGCAGAATAACTTTGTGCGCGAATTTTTTGGCCGCAGCGAGCTGGGCGTGCGCCTGCTCTCTCTGCGCCAGGTTGGCGACTATCTGCGTAACGACCCGGTCAGCCATGGCGAGCCTTTGCAGGCACAGATGAGCCTGCGCGAGGCGCTCTCCGTGTTTGTCGCCCAGCGCTGCGAGGTGTTGCCGGTGCAGGATGCCCATGGGCAGCCCTGCGGCAGCCTCCATTTCCGCGATCTGTTACGCGGGGAGGCGGGCCGTGAAAATATTGCGTGATCCGCTGCTCTGGCTGCTGGCGCTGTTTATCGCGTTGCTGATGTGGTTGCCCCACAGCGCGCCGCTGTTTAGCGCGCTCTTTCCGCAACTGCCGCGCCCGGTCTATTTGCAGGAGAGTTTTGTCGCGCTGACCCTTGCCCACTTCTCTTTGGTCGCGCTCTCAAGCGTAATTGCGGTAGCGATTGGCATGGGCGTCGGCATTGCCGTAACGCGACCCGGTGGGGAAGAGTTTCGCCCGCTGGCAGAAACTATCGCCGCCGTCGGGCAGACCTTTCCGCCGGTGGCGGTGCTGGCGATTGCGGTGCCGGTGATGGGCTTTGGCAAAGCGCCCGCCATTATTGCGCTGGTGCTCTATGGCGTGCTGCCCATTTTACAGGGGACGCTGGCGGGGATCGCTGCGGTTCCGGCAAGCGTACAGAGCGTGGCGCAGGGGATGGGCATGAGCGGCTGGCAGCGGTTGCTTAATGTTGAGCTGCCGCTGGCCGCACCGCTGATTGTCGCCGGGGTTCGCACGTCGGTGATTATCAATATCGGTACGGCAACCATTGCTTCTACGGTCGGGGCAAGCACGCTGGGAACGCCGATTATCATCGGCCTGAGCGGGTTTAATACGGCCTATATTGTGCAGGGGGCAGTGCTGGTGGCGCTGGCGGCAATCATTGTCGATCGGGGCTTTGAACGGCTGGCGCTACGGCTCAACCGGCACCGCCGCGCACGATAAACGAATAACCAGCCAGCATTACGCCGCCGATCCCGCCAATGGCCATCAGCAGAAAGATCGCGTTGAACAGGAACATCAGGAACAAAAGGGCAATGCTCATAACAATGTAGACCTGCAGCACCCGCCCTGTCCGAAGCGTTATCTGGTAGCGCGGGATCATAAAAAGATTCAGCAGGATGAACACCAGCGGCAGCACCCAGAACACGTACCACGTCTGCGCAAAGTTTTCATCCTCGACCATGGTGCGCACTGCGTGGGTGGCGGGATAATACGCTGCTGCTGCGGTCAGCCAGCAGACCATATTATAAAAAATGCAGGCACTAAAGCAGAACCACGGCTTGTCCGACGGCAGCTGCAGCAGGATCGTGATCGCCGCGCCGACGGCACGGGACAGACTGTTCAGGCACGCAAACACCGCGCAGACCGCCAGCGCGATCGTCCCGGATTTCCAGAGAGAGATCCGCAGCGTTTTGAGATACAGAAAAATTGCCGCAAGCGTGATGAGCAGCAGGGGGAACGCGGTGGAGAGACAGAAATGATAGCAGAGCAGTCCGCCGCCAAGGCAAAGCCCGAGCAGCAGCGGCACCGCCCATGCGGCAAGCCTTGCAGGGGACTGCTTCAGATAGGAGCGCACTGGAAAATACGCGAGCAGCAGGCCGGGAAACACAACGGTAAGCTCCAGGAGCGGGCGCAGAATGTCCTTCAACCCACACGCCCCCTTTGCAGCAGAAATTCCATAAACGCCTGCCGGGCTGCTTTCAAAAGCTCCTGACTGACATAGACACGGCTGCCGTCCGTCATGCAGAAGGCGGCATCCTGAAAATCGGCAGCATTCTCCATATTGATGATCGCGCCGCGGCCGCAGACGAAAAAGCGCGGGTCTTTTTTGAGCGGCTCTGTGAATGCCTTGAAGCTTTGGCGTGTGGCAAGCGTTTTGCCGGCAGTGGTGCGGATGTTGATCATGTGGGCGAAATGCTCGGCAGATATGATGTCCCGATAGCGCAAACGGATGTCGCTGCCATCCACCTTCACCGTCAGGATCGGCTCCGGGCGCGGGAGCTTTGAGAGCATTTCATCCAGCAGACCGGAAAGCTCGGTTTCGGAAAATGGCTTGACCAGATAATGAAATGCCCGCACCTGAAAGCCCTCGAGTGCGTGGTCTGTCGAGGTGGTGGTAAAAACCAGAAGGCAGTCCGTATCTGTTTTCCGAAGCTCCCTTGCTGCGTCCATGCCGCTTAAGCCTTC
>OHJH01000205.1_pt1 | contig 11907 bp, 10 predicted proteins | sample 1568471 | NCBI WGS metagenome assembly OHJH01 (sample SAMEA3879546, study PRJEB24766) | human gut metagenome | biome: human-associated habitat; feature: feces | place: USA | collected 1985/1987 | reverse complement strand
TTTTCTCCCTTATAACAACCAAAACAACAGAAAAATAAAAGAAAAGTATAAATAGTAACCATCGCCAGATTGAGATTGTTTGCAAGGTCTTTTGAAGCCCGTTGCCGGACTTCGTTGCCGACACCCTCTGTCTGGCTATTTTCATGTATGGAGGATAACTGCCTATGGCAAAAAACAAAACAGAGATTCATGTGACCACTGTATTTGACGGGGAACTGGACGCCACCGATGTGTTCGTCAGCCTGATTTCCCAGAAATACGGAAAGACAAATACAAAAGAATATCTTGCTAAAAAGAAAGATTTGAAGTATAATGAAGATGAGGTTCAAAAGAGCCAGATACCGTCTGGATTGTGTGGGTAAATGGCTATGATGAACGAAATGGAATACAGAACAATCGGTTCGGCACTTGCCGGGGGCTATCGTGCGGCGGTCTATTGCAGGCTGTCAAAGGACGATGACCTGCAAGGCGAAAGTGCCAGTATCGCAAACCAGCGTGATATGCTGGAAAAATACTGCGAAAAGCAGGGATGGGAGGTTGTGGCAGTCTATCAGGACGATGGCTTCACAGGTCTTAATATGGAGCGTCCTGATTTACAGAGAATGTTGAGAGCCATTGAGCGCAGGCAAATCAACCTTGTCATCACGAAAGACCTCAGCCGACTGGGGCGTAACTATCTGCAAACCGGGCATTTGATTGAGGACTTTTTCCCAAGAAACGGTGTCCGCTATATCGCCATGAATGACGGTATCGACACCCTGCGGGATAACAACGATATTGCCCCGTTCAAGAATATCCTGAACGAGATGTACAGCAAGGATATTTCCAAGAAAGTCCATTCCTCTTATCTTCTGAAAGCGCAGAAAGGACAGTTTACCGGGTGTCTTGCCCCGTTTGGGTATCGGAAAGACCCGGAGGACAAAAACCATCTGCTCATTGACGAGGAAACCGCCCCGATTGTGCGGCTGATTTTCGGATATGCCCTGAACGGTCATGGTCCGAACTATATCCGCAGACGGCTGGAGGAAGAAAAAATCCCCTGCCCCACATGGTGGAACCGGGAACGGGGGCTTCGCAATACCCGCACCAAATGGGAAAAGAAAGACCCGGAAAACGGGCGGTATATGTGGGACTTCTCCGTTATCAAAGACCTTTTGATGAATCCCGTCTACACCGGGGCGATTGCTTCCCAGAAAAAGGACTACCGTTTCAAAATCGGCACGATTGGGGAAAAGAAGCCGGAGGACTGGATTGTGGTGGAGGGACAGCATGAACCGCTGATTGACCGCATGAGCTTTGACATTGTGCAGAACAAGCTGAAATCCCGCCAGCGTCCGGGGCAGACCAATGAAATCAGCCTGTTTGCCGGACTGATAAAATGCGGCGAGTGTGGGAAGTCGCTGACGATACGCTACACAAACGCAAAACATCCCCAGCAGATTTACTCCTGCAAGACCTACAATGCCTTTGGAAAGAACCACTGCACCCAGCACCGGATTGACTATGACACCCTTTACAGCCATGTGCTGCGGAAAATCCGGGAATGTGCCAGAGCTGCCCTGATGGACGGGGAAGCGGTTGCCGACCGCCTGACCAATACCTGTGAAGCCGAGCAGCGGGAACAGCGGGAAGCAATGGAACGCTCCCTTACAAGGGACGAGGAACGGATTGAGGTTCTGGACAAAATGGTCATGCGGCTTTATGAGGATATGATTGCAGGGCGTATCAGTGAGCAGAATTTCAACACCATGCTGGAAAAGACACAGACCGAGCAGACGGAGCTTAAAACAAAAGTGTCCGAGGGCAGAAAGCGGCTGTCCGATGAAGTCCAGCTTGCCAATGACGCAAAACAATGGGTGGAAGCCATTCAGGAATACGCCAACATCACAGAGCTGGACGCAGCCACCCTCAACCGCTTAATCAAAGAAATCGTCGTGCATGAGCGCATTGACGAAGATAAAACAAGACACATTTCTATCGAAATTCATTTTAATCTCAAACCCATCCCGGAGGTGGAACAGGTCACTGCCTGACCTGTCCCGCCGGGACGTTTCTCTTACAAACACCATATAGATTTTTGTACGCCGCCGCCAGCCATCGAGCAGAGTTTTACACCTAATTGGGGATAAAACAGTTAATGGCGGGCGGCGGCGTTGCCCTGATTGGCGGCGTTCTTGTTCCTCTGCTCTCCGGCCTGTTCAGCTAACCGATTCTGAAATACACCGCCGCGCCGTCCCCCTAACCGGGGGCGGCGCGGGAAAGGAGGTGCTGCCTTTTGATTATTGATTGGCTGGAGGAATGGTTTAAGGGCGTTCTGATCGACGGAATTATCGGCAACCTGTCGGGGCTGTTCGATACGGTGAATACAAAGGTGGGTGAAATTGCCGCTGATGTCGGAGCGACGCCGCAGGGCTGGAACTCCGGCATTTTCAATATGATCCGAAACCTGTCTGAATCCGTCATTATCCCGATTGCGGGTGCAATTCTCGCGTTTGTAATGACTTACGAGCTGATCCAGATGGTGACAGAGAAAAACAACCTGCACGACATTGACACCTTTATGTTCTTCAAATGGGTGTTCAAAACCTACGCGGCCGTTCTGATTGTCACGAACACTTGGAATATCGTCATGGGCGTTTTTGACGCGGCGCAGCAGGTCGTCAATCAGAGCGCAGGCGTGATAATCGGCAATACCAGCATTGACATAGATTCCCTTGTGGGCGATCTGCAAACGTCGCTGGAAGCTATGAGCCTTGACGGACTGATTGGACTGTGGTTTCAATCCCTGTTTGTCGGGCTGACGATGAACATTCTTTCCATCTGCATTATGCTGGTGGTCTACGGGAGAATGATTGAAATATATCTTGTGACCTCGCTGGGCCCCATCCCGCTTGCTACCATGACAAACGGAGAATGGCGCAACGTCGGGCAAAACTATCTGAAATCTCTGCTGGCGCTGGGCTTTCAGGCGTTCTTGATTATGGTGGTCGTGGGCATCTACTCGGTCTTGATCCAGAGCATTTCCGCGACGGGCGACGTGTCCGGCGCAATCTGGCTGGCAATGGGCTATACGGTGCTGCTGTGCTTCTGCCTGTTCAAAACTGGCAGTATGGCAAAGGCCGTGTTCAGCGCCCATTGACGGAGGGCTTGCCTATCGGAACGTACAACATCATTTACGCAGACCCGCCGTGGCGCTATGAGCAGAGAACGGTGCAGGGCGCGGCAGAAAATCACTATCCCACCATGAGCATTGACGAGCTTTGCGCCCTGCCTGTGCCGGAGCTGGCGGCGAAAGACTGCGCCCTGTTCCTCTGGGCGACCTTTCCACAGCTTCCCGAAGCCCTGCGGCTGATCCGCACATGGGGCTTTCGGTATAAAACCGTGGCGTTCGTCTGGCTCAAACGCAACCGCAAAAGTCCATCATGGTTTTATGGCATGGGCTACTGGACACGCAGCAATGCGGAAATCTGTCTGCTGGCGACCAAGGGCATACCCAAACGGCAGTCGTCAGGCGTACATCAGTTTATCATCAGTCCCATTGAACAGCACAGCAAGAAGCCGGATGAAGCGCGGAACAAGATTCTTGCGCTCATGGGCGATCTGCCCCGCGTGGAGCTGTTCGCCCGGCAGAAAACGCCGGGCTGGGACGCATGGGGCAATGAAATTGCAAGCGATATTACACTTGCGGAAAGGAGTTAGCGCATGGCCTATGTGAACGTGCCAAAGGATTTGACGAAAATCAAATCCAAGGTGCTTTTCAATTTAACAAAGCGGCAGCTTATTTGTTTTGGGCTGGCGGCGCTCATGGGAGTGCCGCTTTTCTTTTTGCTCAAAGGCGGCATCGGGACAACGGCTGCGGCAATGGTGATGATCGTTGTCATGTTCCCCGGCTTTCTGTTTGGGGTGTATGAGAAGAACGGGCAGCCCCTTGAAGTGGTGGGGCGGCAGATCATAGAAAGCTGCTTTCTGCGCCCCAAGGAGCGCCCTTATCAGACTGTCAACGCATACGACGCCCTTGTGCGTCAATATCAAATGGAACAGGAGGTAAAAGCGATTGTCGAAAAGAGCAGACAGCGCGGAAGCAAAAAGCATGGCGGACAAGCCCAAGCTCACCCGCACCGAAAGAAAACAGATTGAAGCCGTCATTCGTAAATATCGCGGTGACGGCAAGCCCCATACCGCGCAGGACACGATACCCTATCAGATCATGTACCCGGACGGCATCTGCTATCTCGGAAACAGGCGCTATTCGCAGAGCATTGAGTTTTTTGACATCAACTATTTGCTCGCGCAGCCTGACGATCAGACGGCTATTTTTGAATATCTCTGCGATCTGTATAACTATTTGGATTCTTCCATCCATGTGCAGTTCACCTATCCCAACCGTAAGTCCAATCGGGAGCAGCTTGCTCGGAGCTTTGAAATGCCGCCCTGCAATGACGGGTTAGACCCGATCCGGCAGGAGCAGACGGACATCCTCAAGCGGCAGCTCGCCCGCGGCAACAACGGCAGCGTGAAAACCAAGTACATCACCTATACCATTGAAGCCGATAACCTCAAGGCGGCACGGGCAAGGCTGTCGCGTATCTCGCTGGATATTCAGGGCTACTTCAAAATCATGGGTGCGGTGTCCCGTGTGCTGGACGGCAAGGAGCGTTTAGAGGTGCTGCATGGCATCATGCACCCAGACGGAGAACGCTTCAACTTTGACTGGAAGTGGCTTGCCGCTGGCGGGCTTTCCACCAAGGACTTTATCGCGCCGTCCGCCTTTGCGTTCAAGAACAGCCGTATGTTCCAGATGGGCGGCAAGCTCTGCGCTGCAAGTTTTTTGCAGATCATTACGCCGGAGCTGACCGACCGCATACTGACCGATTTTCTTGATACGGACAGTAGCCTTGTCGTCAATGTCCATATTCAGGCATTGGAGCAGACAGAAGCCGTAAAAATGGTGAAGCGCAAAATCACCGACCTCGATGCAATGAAGATTCAGGAGCAGAAAAAGGCTGTCCGTTCCGGGTACGACATGGACATCCTCCCCAGCGACCTTGCCACCTACGGCGAGGATGCCAAAAAGCTGCTGAACAAATTGCAGACCCGGAACGAACGGCTTTTCATGCTGACTTTTTTAGTGCTGAATGTGGCCGACACCAAGCAAAAACTGGGCAACGATGTGTTCCAAGCGGCAGGTGTGGCCCAGAAGTACAACTGCTCTCTTGTCCGGCTGGACTACCAGCAGGAGCAGGGCCTTGTGTCCAGTCTGCCGCTGGGCATCAACCAGATAAGGATTCAGCGCAGCCTTACCACCTCCAACGTGGCGGTGTTTGTGCCCTTTGTCACGCAGGAGCTTTTCCAGAGCGGTGCGGCCATGTACTACGGCATCAACGCAAAATCCCACAACATGATCATGCTGGACCGCAAGCAGGCCCGGTGTCCCAACGGCTTGAAGCTGGGCACGCCCGGCAGCGGCAAATCCATGAGCTGCAAGTCTGAAATCGTCAGTGTGTTTTTAACGACTGCTGACGATATTTTTATTTCAGACCCAGAGGCCGAGTATTATCCGCTGGTCAAGCGGCTGCATGGGCAGGTCATCAAACTTTCGCCCACCAGCAAGGACTATGTGAATCCTCTGGACATCAACCTCAACTACTCCGAGGATGACAGCCCGCTGGCCTTGAAGTCGGATTTTGTGCTGTCGTTCTGTGAGCTGGTCATGGGCGGCAAAACAGGTCTGGAAGCGATTGAACGCACCGTGATAGACCGTGCCGTGAAAGCCATCTACCGCCCCTATCTGGCGAATCCCTGCCCGGAGAATATGCCGATTTTGTCTGACCTCCACCAAGCCCTGCTCGACCAGCACTTGCCGGAAGCGGACCGGGTAGCGCAGGCATTGGACTTGTATGTGTCCGGCTCGCTGAACGTGTTTAACCACAAAACGAATGTGGACATCCACAACCGGCTTGTGGCCTTTGACATCAAAGAGTTAGGCAAGCAGTTAAAAAAACTGGGGATGCTCATTATCCAAGACCAGATATGGGGCCGTGTTACCCAGAACCGCAGTCAGGGCCGCGCCACATGGTATTTTGCAGACGAGTTCCACCTTTTGCTGAAAGAGGAACAGACCGCCGCGTACAGTGCCGAGATTTGGAAGCGCTTCCGCAAATGGGGCGGCGTGCCCACAGGTGCCACCCAAAATGTGAAGGACCTTCTTTCTTCCCCGGAGATCGAGAACATTCTGGAAAACAGCGACTTCATCACGCTGCTGAATCAGGCATCCGGCGACCGCAAAATCCTTTCGGAACGGCTGAACCTCTCCGCAGACCAGCAGAAGTACATCGACAATTCGGAACCGGGCGAAGGACTGCTGATTTTTGAAAACGTGGTGCTTCCGTTTTCCAACCCCATCCCGAAAAACACACAGCTCTATAAGATCATGACCACCCGGCTCAGCGAGGTGGTGGAGCTATGAGCTTAACACATTTCAGCTTGTTTTCCGGCATCGGCGGCATCGACCTTGCCGCGGAAGCAGCGGGGTTTACCTCTGTCTGTCAATGCGAGTGGGCGGCATTTCCCGCCGCTGTGCTGGCAAGCCACTGGCCGGAAGTGCCCCGTTTTCAGGACATCACCACTGTAACAAAGGAGGCTTTCTTTGAAAAAACAGGACTTCGCACCGTCACCCTCATTTCAGGTGGCTTCCCGTGCCAGCCGTTCTCCACCGCAGGGCGGCAGCGCGGCTTCCACGATGAACGCTACCTGTGGCCCGAAATGCTGCGGGTCATCCGGGAATTGCAGCCCCGTTGGGTGCTTGGAGAAAATGTTGCTGGCTTCCTCCGTATGGGGCTCGACAAAACGCTCATTGACTTGGAGCAGGCAGGTTACGATGTTCGGGTTTTCGTATTACCTGCTGCTGCCGTTGGCGCGTGGCACGAACGGAAACGGGTATTCATCATCGGCTCCGCTGCTTCCCACACCCCTTGCCAGCGACACCGGGGATGTGGGCAAGGGGCTGGACATCCAAATCTCTGCGAACGGCAGCTACCGCAAGATGAACAAGGATGGCAAGGCATGGACGGCGCGGCTTTCCCATGTGGTCTACCGGATGACCCCCACCACGCTGGAAAAGCCCTACCTCAACCCGGACTGGGTAGAGTGGCTGATGGGTTTCCCGCGCAAATGGACGGACATTCCCTTTGGGCCGAAGAACCCGCCGACATCCCGCGTCTGACCGAGGATGTGCCGAACCGCAGCAAGCGGATGAAAACACTGGGCAATGCAGTTTCGCCGCCGCAGGTGTTCCCGATTCTCAAATACATTGCGGACATTGAAACGGGCCGCTGTCCGATGGGAGGTGAAGAACCTTGAAAGAATTGCAGGCAAAAGCCAAAGTCACCCAGACCATGACCCGTGACGGTCTGGTGGTGGAAAATCAGGCGGACGGTACTGTGGAGAACATTTCCAGCCGGGAGGCGGAACAGGACTACTCCACGGATGCCGGGGGCAAGGCCGAAAAAATACTGGAACGTACCGAGGACGTAAAGGACAAGCACAAGGCAAAGAAAAAAGCCAAACAAGCTGCGGCCACCGCCGAAAGCGAAGATGGCCTGCACCGTTCCGCTGCCCGTTTGGAATTGACCGAGGACGAACGGGCAGACCCGGCGTTGCAGCCGTATATCCAAAAGGCGGGAGCGAAAGCCGACAAACTGGATGCAGCCCGCGCCGCTCTTCCGAAAAAGCGTGTTCCGGTCAAGGAAAAAGTTTACGATGCAGCCAGCGGCAAGGCAAAATCCACCCTGCGGTTTGAGCAGCAGGACAAAGGCCCGCCCAGCCTGAAACCAAACCCGGCCAGCCGCCCGCTGTCGGAAGCATTGCTGTTCGCTCACGGAAAAATCCACGAGGTCGAACACGAAAATGTGGGCGTGGAGGGCGGCCACAAAGGTGAAGAACTGGTGGAGCGTCAGACCGCCAAAGCCATCCGCAGCGGCATCCGGCACCACAAGATGAAGCCCTACAAGGCCGTGGAAAAGGCAGAGCGTCAGCTCATGTCTGCCAATGCAGAATACTTTTACCAGAAATCTTTGCGGGACAATCCGCAGATCGCGCAGTCCGCCAGCAACCCCATTTCCCGGATGTGGCAGAAACGGCGTATCAAACAGCAGTATGCCAAAGCTGCACGGCAGGCCGGACAAGCCGCCGCGCAGGGTGCAGCCGCCACCGCAGAGAACGGTTTCCGGGTAACAAAGCTGGCGGCCGAGGGCGGCGAACGGGTAGCCGAATTTGCGGCCCGGAACTGGAAAACCATTCTGATCGTGGCGGTGTTCGGTCTGCTGGCTCTGCTCTTGATAACGGGCTTGCAGTCCTGCACGGTGATGGCGGGCACCGCTGGGACCGGCGTGACGGCATCTTCTTATTTTTCCAAGGACAAGGATATGCTGGGTGCAGAGAAGGCTTATGCCAAGCTGGAACAAAAGCTGCAACGGTATCTCGACACCTACGAGGCCACCCACAACTATGACGAGTATCATTTTTATCTGGATGAAATCGAGCATGACCCCTATGTGCTGATCTCGATTTTGTCCGCGCTCCATGACGGCGTTTTTACATTGGCCGAGGTGCAGGGCGAACTTGAAATGCTCTTTGAAAAGCAGTACATCCTGACCGAGACCGTGACCATGCAGATACGCTACCGTACAAAAATGATGGTCATTATTGGCCCGTATGGTGTGCCGCAAGTTATCACCTACCAAGAACCGTATGAATACTACATCTGCACGGTCAAGCTGAAGAACAAGGATTTATCCCACCTGCCCGTGGAAGTGCTGACCGAAGAACAACTCAGTGCTTATTCGCTCTATATGCGCACGCTGGGCAACCGGCCGGATTTGTTCGGTAAAGCGCAGTACCCCAATGCGTCCACCATCAAGCAGCCCACCTACTACGATATTCCCCCGGAAGCACTAAAGGATGATAGGTTTGCCGCCATGATGGAGGAAGCCACGAAGTACATCGGCTACCCGTATGTGTGGGGCGGCAGTTCGCCCAGCACCAGCTTTGATTGCAGCGGCTACATTTCGTGGGTGCTGAATCACTCCGGCTGGAACGTGGGCCGCCAGAACGCACAGGGGCTTTATAACCTCTGCACTCCTGTTTCGGCGGCGCAAGTCAAACCGGGCGACCTTGTGTTTTTCAAGGGAACCTACGATACCCCCGGCGTGAGCCATTGCGGTATCTATGTGGGCAATTCCATCATGCTGCACTGCGGCGACCCGATCTCTTACACAAACCTCAACTCAAAATATTGGAAGGAACATTTTTACAGCTATGGGCGTTTACCGTGACGCCAGAAAGGATTTTGTATGGCAAAAAGACTTTCCCGCATTGAGCGCGACATTGAACGGCTCAAAGAAAAAATCAGCGAATACCAGCAGCAGTTGAAAGAACTGGAATCTGCAAAGACTGAACAGGAAAACCTGCAGATCATTCAGCTGGTGCGCAGCATGAACATGAAGCCGGACGAGTTTGCGGCTTTTCTGCGCAGCGGTGCGCTGAACGCTGCACCCACTGTCACCCCGTACCACAAACAGGAGGATGCCGCCGATGAAACCTGATTGGAACCGCCGTTTTGCAGCTGGGCTGCTGGCTATCCTGCTCTGCCTCTGCTCCTTTTCTATGCCCGCTTTCGCAAGCGGCTCTGACCCAGCCCCGGAACCTCTGCCGGAGATTATCGAAGAAGAACCCACCACGGGCGGCATGGAGCCGGAGGGTATGCCCATCACGCCCAAAGGCAACGCAACACTGGTGGATGACTTTTACGGCGACAAGCAGCTTATCACCGTGACCACCAAAGCCGGGAATTATTTTTACATTCTAATTGACCGCGCCAACGAGGACAAGGAAACGTCCGTTCACTTCCTGAACCAAGTGGACGATGCCGACTTGCTGGCCCTGCTGGATGAAGAACCGCAGGCCGCCGAAGTCTGCACCTGCACGGTGAAATGTGAGGCCGGAAACGTCAACGAAAACTGCCCCTTGTGTGAAAAGAGCCTGCGCAACTGCACGGCCCCGGAAGCGGTGAAAACCGACACCGAAACGCCGCAGGAAAAGCCCAAGTCCAACATGGGCAGTCTGATGATCCTGCTGGTGCTGGCTCTGGCGGGCGGCGGCGCGGCCCTCTATTATTTCAAGTTCCGCAAGCCCAAGGCCGATACCACCGGGCACGATGATCTGGACGAGTACGATTTTGGCGAGGACGAGGATGCAGACGAGGAACCGGCTGAAATCGAGATTCATTCGGAGGACGGACAGGAGGATGAAACATGAGTTTTCAGCTGGTGATTGCCGAAAAGCCCAGTGTAGCCCGCAGCATTGCCGCCGTGATCGGGGCCACTGAAAAGCAAAACGGCTATTGGCAGGGCGGCGGGTATCTTGTCAGCTGGTGCATCGGGCATCTGGTGTCCTTTGCGGAAGCGGGCCAGTACGATGAAAAATACTGCAAGTGGAAGTATGAAGATTTGCCCATCCTGCCCCAGCCGTGGCAGTTCATTGTCCCGGACGAAAAGAAACAGCAGTTTGAAATTGTGCGCTCTCTGCTCAACCGCCCGGATGTGGACAGTGTGACCGCCGCGACCGATGCAGGCCGGGAGGGAGAACTGATTTTCCGTTTCGTCTACCAAATGGCCGGCTGCACGAAACCTGTGAAGCGGCTCTGGATTTCCAGCATGGAGGATGCCGCTATCCGGGAGGGCTTTGCAAACCTGCGCCCGGATTCGGATTATGATGCTCTGTATCAATCGGCCCTCTGCCGTGCAAAGGCGGATTGGCTGGTGGGTATCAATGCAACGCGACTGTTTTCGGTGCTGTATCACAAAACCCTGACGGTAGGCCGGGTGCAGACCCCGACACTGAAAATGCTGGTGGACCGGGATGCAAAAATTCTGCGCTTCCAGAAAGAAAAGTATTACACGGTCGGCATCCAGTCCGGCAGCCTGAAAGCAGACAGTGGGCGCATTGCGGATGCAGAAACCGCAAATTCTCTCAAAGAAAAATGCACAGGCACAACTACCGTTTGTACTTCTGTCAAACGGGAGAAAAAGACAGAACAGCCGCCCAAGCTCTATGACCTGACCACCTTGCAGCGGGAGGCAAACCGCCTGTTCGGTTTCACGGCAAAGCAGACCCTTGATTATGCCCAGCAACTTTACGAAAAGAAACTGCTGACCTATCCCCGCACCGACAGCCAATATCTGACCGAGGATATGGGCCAGACAGCACAACATCTTGTGTCTGACCTGCTGGGGCTGCTGCCCTTTGCCCAAGGGCTTGACTTGACCCCGGAAGTGGGCCGGATTCTGAACAGCAAAAAGGTATCGGACCACCACGCCATCATCCCCACGTCCGAATTTGTAAAGCAGGGTTTCACTGGTCTTGCGGAAAGTGAGTGGAAGCTGATGAACCTTGTCTGCTCCAAGCTGCTCTGCGCCGTGGCTGCACTCCATGAGTACGAAACTGTGACTGCTGTGTTCTCCTGCGCCGGGAACGAGTTCACCGCCAAGGGAAAGACGGTGCTTATTCCCGGTTGGAAAGAAATCGACCAGCGGTTCCGCGCCACCCTGAAAGCCGATACCGAGGAAGAAGTTTTGAACGCACTGCCGGAACTGGCCGAGGGACAGAGTTTTTCCGTGATGGCTAACGTTTCGGAACACTTCACGTCCCCGCCGAAAGCCTACACCGAAGATACGCTCCTGTCGGCAATGGAGCGGGCCGGGGCCGAAGATATGCCGGAGGACAAGGTGAATTGCTCCGCAGGAGCAAGAGAGGGTGGCCTGGGCCAAGCGGAACGTAAGGGGCTGGGCACTCCGGCCACCCGTGCCGCGATTCTGGAAAAACTGGTGCAAATGGGCTTTGTGCAGCGCA
>OHJH01000202.1_pt1 | contig 12008 bp, 8 predicted proteins | sample 1568471 | NCBI WGS metagenome assembly OHJH01 (sample SAMEA3879546, study PRJEB24766) | human gut metagenome | biome: human-associated habitat; feature: feces | place: USA | collected 1985/1987 | reverse complement strand
ATAGGCGCGGATATACAAGAATATTATAGCATCAAATGTCGATTATTGGAATAGGGATAACCGCGCTGTGCGCAAAAAATGAGCCCTGCACAAGGCACCGGAATCCGGGCGTTTTGCGAAAAATTGCAGAAAAAGGGAATGGGCTATTCCCTTTCCCGGGGTTCCGTGTTACAATAAAAATGTTTAATTGTCGGAACGGCGTCCGCGTCGGGCGGCACGCCCGTAAAAGATAGAAGGAGGACACACAGCCATGAATCTCGGGGTGGATCTGGGAAGCACCTACTCCAGTTTCTCGACCTATGACATAGTCAACAAGAATGTAGAATTATGCAAGCCGGTCATGAGTGAGCCGGAGGCCATCCCCTCCATCGCTTGCCTGAATGACGACGGGAAAATGCTCACCGGCTATACCGCACGCAAATATATACAGCTGGATGACCCCTCTGCCCGGACGTTTTCCGCGTTCAAAATGCTGCTGACCGAAAGCAATGAAAAACTGCTGCAGGAGCGGGGGTTTGGCACCGACTATACGCCCAGCGCTGTGGCGGAGACATTTTTGCGCGATCAGGTGAATAAGATTCTCAGCAGTCATGCCGATCCGGGAGTGGACAACCTTGTGATCTGCGCGCCTGAGGTGTGGACCACCCAGAGCGCCGTGCGCCGGGGCCAGTTGGACGGGCGCACCATCCTGCGGGACATCTGCTCTCGTATTCCTGGCGTAGACCGCGACCGTATCCGCATCGTCAGCGAGCCTGCCGCCGCCAGCGCATATTTTGCCTATCAATACCGCCGCGCGGTGGGGTCGAATTTTAACGGCTGTCTGCTGATTGTGGATTACGGCGGCGGTACGCTGGACCTGACGCTGACGGAGGTGCATCCCCAGGACGCATCTGTGGAGATCAAGGTTCTATTCCGCACCGGCGCCGGAGAAAACGTTCAGGGCCGCACCGGCAACGCCGGCATCGCCTATATGGAGCATGCCGTGCACCTGGCGCTGGAGGAGGGCGGATGCGATCCGGCGGAGCTCCTTCCCTGCCGCCCCGAATTCCGGAAGGCGGTGGATGTTCTGGAGGACAGGCTCATGGAGCAGATCTCTCCGAATACCCCCGATCAGGCCGGAAGCATGGGAGAGGATTATCGGAAGCTGTGGGATACCGTGGACGAGTGCGGTGCGGACCTGTCCGACCTGCTGAACAACGACGAGACGTTTGCCGCCATACGATATGGGGGAAAAAGATATCCCGTCACCTATGCGCATCTCATGCGCGCGTACAGAGCCGTGGTGGAGCCTGAGCTGGGCAAGTGCCTTCAGGAGACGGCCGACTGGATGAGGGCCCGCAGATACGATTACAAAAACCCCAACACCGACGCCTTTCATATCGTTCTGGTGGGAGGGTTCGGCAAGTTTCTGCTGGTGCAGAAGCAGGTGGAGTGGTTTTTCCACCGCCCCAATACGGGCGACCGCCGGTTTCAGCACGGCCTGGGCCAGGACCGGGAATACGCCGTGTCCAAGGGAGCAGCTCTGTTGGCTTCCGGCGTGATGACCATCCGGCGCACCGCGCCCTTCGGTATCGGTATCTATTCCGAGGCCGATGACAGGCTGCACTATGCCATCATGTTCCGCCAGGAGTTCAAGCCCGGTCAGGAGCACTGGATCCGAGTCGGCGGCCCGGATACGCCGCCGGTGAAGTTCGTGAACAGCGAGAATACCATCCCTCAGCTGCTCATCGGCTCCGATGAGAACCCTCAGGCAGGCACGATCCTGCCGCTGCTTCCGGCCATGTGTCAGCGGATCACCCGGGCCTACGCACAGATGGATGAGTATTATCGGACCAGGTTCCCCGGCCATTACCCGATCCCGCTTCACAACATCGGCTTCAGTATGGACGAGTCCGAGGTGGTGTCCCTGCTGCTGCGCAGCGTGGATATGAACGGTAAGCCGCTGCTGACTCTTCCACCTGTTGAGTTGGCCAGCTATAGCCAGATGTTCGGCCTGGCGGAGGCGCGGACCATCGCCAATTCCGGGAGGAAGAAAAAATGAGAATGGAGACAGTTCGGAGCGATATCACCAAGTTTGAACATTCCGCGGCTCTTTCCTTGAACGATATTCTTGGAACGGTGCAGGATCTGAGTGATGATATTCGTCGGGAGTGCGGCCATGCTATAGAGGATTGTCAGCCGGAGGACCTGTCCGAACTGACCAGTAAATTGATCTGGCTCTGCAATTTGTCCGCCAAGATCGCTGACCGCCATGCGGATGCCCTATCCGGCGAGGGCCGTTGGGGCCGGCTGCAGAATAAGCTCTCCGCGCTGCAGGAGCAGGCCGGCGCATATCAGCAGACCGAGACCAGGCTGCGCCAGCTGCAGACCCAGGTGGACCAGCTGGAGCAGGACGCATCGCGGCAGCAGGAAGCTCTGCACCGGATACAGCGGCTGACGGAGCAAAAGGAAGGGCTGGAGCGCCGCCTGAGGATGGCGTCGCAGACCGATCCCCGGCAGATACAGGCCGAGATCGAGCGGCTGTCCGGTCAGCTGAATACCCGGCAGGCCGAGATAACGCAGCTACTGGGCCGCCAGGCAGATTTGCAGCGGCAGACTGCCGCGCAGCAGAGCCAGCTGACCGATTTACAGCAGCAGATCGACAGCGCCGAACCGGCGCTTCGACAGGTGGAGGATCAGGTCCGCCAGCAGAAGGAACGGTTGGGCACGATGGCCGCGAAAAAAGCGGAGCTGGTCCGGTGTCAGGAGGACCTGGAGAGCAGCCGGGAGAAATATGACGTTTTGCAGCGGGAGCTGGAGGATAGACAGAGGCAGCTTCAGAATTTACAGCAGGAACAGAGCGCCTTGGAGCTTAGACATGAGACGCTGAAGGATCAGCTGTCCAAGCTCGACCCGGAGGTCCAGCGCCTGCGCAGCGAGAACGAGATGCTGGCCAGGCATTCCGGCGACCTGGCGGTGGAAGAACAGAAGCTGGAAGGGGAGAATAGCCGGCTGGAGGAGGATAACCGGAAGAAGAGCTGCCAGGTGGATCAGCGGCGACAGAGCAATGAGGTGCTGCAGCAGCAAAACAATGAGCTCCAGGACCAGGTCCGGGAGCAGGAGCGGCGGCTGATCCGGCTGCAAACAGTGGAGCAGCCGCAGCTGGAAGCGCGGCTGAGGGAGATTCAAGACAAGATCAACGACTGCATCGGACGTTTCGCGTCTCTGAACGACCAGATCCACGAGGCGGAGGACCAGCAGTCAGAAGCTGTGGAAACGTTGAGTCGTCTGACCGGCCAGCTGCAGGAGGCCAAGGCCCGTCGGGAGGAGGCCCAAAGACAGAAAACGGAGATCACACAGAGACTGGCCAGCACCAGCGCCGACGCGGAAAGCCTCCAGCGAGAGATCGCCCAGATATCCCGTCTGCTGGAGGAGGAAAATAAGAAGGATCTGCAGGATGTGCTGGAGCAGCAGCGCAGTCGTCTGGCTCTGTGCAGGAATCAGCTGGCCCAACAGGAAATGGACCTGGCTGCCAAGGAGGAGGCACTGAAGGATACCGCCGCCGAGCTGGAGACCGTGCAGACGGAAAATGCCCAAAAAACGGCACAGCTTCAGCAGCTGGAGCAGGAGTATCGCCAGGCCAGGCAGGAGGCCGACGCGCTGTCGCGGCAGGACCGGCAGCTGGCTGAAGTGGCGGAACGGCTCAAGCAGATGCGGGACGTAGCCGACGCACTGCGCGGAGACAGCGGCCTGCTGGAGCCTATGTATGACCGGAAGCCCTTTGCGCTGGACGACGTCCTTCAGTCGGGCTTCCAGCAGGCGGAAACCGCCATCTCCGGCCTGCGCCAGGCTATTGTCAGTTATCAAGAGATTTGCGGCGGCAGCCATACGGATTAAGGAGGAAAAGTTATGAATACATGTATCGTATGCGGCGGCTCTTTCCAGCCGCAGTCCAACTGCCCCTACTGCAATTTTCCGGAGATCACGGTGCTGGGCGACAAGGCTGTACTTGATGAGATGGCCGCAGGCTACAGAAAGGATTACCTGGCCGATATCCGTCTTGGCGTGATGTACACTATGTGGAAGGCGGACGGCGACACACTGACTGCTGACCGGGAGGGATGCGAGCTCTTCGCGGACGGTTCTGCCGTCCAGGGAGCGGATATTTGGTGCGACCGTCAATTGGCGCGCCAGCCGGATGGCGACAGGGTCGACGTCCGCCTGGTGGTGGAAAAGGCCGGCCAGCGCCGGATCATCCCGGTGTCCGTACCCAACCTGAAGCAGCCCCGGCTGCAGCAGATCGGTCTGCGTCTGTGCGAAAAGCTGCATGTCCGTGTGCTGCTGCGCAATGGCATTCAAACGGTCGAGTCCCAGACGGTCTCGCTGGTCGGCGCTCAGGGGTAAGGGAGGGGTTTCCCTTGTTGTTTTCTTCCCGTAAGCCCCTGTACTTTGTGTTTCATGACCGGAGCGAACGCTACTTTCAGGACAGCACACTGCAGCTGACTTTCTCCGAATGGCTGTGGCTGACGCTGCGTAAGAGGGGCTATTCGAATATTTACTTTGTGGATCTGGATGACACCGGCCGCCCGGTATTGACTCTGCGGGACCGGGACACCTGGCGGGAGTATAACCCCGGCGGCATTTTCTCCGTTATGGAGGAGTACCGGGGGCGGCCGCTGCGCCGGGTTATGGGCGATAAGGAGTTCCTGCGCCTGTGGAACCGGATATATGACGGACCTGGAGACTGTGCCTATGTATTTTCCGCGCAGGCATTTTCACGGCTTGCCTCCGTCCGCCGACCAAAAGACGTGGATGGGCTGCTGGACCGCATGGCGCGGCAGGAGCGCCCGGACGCTCTTATTCTGACCGGGCCCATGGACATGGAAGCCTCCGACCTGGACGCTTATTTGAATCCCCACGGAATCCTGGCCTATCTCTCGCCCACGGGGCGAAGCCTTTGCCAGGCTGCTGCCGATCTTCTTCAGCGGGAGCAGGACGTCTGCTTTTTTGAGAAGCTGAAAGAGCGGCTGGGCGATCAGTTTATTGAGCTTGGCCGTCCCACCTACGGGCGGCTGCTGTCCATGCTGCGGTGCGTCCGGTTTGCGCTGGGTGAAAGCTGGGACGAGGGTACTTTGGAATTTTACGCCCTGCTTTTGCTGCGATGGGTACACATGCGCACCGTAAAATCATACTGCAAGGGCCTGTTTTCCGATCTGCCAAAGCCGGTCACTTGTGCCGGAATGTATGCGCTGCTGTGCCGGGATAGAGCGGAGAAACTGCGCGAATGCGCCGCTATGCTGCGGCGCACGGCACCGGACACGCTGTCTTCCGCGCAGATGCTGGAGAAGAAGTTCGGCCCGCTGCCGCAGGAGGTGCTGGACCAGTGCTGGATCTCGGTGCGGGAGCCCAGCCTGGACAAGCTGCTGAGCTTTCAGCTGCCCCACATCTCCAGCCAGACAGAGGATCCTGTGTTTCAGATCTGCCCGGTGGACCCGGGCGACTGGTATCTGATGCGGCGGCGGCTGCGCAGTCCCCGCCTATGTCCTCCGCCAAAGGAGCGTATCGGCTGGATCGATCGCTTTTTGGATGTGCTCAACACCGCCGGCGCCCACGGCGACAGCCGCACCGTCCGGCGCACCGTCCGGGTCCTGCTTCGCTGCGGAAGGCGACTGTATGCACCCGGCAAGGACACAAACTTTGAGGCTCTGGGGGCATACCTCGCCAGTTCCCGGGAGTACTTTGAAATGGAGCGGAAGCAGGCGGGTCTGCCCCCTGAGAAACTGGAGGACTGCCGCCGTCTGCTGTGGGAGCAGGATCGGCTGTTCTGGTCTGTGGCCGATACCGACCCGCTGGATCTTCAGAGTGCAGTGGAGCGGGCCAAGGAACAGGGCCATAACAAAGCCGACGCTTTGCTGAAGGGCTTCTCCTACTTTACCTGACGCCTGGCGCACGGGACGCCGTTTCGTCTGTCATATAACGACCAACCACATAGAAAGAGAGGATCACTGTACATGAAACCCAAAGAAAAACCGCGCAAAACCGGCAGTTCCCTTGTGGACGCCCTGGGCCTTGGCAAAAAGAAAAAATCTGAGGTCACCCCAGGGCAGACGGCCACCAGCAACCGCGAGACCGGAGCCGAGGTCATCAGCATCCTGCGCAGCATCGACTTTGCCCATGGCAGATTGCAGAGCATGGCCGATGAAGACAGCTATCGCACTATGAGCCTAGTCCGCGACGCAGCGGTCAAGGCTCTGATGGACGCGCCCACCATTTTTGACAAGGTAGAGGGCATCGGGGAGACCATGGCATATGCAGCCAAGGCGTGGAAAACGGCCGTTCAGGACGGGCTGCCCAACAAGGCTGACTGCGCCATGAAGGCCATTGCCACTGGTGCCACCCGTCTGTGGAGCAACATTCCCGAGGATAAGGAAGAGGAGCGGGACGCGATCCTGAAGCGGCGTGAGCAATACATAGAAAATTACAAGATCGCCATCCAGCTCAACGAGACCATCGACCGCCTCCACCGGAGCATTGCTGGCATCCAGCAGGAGATAGACAAAAAACGGGAGGCTGAGAAAGCATTTGCCGCAGAGGTGAAGGAAATGGCAAAGACCCCCGAGGGGGAGGCCCGGTTTGCAAGAAGCTATGCCGCCATCGGCAATGTAGGCATTCTGGATGGTGAGGACCGGGAATTTGGCATTCGTCTGCGGGAGAACCGCATCAATTCGCAGAGCATTGCCATGCTGAAAAATCAGTTTGCCAGCGATCGGACACAGCTGTCCGCCGCCCGGCAGCAGCTGGAGCCTGTGCTCCTGAGGCTGAAGAAAAATCCCGATCTCTCCGGCCTGGAGCCGGCGGGGAGGGTTGCCGGTATCCTCCGGGAAATGGAGGACGAGCAGGCCCATGTCATCAGTGTGGCAAAGATCATCAACACCAAAATGAACGACAGCATTTCCCGGATGGAAGCCATCATGAACAGCAGCGATGCTCAGGAGCTCCAAGCTGACGACCAGTCATACCTGACTGCCATTCTCCGCGGAAATAAGATTTCACCGCAGGACAAGGCTGTTATCGAGGCTGAGCGCCAACGGCTTCAGCGCGAAGAGCTTCAGCGGCAGCAGGACGAAGCCGCTGAAAAGGAGCGCCTGGCGCAGCAGGCCAAGCTGAACGAGGTGCTGGCCAATACGGCGGAAAGCGTTCAGGAGAACACAGCCGAGGATGAAAACGCCCAGCTGAACTTCGATGTGCTGTAACAAGGAAAGGAAGTGTGCACCATGTCATTTATGGATGAGATGAAGAACGTATTCTCCAAGAAAACACCGGAGCAGATCTACGTTGAGTCCGTGCTCAAGGAAATCCGCCAGCGCGACGACCTGATCAAGACGGTGTCCCAGATGTCCAGCCAGCTGGACCACTGCCAGAGGGCCTTTGACAACGCAATCCGCATTTCCCGCATCAATGCCCTGCGCCGCCGCCAGGCGCACCTGAGCGACGCCGGTGAAAAGGAGCGGATCCGCGACGCCGTGGTGGGTCAGCTGGCGGTGCAGGAGGCCAAGTTTGATGTAAATTCCATTGTCACGGCCCAGGATATGGAGATCGCTATGAAGAAGCTGGGCGGTATCCTGCGCCAGATGTACCGGATGGATCACAACGTTTCCGTGACCAAGAAGGACCTGAAGGAGGCCCGGAATCTGCAATTTGACAACACGGTGGAGCCCATCGCCTTTTCCGAGCGGGCCGCCCTGGTGGATGAGCGCTTTGTGGAGCGCATTATCCAGGGGGAATCCATCGCGGATTGCCTGCAGGCGGTTCCTGTGGGGTCCACAGGGCCGCTGGAGTCGGATATGGGTCCCATCAATTTTGAGCCGCCTGCCGGCGGGGCCACAGCCGAGGACCTGAAGATCCTGCAGGATCAGACCGGCCAGGACTGGTAAGTCCTGCACGCGTCAGGAGGAGTAGTATGAATATTCAGAACATCAACCGTCTGAACAACGAATACCGCGCGTATATCTATGAGGCGGAGTCTCACCGCATTACCCGGGCGGGGGTAGCCAGCCGGGAGGAGGGACTCAGCTACCAGCGGGCCGCCCAGATCTGCGGCCAGCTGGCCAGCATGACCACCGGCTCCGAGGCACAGTATTGGGTGGACAATCAGTCCCGCTGTGAGGCAAAGATGCGCCAGATCTGGGCCGAGCTGAACCCCAGGGAGCCGGTCAAGGAGGCGCCCGCTGCCAAGCCTGCCGCCAGGCCCGCCGCCAAAAAGACCGACGTTCCCCAGGAGACTGTAGACCATTGGTATAAGCCAGATCCCGGTTATGGCTTCGATCAGGTATCCGGCATGGAGGAGGTCAAGCACCTGCTGTCTGACTGCGTCCGGGACATCCGCATGGATGCCCTGAACGAATATATGGGCGTTCCCACGGTGCAGTCCTTCTTTTTCTATGGACCTCCCGGCTGCGGCAAGACCTTTATCATCAAGGCCTTTGCCCACGAGCTGATGCAGCAGGGGTATAAGTTCATGTCCCTGTCCAGTGCAGACATCCACAGCAAGTTTTCCGGCGAGGCGGACAAGATCGTGGAGCGGGCCTTCAAGGAGGCCGTGGACAACGCCCCGTGCATCCTGTTCATGGACGAGGTGGACGGCGTGTGCCAGAACCGCAATCTGCCCAACCTGTCCGACTTCAACATGCAGCTGACCACCACATTCCTTACCGCCTACAACGATCTGGAGCGGGCCAATAAGGAGCGCAAGTCCGTTATCTTTATCGGGGCCACCAACTATCCTGCCAACGTGGACGCCGCCATGCTGGACCGCGTGGAGCTGGTGCAGATCCCTCTGCCGGACGACGAGGTCCGCCGCCGGGCCTTCGAGGACAAGCTGGGCTGCGTGACCCAGCTGGAGGATGGCTTCCGGTGGTCCGATATGGCCGAGGCCACCGAGGGCTATAACCAGCGCGACATCAACCGCATCGTCACAAAGCTGAAGAAGCTCATCCGCACCAGCGTGGCCGACGGCTGCGCCGACGGACAGATGGCTGTGGAGCGGCTGAAAAGCGGCGACTTCCGCACCACCAGACAGCTGTTCGACCAAGCCCTGGCCTCCTATACGCCCACGCCCAAGGACGATATCGAGCGGCAGCTCAATGAGTTCGAGAAGCAGATGAATGCTCTGTGAGCTCAGCCGGAGGAAGAACGCCATGAATGAATCGGATATGCTCCAGTGGCTGGAGGAACTGGTAGAGATCCCGCCGGAGGAGGACACCGCATTGAACGAGCTGCCCGACAGCTTTATCTGGCACCGTCCACTGACCCGGATGACCGCCCTGACGGACCCGTCGTCCCTTGGGCTTCCCGCGTTTCGGGGCGCGGTATTTGCCGGCCCTGCGGGCAACGGCAAGCACACCCTGGCCCGTGCGCTGCTGGCCACGCTGTGGCGCAGCCGGTACATTGAACGCGACCAGGTGAGCCTGTTCTGGCTCACCCCCGACCAGCTTCCGGAGGGCCTGGACGCCGCCGGGTCGGCAGAGCTGATGGGCAAGCTGTTTGAGGAGGTTTCCACCCCGGATGAAGACGTCAGATTTGGCGTTATCGTGCTGGACCGGCCGGAGCACTATCCCCATGCGCAGGTGCTGATGAGCCGTGTTGCCCGGGAGGTAGCCGACCTGGAGGGACAGAATGCCGTGATCTGTATCACGGAGGATGAGTCCGTCATTCCGTCCGCTATGCGGGGACTGCTGATGCTTTGCCGCTGCCCCAACCCCGGCCCGCGCCAGCGCCGGATGATCCTGGAGGAGGGACTTCGGTGGACGACGCCGTCTCAGCAGACCATCACGCTTTCTCCCGAGGGCATCACCGTGGAGGAGTTGACCGCCCGGACTGAGGGCCGAAGCTGCGCCGAGCTGCGTGCCCTGCTGCTGATGCTGCGGTCAGAGGCGGTATCCTTTGACCTGGGGCGGGAACGGTCCGTCCGTATTCCACTGCCGCAGGACCTTCTCCTGGATATGCTGGAGCTATACGAGCAGGCCGCCATACCCACAAAGGCGCCTATGGTGATCCAGACCGTTTCCGCGCAGCCCGTGGATGGATCCGTGAATCCATCTCTCAATCTTAACACACCGCCGGTTCAAAAGCAGCCCGAGGATATGGACGCGTCGGAGTACAAAGCGCATTTGCTTAACTGCCTCAACCAATAAATCCCTATCTCATCAACGAGAGGAGTGCGTATTGATGCACAAATCGCTGCCCAATACAACGCGGCAAGCCGGGAAACGGTATTGCCAGAATGATAAGGTCCGCATTACCCAACGCCAGGAGCACACGGACCACGTTTCCAACGTACAGGGTAAAGTCCTGTGCAGCTTTGGCTTTGTCCATCACCCTCGGCTGCGGGCCGTCTTGCTGGGAGACCAGACCGTCATTACAGATTACGCCTGCGACTGCTATGAGTACAACGACAACTCGGACTTTTGCAGCCACTGCGCCGCCCTGGCCATGCGGGCCTTTGGTGAAGGCGAGCTGGTATACCAGCAGAAGACCGGCCTTCCCGGCGGCTCAGACTCCGCTCTTGAGCAGAAGCCGGAGGCTGATCGCGTGATCGTTCTGTCGGACGGGCAAAACGACGAGGGACAGCGCTGCGTACAGGGGAAGGTCCTGCGCAGCTTCGGCTTTGTCCACCATCCCCAGCTTCGGCTTCGCGCCAGTGAAGTCACGGATTACACCTGCGACTGCTATCGCTTTTTTGAAAGCAGCGCCTTTTGCCCCCATTGCAGGGCGCTGCTGACCCAGGTGTTGGGACAGGACAAGCCCGCCGCGCCGGAATCGGAGACTCCTGCGCTGGAGACGGAGTGCCCTGTGCCGGCGGCAGAACCGGCTGCGCTGGGGACAGAGCCCGATTTGCCAATGACGGAGTCTGCCGCACCGGAGGAAGAAGCTGCCGTGCCGGCGGCGGGACCTGCTGCACCGGAGGAAAAATCTGCCCCAGAGGATGCGCTGCCTGTGTATACGCCTCCTGCCTGGGACGGCTGCCCTCGGACCATGCGGATCCTGTTCGGGCATGCGCTGGGGGACGGAGCGCCTGTGTGTTGGTATCCCAATGATACGGCGCGTATCTTCCATCCCAATATGGGGATCATCGGCACCATGGGCACCGGCAAGACGCAGCTGACTAAGTCTCTGGTAACCCAACTATGCCGCCAGCAGCCCAACAACTTCGACGGCCATCCCCTGGGCATCCTGATCTTTGACTACAAGGGGGATTATAACGAGACAAAGCCTGATTTTGTGCAGGCCGCCGGCGCTCGGGTGCTCAAGCCGTATCATCTGCCCTTCAACCCCTTCTCACTGCAGGGCGTGCGCCGCAAGCCCCAGCTTCCCATCCACACGGCCAATGCCTTTACAGATATCATCGCCCGGATCTATGGGTTGGGGCCTAAGCAGAGCGCCACGCTGCTGCGCTGCGTCGTCAGCGCCTATCAGAGCTGCGGCATCGAATCCTCCGACCCGTCCACCTGGGACCGCACCGCGCCAACCTTTGAACAGGTATATCAGGTGTATGCCGACGATGAATCCATCAAGAAAAACGACTCGCTGTATGCCGCCATGGACAAGCTGTTTCAATTCCAGGTGCTGGAGGGCGATCCCGACCGCACATCCTCCCTGTTCGGCCTGCTCTGCGGCGTTGTGGTGATAGATCTGTCCGGTTACGATACCGATATTCAGAATCTCATCGTGGCCATTACGCTGGAACTGTTCTATTCCCAGATGCAGAACACCGGGTCCAGCCAGGCCGATCGGGATTTCCGCCAGTTGACCCGGTTCATTCTGGTGGACGAGGCGGACAACTTCATGTCGCAGAATTTCCCCGCCCTCAAGCGCATTATGAAGGAGGGCCGCGAGTTCGGCGTGGGCACCATCCTGTCCACGCAGTTCCTGCGTCACTTTGGCTCCGGAGACGACGACTATTCCAGCTATATCCTGACGTGGGTAGTCCATAACGTGTCCGATTTGAAGCGCTCGGACATTGACTTCGT
>OHJH01000199.1_pt1 | contig 12097 bp, 9 predicted proteins | sample 1568471 | NCBI WGS metagenome assembly OHJH01 (sample SAMEA3879546, study PRJEB24766) | human gut metagenome | biome: human-associated habitat; feature: feces | place: USA | collected 1985/1987 | reverse complement strand
GGCTGATGCGACTGGCACGGTCGAGGCGACCTTTGAGCAGCTGTTTGGCAAGAAAAACGGCAAAATCACCATCCCGGGACAACTGTTTGAGCAGGCGCTGCACGGGCCGCTGTTTGGCATCCCGCAGACTGGACGACAGGCCCAGAAGACTCGTCTGGCCGCTACGGAGTTTTTCCGTATCCAGGATCTCCATGCGGATACTGTCGACGTCATCCACCAGAGCGATGCTGGCGGCGTCCATGGCGGACAGCAGGGGTTGCAGGACGAGGTGGGCCTGCCCGCTGCGGGGCCAGGGCCCGCAGCAGTGCCTGGACGCGGGCGGAGGTGTCCCGCAGCTGCGCCTTGCGCAGGAGCACGGAGCGCACCTTGGCCGCCAGATGGTTGAGGGTGGCCGTATTGAGCCGTTCCTCTTCCACCAGCAGCAGGGTGGCGAAATTTTTTTCTTCCATCCCGATCATGGTCTCCCCGACCCGCTGCCAGGTCAGGTAGAGGACCAGCGCGACGGTGAGGGCCACGGAACAGACCACCAGCAGGGCCAGCCGCAATCTCAGGCTTGCGTTCATGCCTCCTCCCCGTCATGGCCGTGGGCCGTCTTGTCGAGGCGCAGCAGCTTTTTGCGCAGGCCTTCCCGGGTGATGCCGAGCAGTTCCGCCGCCCGGCTCTTGTTGCCCTGGCAGGCGTCGAGGGCCCGCTGTACCAGCAGGCGCTCCGCCTGTTCCAGATTGAATGTCGTCCGGATGTCCGGCAGCGGTTCCCGGGGGGCGGTGGCGCTTGTCTTTATGCAGCCGTGGCGCGCCAGGGCGGCCAGCAGTTTGGGAGAAAGATCCGACGGACGGATGACCGTATCCACGGTAAGGGCCGCTGCCCGTTCCATCTCGTTGCTCAGTTCGCGCACATTGCCGGGCCAGTCGTAGGCCAGCAGGCACTGCTGGGTGGCCGGGGCCAGGGTCAGGGCAGCGCGTTCCATATTGTGCGCATGCTGGGCCAGCAGATGCCGGGCCAGCAGGGCCTGCACCTGCTTCTCCGGCTCCGGGCCGCTCAGGTCCAGATACTGCATCAGCAGATGCATGGCCGTACCCCGCTGGGCTGCGGACAAAGGCCGCTCCCCTATCAGAAAGCGCGGCGTTTCCACCTGCACCTGACGCACCCGGCGGACGGTACCCTGGGCGATCTCCTCATCCAGCTCCCGGCCCTTCAGCTGGGTGGCCGTGACCTTGGTGGGAATGCGGCAGGCTGCCGGGTGGGGATAGTCCAGCTCCCGGACCTCCACAGGGCCGCTTTCGCGCGCCTCCTCCGGCGTGCTGTCCCGCTCCCGGAGAGCCGGCGCCACGGGATTTTCCCACACCTGCACCTGCCATCCGCCTCCGGCGCCTGTCAGGGTCTGGGGCTCCGTCTCCGCCCAGCGGCGGATGGGCTCCCCCTCCGGGGCGCACAGCAGCGGCAGCAGCAGCCAGTCCCCGGGGCATTTTGCTCCGGCCACCGCCTCCGGCGGCGCGGGCATCTCCGCCAGCACTGCCAGGTCCGCCGCCCGTTTCCGGGCGTGGGACATGCAGTCCACGCAGATGAGCTTCTCCTTGGCCCGGGTCAGGGCCACGTACAGAATGCGCATTTCCTCGGCCTAGCTCTCCCGGGTCAGGGCCGCCGCCACGGCGGATTTGGTAACGGTATCGTACCGGATCCGCCGCTGCCGGTCCACCCGCTCGGTGCCCAGCCCCAGCTGGGGATGCACCAGCACCGGCCGGTGGAAGTCGTCGGCGTTGAAGCGCTTGTGCAGGTCCGCCAGGATCACCACCGGGAACTCCAGTCCCTTGGACCGATGGACGCTCATGATCTGCACGCCGCTGCCGGTGGCCTGGGTGGAGATAGGCGGCTGACGTCCTTCCTCCAGCAGGTCGTGGAGCTGGGTCACGAAGTCAAACAGACCGCCCCGTCCCGCCGCCGCCTGCTGCCCGGCGTAGGTATACAGGGCGATGAGGTTTTCCTTCCGGGCCGCGCCGCCCTCCATGGCCCCGAACACCGCCATGGCGTGGCACTGGGTATAGAGCTTCCACAGCAGCCGGTCCGCCGTCATGTCCCGGGCGGCCAGCCGCAGACCGTCCAGCGTCTGCCGGAAGGCCGCCGTGTCCTCATGCTCGTCCAGGCACAGGGCGTCATAGTAGTCTCCCTCCGGCAGCAGCGCCCGGATCTGGGCCAGCCGGTCCGGGGAAAAGCCAAACAGCGGCGACCGCAGCACGGCGATCAGTGGCACATCCTGCCGCGGATTGTCGATGATCTGCAAAAACGACACCATCACCGCCGCCTCCAGGGTGCTGAAAAACGCCTGGCTCTCCCCGCTGGTGCAGGGAATGTTCTCCCGCCGCAGGGCCGCCGTATAGGCCGCCAGACGCGCCCGGGGGGACCGCATGAGAATGACGATATCCTCCGGCTCCACAGGCCGGGGCTGTCCGTCCTCTCCCTGCACCGGGAAGCCCTGGTCCAGCAGCCGTCGGATGCGCCGGGCCACAAACCGGGCCTCCACCTCTGTGCGGTCGAAGGTTTCCTCCTCCGTATTCTCCACGCTGATCAGGTGCAGCTCCGGCTCCATGCCCGGCCGGGGCGGGTACGCCGCCTCCGCGCCGAAATACAGCTGCTCGTCGTCGCCGTAGTCCATCTCCCCCATTTCCCGGGACATAATGGCCCGGAACACAAAGTTGGTGCCGTCCAGCACCTCCCGCCGGGAGCGGAAATTCCGGCTCAGCAGCACCTTTCGCGGCTGGCCCTCCTCCGCCTCCGCCGCCGGGCGGTAGGACAGGTATTTCTCCAGGAAAATGGTAGGGTCCGCCAGCCGGAACCGGTAAATGCTCTGCTTTACATCGCCCACGGCGAACAGCCGTCGCTCCTCCCCGGACAGGGCCCGGAAAATGCAGTTCTGCACCTGGTTGCTGTCCTGGTATTCGTCCACCATCACCTCCCGGTAGCGGGAGGAAACCTGCTTTGCCAGCTCCGTGGGCCGTCCCTGGCCGTCGGTCAGCAGGTCGATGGCATAGTGCTCCTGGTCGGAAAAGTCCATCACGTTGCGCCGGACCTTCTCCGCCTGATAATGCAGGGTAAACTGTGCCGTCAGGCGCAGCAGGGCCAGCATGGCCGGGGCCATCTGCCGCAGATCCTCCAGCAGCTCCGCCTCCGGCGCAGAAAAGATGGCCTGAATGTCCTTCAGCGCCTTTTTGGCCTGCTCCAGCACCGCCTTGGCCCGCTCCCGGCAGGCGGCGTTCTCCTCCCCCTTGGCCACGCCCATCCGCCGGAAGGACGGCACGCCCTGGGCAAGGCTGTCCCATCCGCCGGCGGCCTTGTCCCGCAGGGCCTCCAGGCCCTGGGCCACCTCCAGAAACCGGTCACCGTAGGCCTTGTACACGGCGGGATAGTCCGCCATATCCTCCACGGCCCGGGTCAGCCGCCGGGCCCAGAAGTCCGCCCGGCGCAGGGCGTCCTCCATGAGATACCGGCCGCAGCCGGTGTCCGCCAGCTCCTGGGGGGTGACCTCCCAGCCCTGCCGCTGCTGCTCCAGCCACCGCAGGGGGTGCGGGTGGCTCTGGGTCTTTTCGTGGAGGTCCAGCACCAGGGCCTCCAGCGCCCGGTCATCCCGTCCGGCTCCCAGGGTCTCCGCCAGCTGGCGGGCGTTGCCGTCCTCCTCGATGTGGGCGTAAAAATCCTCCAATACCCGGTCCAGCACCCGCCGCCGCAGCAGCATGGCCTCCTGTTCGTCCAGCACCCGGAAATCCGGGGTCAGGCTGTGCTCCTCCACCGGGGGCAGCAGGTGCACGTTCTCGCGGAGCAGTCCGGCGCAGAAGGCGTCCACGGTTTTGATGTCCGCCTGATACACCCGCAGCATCTGCCGCCGCAGGTGGCCGTCCCCGGGCCGGTCCGCCACCCGGCGGGTCAGCTCCTGGGCGATCTTGCCCCGCAGCTCCGCCGCGGCGGCCTTGGTATAGGTGATGATCAGGAAGTCGTCCACCTGACAGCCCTCCTGCTCCATATAGGAAAACAAGCGCTCCACCAAAACCTTCGTCTTGCCGGAGCCTGCGGCGGCAGACACCAGAAGGCTTCCGCCCCGGTCATATACGGCTGTTTCCTGCTGCGGCGTCAGCGGCATGTGCTCCCCTCCTTCCCATTTTCCGCGTCCACGAATTGCCAGAATTCCTCCGGCTTTACAGTTCTGATATAGCGCACCCGATCGCCGCCCCGGCCCTCCTGGAAGGCACAGGCCGCAGCAAAATCGCAGCGGTCGCAGGCCCGCTCCTGGGGTCCCCGTGCCACCGGGTCGGCGTCAATATTGCCGGAGCCGATCTCTCTGGCGATCTGGTGCAGCAGGTCCTCCACATACCGGCCCAGCTTCCCCAGCTGCTCCGCCGATGCGATGCCATCGGAAATGGAGCCGTCCTTCTTCACCCGAATGGGCAGATAATGGGGCGCTTCCAGAGCGCTGTGCTCCATAGCCCGCAGCACCTCCGGGTCCGCCAGCACCATGCCGCTGCGGCGCAGCTCCTCCTGTAGGGCAGCCTGGAGCTTTTCCGGCTGGATGCCCCGGTCCTTTTTCAGGATCACCTCCCGGGCCGGGTGATACAGTACCCCCGCCGGCACAATGGGATAGCCGAAATAGCTGCGGCCCTCCTTCTCCAGAGTGAACAGGTACAGGAGCATCTGAATGCCCAGGCCGTACCGCAGGTCCGACAGGTCAAAGGCTTTTTTCCCGGTTTTGTAGTCCACCACCCGCAGATACAGCTTTCCGTCGTGGAGCCAGCCGTCCACCCGGTCCACCTTGCCGCTGACGGACAGGGTCTCATCTCCCTCGGTGACGGTAACGGCGGGCAGCTGCCCGTCCCGGCCGCCGAAGCCCAGCTCGAAGGCCACCGGTGAAAAATCCGATTGGGCCAGCTCCCCGGCCATGTCCTCCACGATGGCGCAGGCCGCCGTCCGCAGCCGGGAAAACAGATACCGGAACCGGGCGCTTTTCTCCCGATAGCCGTCGATCTCCTCCCGGGCGTATTGGTCTATGTATTCCCGGACCAGGCGGCGCAGCTCCTCCCGCTCCACCTGGCTCCAGCCGCCCCGGTTCTTTACCTCCCGGGCCACATTTTCCAATAAATAGTGGATGAACGTGCCGATCTCCGGGGCCTCGAAGCCCGCCGGTCGGCGCTCCCTGGCCCGCAGGCCATACTGCATGAAGTACCCGAAGTGGCACCGCTTCACCTGGTCCATCCGGGAGGCCGACATGTGCAGGGACCGCCCATATAGGGCCTGCACCGCCTCCGGCGACAGCCGCCCCCGGCCCAGGGCGCGGCCCCGGTCCATGGCATCCAGCACCCGGTCATAGCCGCCCCGCTGCCGGAAATACCGCTCCAGTGCCCTGTCGCTGCCGGCCAGCTCCAGAGCCGTGGCAGGCAGCATCCGCCGGTAGGCCCCGTCCTCCCGCAGGACGTGCAGATCCGGAAACAGCTTCTCCATCCGCTGCACCACGAAGGAGGGCCGCAGCTGAGCGCCGCTGATGTCCCCCACCGGCCAGCTGACGGTAAGCCGCTCCGTGGGCTGGGCCAGGCACGCGTAAATATTCTGCAGCTCGTTGTCCAGCGGGTCAAACACGGCGTCCGACAGCAGGATCTCCCGCTGCTGCAGGGTCTCCCGGTCCTCCGGGTCCAGCAGGCCGTGGCCGCTGGGCGGCGTAGGCAGCACGTGGTCGTTGGCCCCCAGCAGGAACAGGCACCTTACCCGGTGCCGGTCGTTGCGGGTGATCTCGCTGACCTTCACCTGGTCCAGGGTGGCAGGAATGGTACCCACGCTGTACTGGGTCAGCACCAGCCGCAGCAGCCGCGCGAACTCCTCACCCGTCAGCTCCGTGTCCCCCAGGATCTCCACAAATTGGTCCAGCACCCCGCAGAATATCTCCCACAGCTGCACATATTCCTCCGCCAGCTGGGGCTGGTTCTCTGCCAGCAGCTTCCCGGCGGTTTCCTCCAGGGCCTGGGGTACACCGGCCTCCTGCAAAAATGTGTACAGGCACTCCGCCTTGTCCCTGGCGGATGATGCCGTTTTCATCCCCTGATACAGGGGCTCCAGCAGCAGACGTACCCGCCGCCGGACACCATTGACCTGCCGCAGCCGTGCGGCGGCAGTCTCCGTCATCTCCCGTCCGTAGCCGTCGGGGCTGGCGGTCCAGTCGCCCTCCCGCAGCCACATGCCGCCCCGGATATCCCACACGATCACATAATTCTCCAGGATATCGCACTCATCCGGGGAAATGCCCCCCAGGCCGGTCTTCAGGCAGCGGAACACGTCCTCCCGGTCAAAGCCGCCGGTAACGGCGTCCAGGGCTCCCAACAGCATGGTGATGGGCGGCTTTTCCAGCAGATCGCTGCGGCGGCTGATATAGGCCGGGATGCCGTCTCGGCGGAACACGCTCTCCAGCAGTGGGCCGTAAACCTCCATATTCCGGGCGCACACGCCCATATCCCGCCAGCGGTATCCCTCAGCCGCCAGCTGCCTCAGCTGCTGGGACACCCATTCCACCTCGGTGAAGGCCGTGGCGGCCTGATACAGGCGAATTCCCTCCGCCTGGCCCTCATAGGCCGTCTCCCGGCCAAAAAAGTGCCGCTCCAGGTGATCCAAGGGGCCGCTCCCCTGCTTTTCGCACCACAGGACTTCCATACTCTGCCCCACACGCCGGGCCATGCGCTCCAGGCGCATCCGCTGGCGCAGAGCATTCTGAAACAGCTGTTCATTGCCCCGGTCCCCCAGCAGGGTCACGGTAACGCTGCTGGCCTGCCGCAGCACCAGCTCCAATATGCTCTCCTCCTGGCGGTTGAAATAGGAAAACCCGTCCAGATACACATCGCAGCCCCGGAGATAGTCGCTGTGCTCCAGATGCTCCCGGAGCTTCTGGAGCCGGGACCGGGCATCCATGTCTCCGTTGCGCAGCCGGGCGTCATACGCCGCATACAGTAGCGCGATATCCCGCAGCTTATCGCCCATAGCGCCCTCCAGGTCCTCTACATGTGCATAGAGGTCCCGGGGCCCGATCTCATAGGCGTAAAGCTCCTCCATCAGGTCCGTCAGCTGCCGCAGAAACGACGCCCGCTGACTGGGCCGCCCGAACACCCGCAGCTCCGGCGCCAGCTCCTGCAAAACCCGCCGCATGGTCAGGAGCTTTCCCCCGTTGTCCAGGGTAAACTCCGCCAGCCCTCCCGTTTCGGCCAGCACCCGGGACGACAGGCTCCGGAAGCTCAGCACCTCCGCATCCCGGGACGCCGTGGGCCCCAGGGCCCGGCACAGGTCCACCTCCGCCTCGTGGGAAATATGCTCCGGCACCAGCAGCACCTGCCGCCGCAGTCCCCGGTTTTTCTCCATAGCCTCCAGTACCCGCCGGGATTTTCCGGACCCGGCCCGTCCTACCCATACAGACAGCATCCGCCCCGCCTCCTTTCTGACGCACTGACAGCAGGATACCATGGCTGCTGTCCCAAAAAACTCTCATCTGACAGTATACCGCATTTTCCCCCCGGTGGAAAGCCCCGTTAAGGCGAAAAAAAAACGCCGCCTGCTGGGCAGGCAGCGTTTTTCTTTTATTGATTGGTGCCGAGCTCCTTGAGATACCGGCTCAGGGCGTCCTTCCAGTCCGGCAGCGGCGTGAAGCCGTTCTCCGCCAGCTTGCTCTTGTCCAGCCGGCTGTTGAAGGGCCGCGCCGCCTTGGACGCGCCGTATTCCGCGGTGGTCACGGCGTCCACCTGTACCGGCAGGCCCGCCTGGCGGAAAATTTCGCAGGCAAACTCGTACCAGGAGATGTACCCGCCCTCATTGGTGGCGTGATAATAGCCGTACTTGTCGGACTCGATCATATCCGCCAGCAGCCGGGCCAGGTCCAGGGTATAGGTAGGCGTACCGATCTGGTCGCACACCACCCGCAGCTTGTCGTGGGTCTTGCCCAGCTGGAGCATGGTCTTGATGAAGTTCTTGCCGTTCAGACCGAACACCCAGGCGATCCGCACGATGAAGTATTTCTCCAGCGCAGAGCTGACGGCCAGCTCGCCGCCCAGCTTCGTCTCGCCGTAGTAGTTCAGGGGCTGATAGTCCTTGCAGTCCGGCTGCCAGGGCGTCTGGCCCTGCCCATTGAACACATAGTCCGTGGAAATGTACATCATCTTGCAGTCCTGGGCCTTGCACGCCGCCGCCAGATGAGCGGTGCCGTCCACGTTGATGGCCCGTACCTTGGGCTGCTTGTCGGCGTCCTCGGCCAGGTCCACCGCCGTCCAGGCGGCGCAGTGGATCACGGCGTTGGGCCGCACATCGTCCATCACCTGCCGCACCTGGGCGTCATTGGTGATATCCATGGGCACATAGGGCATCTCCGTCACGGCAGAGCCGTCTGCAATGCCGCTGTACACCGGGGCGATGTCACTGCCCACGCCCTGATGGCCCCGGCGGGCCAGCTCGTTCATCACATCGTGGCCCAGCTGACCGCCCACGCCCGTTACCAGAATTTTCATTTTGCAGCCTCCTTACAGATACTGGATGGCCCGGCTGACGGCCTTTTCCTTTCCGCCGCCGGTAATGGTGCCCTTGATCTTGTCCTTGCACCAAACCATCACAAACTCAATGGCCATCAGGGCGGCAAACTCCGCCAGCATGACCAGGAAATACTTCACATCCGGCGCCGCGGCGGTATAGAACCGCTTCCCCACGGCCACCAGCACCGGCGCAATATACCAGGGCAGATGCGTGGCCATCAGGAACATGGAGTTCTTCCCGCACCAGATCAGCGGCCGCAGGGACATCCGCCTCTCCAGATACCGCAGCAGCTCCAGCAGCGCCACAGAGCCCAGAACGCCGTTGACGTAGAACACCAGGCCGAAGCGGCCCAGCCGGAAGGAGTTGAAATCCAGCTTCGGACTCAGCAGCGACAGCCCCAGGTTCACCGCCAGCAGCACCACCAGGATCAGCGGCCTGCTCAGCCGTTTGGGGTCCAGATGGCGATAGATGTAATAGCCGCACAGCATGAACCAGCACCCGCTGACGCTCTTGGCCGCCACCACAAACAGGTTCTGCCCCGCTTGGGCCAGCAGCCCCTCCGGCAGGTCCATCCCCTCATAGAACCAGCACACCGCCCACAGCAGCACCGGCATCAGGATGCACAGCAGCAGCTTCACGGCCCGGCACCGGCTCTCCGGCCGGATGGCCGCAAACAGCAGCTCAGCCAGCAGCAGCGTGGGCAGGAACCAGAGGGTGGCGATGCCCCGCAGCGTAATGGTCAGGAAGATATCCCCCCCCCAGGGCCTCTCTTATGCCCTGGTGCCGCACCGCCGCAAAGGCCAGGTGCGCCAGAATGGCCAACAGGGAGTACACCCCATAGGGGATGACCAGGGAATACAGCCGCTTGCCCCACACGGCGCCGCAGCTCTCCTCCTGTCCCCGGGCCTCATAGCGGCGCGCCTTCAGCAGGCCCACCACCACAAAGAACACCGCCAGCTTGAAGGACGAGAACCACACGGAGCTGGTGCTCCACAGATAGTCCATATGTCCCCAGATCACCGCCAGGATGCCCAGGCCCTTGGTGGCGTCCACAAAGCCCAAATGGGCGGACGGAATCGGCCCCGCCCCAGCCTTGACTCTCTGCTCCTCCATCACTCAGCGATTGCCGTACATTTTCTCGTAATAGTCCTGATACTCGCCGGAGATGATGGTCTCCCACCACGAACGGTTGTTCAGGTACCAGTCGATGGTCTTTTTGATGCCGTCGGCGAACTTGGTCTCCGGCAGCCAGCCCAGCTCGTTGTGGATCTTGGTGGGGTCGATGGCATAGCGCATATCGTGGCCCTTCCGATCCGCCACATGGACGATCAGGCTCTCGGGCTTGCCCAGCTCCTTGCAGATGAGCTTCACGATGTCGATGTTGCGCATCTCGTTGTGGCCGCCCACGTTGTACACCTCGCCGACCCGGCCCTTATGGATGATCAGGTCGATGGCCCGGCAGTGATCCTCCACATACAGCCAGTCCCGGACGTTCAGGCCCTCGCCGTACACCGGCAGGGGCTTGTCGTTGAGGGCGTTGGCGATCATCAGGGGAATCAGCTTCTCCGGGAAGTGATAGGGCCCGTAGTTGTTGGAGCAGCGGCTGATGGTAACAGGCAGACCATAGGTCCGGTGATACGCCTGCACCAGCAGGTCGGCGGCAGCCTTGGAGCTGGAGTAGGGGCTGGAGGTGTGGATAGGCGTCTCCTCGGTAAAGAACAGGTCGGGCCGGTCCAGGGGCAGGTCGCCGTACACCTCGTCGGTGGACACCTGATGATAGCGCTGGATGCCGTATTTGCGGCAGGCGTCCATCATGGTGGCGGTGCCGATGATGTTGGTCTGCAGGAACACGCCGGGGTCCTCGATGGAGCGGTCCACATGGCTCTCGGCGGCGAAGTTCACCACCATGTCGGGGTGCTCCTCCTCAAACAGCTTGTAAACGGCCTCCCGGTCGCAGATATCCGCCTTCACGAAGCGGAAGTTGGGGTTGTCCATCACAGGAGCCAGGGTGGACAGGTTTCCGGCATAGGTCAGCTTGTCCAGGCATACGATGCGGTAATCGGGATGCTCCTTGAGCATATGGAACACGAAGTTGCTGCCGATAAAACCGGCGCCGCCGGTAACGATAATGGTCATGGCTCATTCTCCCTTTCCGTAAACGAAGTTGCAGTCGCTGTCCGCCAGCAGCGGAGCGTTCTTGTCCTTGTCGGACAGAATGGGGTCCGTCACGCCCCAGTCCACACCAATGGCAGGGTCGTCGAAGCGGATGGACCGGTCGCTGGGATGGTCATAGAGGTTGTCCGCCTTATAGCAGAAGTCCACGTCGTCCGTCAGGGTCACGAAGCCGTGGCCGAAGCCCCGGGGAATGTAGAACTGGCGCTTATTTTCGGCGCTGAGCTCCACGGATACCCACTGCAGATAGGTGGGTGAGCCCTTCCGCAGGTCCACCGCCACGTCCAGAACGGCGCCCCGCACCACCCGGACGATCTTGGCCTGGGCCATGGGGTCCTGCTGGAAGTGGATGCCCCGCAGGGTCCCCCTCTTAGCGGTGAAGCTCTCGTTGTCCTGCATGCTGTTGAAGTGCAGGGCTTCATACTTGGGCAGGGACCAGGTCTCCATGAACCAGCCCCGGTGGTCGCCGAACACGTCCGGCTCGATGATCTTTACCTCGGGAATTTTTGTGTCCAGAATTTTCATGCAAATCACCTATCAATAACGAATTTTGCCCTCAGCCACATGCATCAGGTGCTGGCCGTAGGGGGACTTGCCATAGCGCTGGGCGGACTGGAGCAGCGTCTCCCGGTCGATCCAGCCCTCGGTAAACGCGATCTCCTCCAGTGCCGCGATCTGGGAGCCCTGCCGGGTCTCGATGGTGCGCACAAAGTCCGCCGCATCCACCAGAGAGTCCATGGTGCCGGTATCCAGCCAGGCATAGCCCCGGCTCAGCAGCTGCACGTTCAGGGTGCCGTCCTCCAGATAGAAACGGTTCAGGTCCGTGATCTCCAGCTCGCCCCGGGCGCTGGGCTTCACCCGCTTGGCCATGTCCACCACCCGGTTGTCATAGAAATACAGGCCCGTGATGCAGTAGTTGCTCTTGGGGTGCTGGGGCTTCTCCTCCACGGAGATGACCTTGCCGTTCTCGTCGAACTCCACAATACCGAAGCGCTCGGGGTCATTGACGTAATAGCCGAAAATGCTGGCCCGGCCCTGCTGCGCATCCGCCGCCGCCTGCTTCAGGCGGGCCCGGAAGCCGCTGCCGTAGAAAATGTTGTCGCCCAGCACCATGGCGCAGCAGTCGTCGCCGATGAACTCCTCGCCCAGCAGAAATGCCTGAGCCAGGCCGTCGGGAGAGGGCTGCACCTTGTAGCTCAGATGAATGCCGAACTGGCTGCCATCCCCCAGCAGGCGCTCAAAATTGGGCAGGTCCGTGGGGGTGGAGATGATGAGGATATCCCGGATCCCCGCCAGCATCAGGGTAGACAGCGGATAGTAGATCATGGGCTTGTCATACACCGGCAGCAGCTGCTTGCTGGTGACCATGGTCAGGGGATACAGGCGCGTG
>OHJH01000198.1_pt1 | contig 12112 bp, 8 predicted proteins | sample 1568471 | NCBI WGS metagenome assembly OHJH01 (sample SAMEA3879546, study PRJEB24766) | human gut metagenome | biome: human-associated habitat; feature: feces | place: USA | collected 1985/1987 | reverse complement strand
GAAGTCACAGTCTGTCGAAGTTACAGTCTGTATTTCGCAATATTCTGTAGATGAGCAAGTTTTGGAATGCTGCCCTCCTAAACCGCCCGGAACGAATCCGTAACCCCTTGTGAATGAGGAAGTGATGTCCCACCTTTCATTCTTCCTCTTGTGAAACGACTCGGTCGTTGGATCTATGGCCTGGCAAGCCTCACGGATTACAATGTGTTCCTTTTCAACTTCTCGACGTAGGCCTCGATGCGGTGGAGCTCACGAGGAATGGAGATGCTTTGAGGGCAATGCTCGATGCACTGTTTGCAACCGATGCAGTGGCTGGCCTGGCGGACGGACGGGATGGCCCGGTCGTAGCTCACGAGATAGGCCCGGCGCAGCTTGCGGTAATTCTCCTGCTCGGTGCTCTGGGCGATCTCGCCCTCGTTGACGCATTCGTTGTAGTGCTTGAATATTCCCGGAATATCGACTCCGTAAGGGCATGGCATGCAGTACTTGCAGTCGTTGCAGTTGATGGTCGGGAAGCTGGCCATTATGCCGGCGATCTCGGTGCCGAGGAACTCTTTCTCCTCGTCGGTCAAGTACTTGAAGTCCTTGAATGTGCGCAGGTTATCCTCAAGATGTTCCTGATAGACCATTCCGCTCAGCACCGTCAGGATTCTCGGGTACGATCCCACGAATCTGAACGCCCACGAAGCGAGTGAGGCTTTCGGATCACGCTCCTTTAGCCTGTTCACGACACTTTCCGCCGGATTGGCCAGACGGCCACCTTGGAGAGGCTCCATAATCACGATCGGAATCTCCCTCTTGTCCAGCTCGTCGTACAGGTACTCGGCGTTGACATTGCGCTGGCCGTCAGCGTGTTTCCAGTCGAAATAGTTCATCTGGATCTGCACGAAATCCCAGTGGTACTTGTCGTGCAGTTTCAGTAGCTCGTCGAACTGCTGTTGGTTTCCGTGGAATGAAAGTCCGAGTTGACGTATCTTGCCTTTCTCTCGGTCTGCCTGAAGCAGATCCATCATTCCGTTGTTCACGAACCTGTCATCGAAAGCTTCCAGGCCTCCACGGCCGAGAGAGTGAAGCAGGTAGTAGTCCAGATAGTCTGTCTGGAGGTACCTGAACGAGTCGTTGTACAGTTTCAGGGATGCCGCTTTGGAATGATCACTGAAGTTGGACAGCTTCGTGGCGATGTAGTAGGAGTTCCTTGGATGTCTGCTGAGTGCATTGCCTACAGCCTCCTCGGAAAGTCCCTGGAGATAGACCGGAGATGTGTCGTAGTAGTTGACTCCGTGAGCCAAGGCGTAGTCAATCAGTTTGTTGGCGTTCTCCTGATCCACGATATCCTTCCCACTCTCGTCCTTCTTCATCGTGAAGCGCATACATCCGTAACCCAGCAGGGAAACCATGTCCCCGTTGCCCGGATTCTCACGCATCTCCATCTTACCGTTCTCCGGCACATCTTCACTGGAACCATCGTCAAGGATGGCCTCGGCTGTCTTCTTAGGGGCGCACGCTCCGGCAAGAGCCACGGCTCCCACGGCCGCTGTCCCGGCACCGGCTTGTTTGAGAAATTCTCTTCTGTTAATATTCTCTTTCATATTCATGGAATTTGTTGAGACCGCTTTTTCTGAATATGTCCCTTCAGAAGGCTTGTCTCAAAGACCGGTTACACATTATGATGAACACTGTACCCATTGACGGTGATAGCGCTTATCGGGCGGGACGGGCAGAGATTCTCGCACGCTCCGCAGCCGATGCACTTCTCCTCGTTGACCGAAGGGATCCTTGGGCTCTTCTCGTCATCAGGATTCTTCCTGACCATCCTGATCGCTCCGACAGGGCAGTGGTGGGCACAGTTTCCGCAGCTGACCCCGTCACGGTTCACGACACAGAGGTCATAGTCCACGCCGGCAGTGCCGACCTTCCATTCGGTTTTCTCCTCAGGAGTGATCTTCAGGATGGCTCCAGCAGGGCAGACCTCGGAGCATTTCACGCATTCCGGACGGCAGTAGCCTTTCTCAAAAGACATCTCTGGCTGCATCAGGTGCTCAAGTCTGGAGGATGGTCTGAGAACATTGTTCGGGCAGACGGTCACGCAGAGCTGGCAGGCCGTACAGTGCTTATAGAACTTCTCCACGCTCTCGGAACCGAATGGAGTAATAGGCGTTTTTCTGTTCGGGGCTTTCTTTGGAAGCACCTCGGCGAATCCTCCATCTCGCTTCTTGTCCTTGATCTCCTCTTCTTCGGCCCTCATCGGAATGGAAGACAAGAGTGATCCTCCGATGACAGCGGCACCGCCTACCAAGAAGGCTCTTCTTCCTTTGTCGGTCGCTTCGACAGGCTCGGCGACCGGAGATGTCGCATCAATTGTTGAGACACCTTTGCCGTTGTCGGTTACTTCGGCGGTTGGTGAGCCCTGTCGAACCACAGGCTCTGCGACCTTGTGGCAAGTGCTGCGAATGCAAGAAACGGTTGGTGAGCCCTGTCGAACCACAGGCTCTGCGACCGGAGTCGGAGCTGCAGAGGAGCGATTTTGGCCGTTTTTGCTCTCGTCGGAGGTCATTTTACTCCCGACAGGCGCGTTTTGTGGCGTTTTTGCTCCCGTGGAGCCCGAACCAACCCCTCTTCCCCAGGCGAACCGGTACTTGAGCGCTCCGAGCCGGCAAGAATCAATGCAGTCAAAGCAATCGACACATCTGCTATAGTCAATCTTATGGTTGTCAACATCAATGCAGGCCGCCTTGCACTTCCTTTCGCAGGCGTGGCAGCTCTTGCACTTTGACTTGTCGATCACCGGACGGAACATAGCGAACCGCGAGAAGAAACTCAGCGTGGTTCCCACCGGACAGATTGTGTTGCAATAGGTTCTGCCGTTCCTCCAGGCGAGGACCACCACGACAACAAATGTCACCGCCGCCACGATCAAAGTCGGCAGACTCTTCAGCCAAACATCCTTTGTCACAAACGCATAACTATCCTGCCTCTCGGCGATCCAGGCGAGCAGGTTGTTGCCCCGCTGCCAAACCGGCGCGAGCAGACTCTGCACCATTCTACCGTAAGCGCTGTATGGAGCCAGAAGCGCTACAAGAGCATTGAGCCCGGCGACCAGCGCGATCACGAACAGCACCAACACCCCGTAGCGCAACCATTTGATTTCCTTTGAATATGAGAACCTTGCCTTCTTGCCTTTTCTCCTGGAACTGAGGTTGGACACGCAGTCCTGGAATATACCCAACGGGCATATCACCGAGCAGTAGATTCTGCCGAAAAGCAGTGTCAGTACCAGCAGAATGGCGATGACAACGAAGTTGAGGGCCAGAACAGCCGGCAGGAACTGGATTTTGGCGAGCCATCCGAACCAAAGATGAAGTGTTCCGGTGAAGTCCAGAAACAGCAGCGTGACTGCAACGAAGCAGATCGCTGCCAGAGTGATTCTAATTTTTCGGAGCATAGTGTTTGTAAGCCGAAATGTTCCGTAAAGATAAAGAAAAATCCTGAAATGATATTAATCCAGAATCACCAACGCCATTGACTTGTGCGAGAACGTCAGCTTGACAACATCGGCCGAAGCCCGGTTGAGGGTTGCCTGCCACCAGTTGTCGAAAACCACTCCACTGGTCTGCCATACCAATCCCTCGGACTTGATATTCAAAGAATTATCAGGGCTGAATATGGACACGGCCCTGCCTTTGCCGACGAAAAGCTCGCAGGAGTCCGTCAATGCGAAAGCCGTTGAATAGTCGGACACCGCATCGACATATATTCTGTCTTCATCAGGATTACCGCTGGCTCCGTAAAGCCGGGCATATTCCATAATCTGTCCAAGGTTGCCGAGGGTGTGGGCCTCACGCTTGCCTGTAGCACCGAGAATGTGCACGGTCTTGACTTCCGGCCAATGCTCCAGCAGGTAGCGGAACGCCTTGGTCTGGTCGTTTGTCTCCTGCTCTTCTTCTCTTATGGCGATGCGGGAATATTCCTTGAGATGCTTCGGCGAGATGGAATCCATATCCCCGATGATGGCATCCGGATCCCTGAGGTCTTTGAATATCTTGTCCCGGTGCCGGAGAAACGTGTCCAACGCCCTGTCGCAGCAGATTATCACATCCGCCCGGCGGAGAAGCTCGCGGGGATATTCCTTTTTAGGAAAGTCGCCGCATTCGAGGATGACCGCTTCCATTATGCCTTTGTTTTGGCGATTTCGGCCTTGGAGGTGCCGGCGGTAGTGGTGTAGAGTTCCGGTTCGCGGAATCCGGCGAGGAAGGCCTTGATGTCCATCCGCTTCTTGCCGGCTATCTGCACGTCCTTCAGGGAGATGGCTCCGTCGGCGGTGGTGATGTGGAGGTAGGTCTTGCCGTCGGTGAGGATTCGGCCCGGAATGGTTCCTTCGACAGGCTCATCGACCTTTTCGGCCGTGAAGATCTTCAACTGGGCCGGAGCGCTACCTTCCTTGACGAGTTCGGTGAACGCTGCCGGATAAGGACTCAAACCACGTATGAGATTGTAGATCTGTTTGGTGGAATCGTTCCAGTCAATGTGACACAACTCGCGCGAAAGCTTCGGTGCCGGCTTCAATACCTCGGAACCCTGTATGAAACTTCTCTGGACACGCGTGTCCACATTGCGCTCGATTATGCCCTGAGTCGTCTGTACAACCAATTCCGCGCCGATCTCCATCAGTTTGTCGTGCACATCCCCGGCGGTGTCGGTGTCTGAAATATTGATACCCTGACGCAGGATGATCCCTCCCGTGTCAATGTCCTTGTCGATCATGAACGTCGTCGCGCCGGTTCTGGTCTCTCCGTTGATCACGGCCCAGTTGATAGGAGCCGCTCCACGGTACTGTGGCAGAAGCGCCGCGTGCAGATTGAACGTGCCAAGCTTAGGCATTCCCCATACCTCTTCCGGCAACATCCTGAAAGCCACCACGATGAAGAGATCGGCCTTCATGGCCTTGAGCTGCTTCAGGAACTCCGGATCCTTCAGTTTCACAGGCTGCAGAACCGGAATGCCGTGCTCGACAGCGAACTTCTTGACCGCGCTTTCGTTGACTTTCTGTCCCCGGCCACTCGGCTTGTCAGCCACTGTGACCACACCTACAATATTGTATTTCCGCTCCAGGAGTGCCTGAAGTGGTGCCACCGCGAAATCCGGTGTGCCCATATAGACGATTCTCGTCTTCTTGAATATTCCTGCCAACATACTCTTAGCTTTTCTCCACCAATTCTTTATGCTGTCCATGTTTGAGATGTCCGTGTCGTGGATGGCTTTCCATGTCAGGAACAACCCGATAGGCAACAGGATCAACGCGGACGCGAAGGCTCCCGTGGCCGTGCTGATGCTTCCGTCCCTCGCCAGCTTGACTCCGGTGATGTCCACGATCCAGTAGAGGACGAAGAACAATAGCGAGACGATCGCGGAGACTCCGATTCCTCCTTTTCTTATCAACGCTCCGAGAGGGGCTCCGATGAAGAACATGATGAAGCATGCCAGAGCCTGACCATAGCGTCTCTGGAATTCAAGGGCTGTCCAACGCAGACGGACTGTGTAGTCAAACGCACCGAATTCATAGCTTTCCAGATTTGACCTGAGCTGCCTGGCGTTGTCCGCCGCTTTCTCAAGCGCCTGTGCCGTCGCCTTTTCGTCTTTGAAACTCAGGAACTCCGGGTCGCTGAAATTCCTGGTGATTCCGCACGATGATGTGTCAAGCTGCTTGTTCTGTGTGAAGATGTAGGAAGCCGCCGTGCTGAAGATCTGTTGCGCTTTCGCGCTGTCCCTCATAGCCATGAGCGAGTCCCTCTGCGTCCTGAGTTTCTCCAGCGGCAGAGCCTTGACCTGATCCCCGTACCTTGCGCTGTCCGACTTCTGGAACGCATAGTTCTGAAGCGCTATGACCATTTCCTGTCTGCTGAAGTCTATCTTTTGCAGTTGCAGGGAGGTGTCTCGGTAGTTCTTCTCGTTGGTCTCCTGATAGTTGGTGCCGTTGTACATCCGGAATGTCAGGTAGGACTTGTCCTTGGACATCTTCATTATCGCCGAATCGGCCAACGTAAGACGTGTGTTGCCCTTCCCGTGATGGTCGTAGAGCATAACATCTTTCATCATCCCAGTCTTGTCGTTGCGGCTTCCGACCCGGAGGACATATCCCTCGACTCCATCGTAGAATGTTCCGGAAGGGATCTTGATCTCTTCCTTGGTCTTGCCGATGTCATCCCTCAGCGTGAAGATCTCGTTGTAGGAGACCGGTACAAGGTTGTTGATGACGAAGAAAGTGCCGATGCTGATGAAGAACGAGGCGATGAGGATCGGCAGCATCACCCTGAGAACCGACACTCCGGCCGCTTTCAGGGCGATGAGCTCGTTGTTCTCGCCCATATTCCCGATGGTCATCATCGAGGCGAGCAGTGTGGCCAGCGGCAGCGCCAGCGGCAGCACGGTGCAGCTTCCCCAGAAGAGGAACTCCGCCACGATGCCGAGGCTCAGACCCTTACCGACCAGCTCGTCGATGTAAACCCACAGGAACTGCATCATAAGGATGAAGATGACCACAAGCAGGATCATAAAGAATGGTCCTATGAATGAGGTCAGTATGAATCTGTCAATCTTCTTCATCCCCGAAGCTTTGTTTTATGAATATACCAATGAATATGCCCGTGTCTAAGCCGTGATGATCTCCACCATCTTGTCCAGCGCGGCCTGGAGTCCGTCGATATTCCTTCCTCCCGCCGTGGCGAGAACAGGCTGTCCGCCGCCACCGCCCTGGATGAACTTGGCTGCCTCACGGATGTCCTTCGCGGCGTTGTGACCCGCAGCCACAAGGTCGTTGGAGTACATCAGGGCAAGTTGTGGTTTGCCGTCGTGGCTGAATGCCGCGGCAAGGGCGAAATTCTCCACCTCCTTCTGGAGAATCGAGGCCGCTTCCCTGAACATTGCCGGATCGACATCCCTGCTGAACTTAACAACTTTTATTCCATTGATCTCTTCTGCGTTCCCGGAAATCACTTTGGCGAACGAGGCGGCCTTCTCTTTGGCATATTCCTCGATCTTCTTCTTCGCGTCTGAGTTTTCGCTTATGAGCTTGGCCACGGCGGCGGCCACGTCAGGAGCATTGTTGAACATCGTGCGGATGCCCTTGAGGGTGTCGGTGAGGGTGTCGAGGATGTTCTCCGCGGCCTCTCCGGTCACGGCCTCGATCCTGCGCACGCCGGCGGCGATGGCTGATTCGGAGACGATCTTGAAGAAACCGATTCTGCCGGTTGATTTGGCGTGGGTTCCGCCGCAGAGCTCGATGGAGTCACCGAACTTGATGACACGCACCTTGTCACCGTATTTCTCGCCGAAGAGAGCGATGGCTCCCATCGCCTTGGCCTCGTCCATCGTTGCGTCCCTCTTTTCCTCCAGAGGGTAGTCCGCGCGGATGAGCTGGTTGACCCTGTGCTCAACTTGCCTGAGTTCCTCGTCGGTAACCTTGGCGAAGTGTGAGAAGTCGAAACGGAAATAGTCCGGGCCGACGAACGATCCCTTCTGCTCTATGTGTGTGCCGAGCGCTTCACGAAGAGCGAAATCCAGAAGGTGGGTCGCCGTGTGGTTGGCTGTGATCTTAAGTCTGCGCTCCACGTCAACCTTCAGGGTGAAGGTTTCCTCGCAGTCCGCCGGAATCCTCTCGGCGATGTGGATCGTAAGGTTGTTCTCTTTGATTGTGTTGAGGATCTTGACTTCCTCGCCGCTCTCTGAGACGATGACTCCGGTGTCGCCGACCTGTCCGCCCATCTCTGCGTAGAACGGTGTGCGGTCGAAGACCAGCTGGAACATAGTCTTGTTCTTCTGCTTCACGGTGCGCTGCTTGAAAAGCTTCACGCCATCAAGCTCGAAGTTGTCGTAGCCGAGGAATGCCTCTTCCTCACCGTCGTTGTAGATAGTCCAGTCCCCGAACTCGTTGGCCGTGGCGTTGCGCGCCCTGTCCTTCTGCTTCTGGAGCTCCTTGCCGAATCCCTCCATATCAACCGTGTAGCCTTTCTCCGAGGCGATTAGCTCGGTCAGGTCGATCGGGAATCCGTAGGTGTCGTAGAGGATGAATGCGTCCTCTCCAGGGATTGTCTTCGTGGCGGCGTTCTTGGCGATGTAGTCGTCCATAAGTCTGATTCCGCGGTCGAGAGTCCTCAGGAAGGACATCTCCTCCTCACGGATCACGCTCTCGATCAGCTTCTGCTGTTTGGCGATCTCAGGATAGGCCTCTCCCATATCCGCCACAAGCTGAGGAACCAGCGAGCAGAGGAACGGCTCGTCGAATCCGAGGAACGTGTAGCCGTAGCGCACGGCGCGGCGCAGGATCCTTCGGATCACATAGCCGGCCTTGACATTGGACGGCAGCTGGCCGTCGGCGATGGAGAAAGCGATGGCCCTGATGTGGTCGGCGATGACTCTCATAGCCACCTCCGTCTTCTCGCTCTCGTGGTATCTGTGGCCGGAAAGTTCCTCGATCTTATGGATCATTCCGGAGAACACATCAGTGTCGTAGTTGCTGGTCTTGCCCTGAAGCACCATACAGAGCCTCTCGAAGCCCATTCCTGTGTCGATGTTCTTGGCCGGGAGCGGTTCAAGGGATCCGTCAGCCTTGCGGTTGTACTGCATGAACACGAGGTTCCAGATCTCGATGACCTGGTCGTTGTCGGTGTTCACGAGATCCTTTCCAGGAATCTTGGCGATCTCCTCGTCCGGACGCAGGTCGATGTGGATCTCGCTGCAAGGGCCGCAAGGACCCGTGTCGCCCATCTCCCAGAAGTTGTCGTGCTTGTTGCCAAAGATGATGTGGTCCGCAGGCATCAGCTTCATCCACGCCTGCCTTGCCTCCTCGTCAAGAGCGGTCCCGTCTTCCGCGGAGCCCTCGAACACAGTCGCGTAGAGCTTTGACTTGTCGATCTTATAGACTTCGGTCAGCAGTTCCCAGGCCCAGCTGATAGCCTCGGCCTTGAAATAGTCCCCGAAGCTCCAGTTGCCCAGCATCTCGAACATCGTGTGATGCCTTCCGTCATGCCCCACGGCCTCAAGGTCATTGTGCTTTCAACGCTTCTACTATTGCCTCTTCCTTCTCCTTTGGACACTTAGGCTGTCTGGAATCATCTGACTTAGGCTTGTTATAATTTTCTCGCTCTATAATCCCATACTTAGCCTTAACCTGTGCAATATACAGATTTGAAACTTTCATTCCATCATTATGCTCAGCCACGTACTTCTTTATCTCCTCATAAGTCGCCTGTCTACGCTCCGCTTCGGTCCGCGCTGGGCAAAGGTCCCCTGGACCTTTAGCGCCTCTCCGCAGCTGTCAAATCCAGTTCATCCATATCCAGTCTCACATTCACATGATGCTTCGCTTCATGAAGTTTGGACAATAAGCATACCGTCTCCACATGCACCGTCATGCCGAACTGGTCCACACCACGGACTTTTCGGATCTCATAGCCTCCATCGCAGAGGATCTTCAGGTCTCTGGCGAGGGTGGCGGAGTCGCAGCTGACGTATACGATGCGTCCGGGTTGCATGCGGAGCATGGTGTTTAAGCAGGCATCGTCACAGCCTTTTCTTGGTGGATCGACAACGATGACATCCGGATGGAGCATTTCATCGGAAGATGCTTCTGTAGTTGCCTTTTCGTAGAATTCCGGCAGGACTTCCTCTGCTTTGCCCACGAAAAACTCAGCATTTTCAATATGGTTTCTCTTTGCATTCTCTCTGGCATCGTCGATGGCCTGGGGGATGATCTGGAACACAAATATCTTGTTCCGGGGGCTTCCCCGAAAAAGGCGGTCATTGTCATTACCTCCAACCGAGGTCTGGCAGGCGGTTACAATTCCAACGTAGCCAAACTGATCACCGGACAGGAGGACTGGAAGACAGAAGACGTGGTAGTCTATGCCATCGGTAATAAGGGCCGGGAGATCCTGGAGAGAAAAGGATATACCGTGAAGGAATCCTATCCGGAGGTCATCGAAGAGCCCACATATGCCGAAGCAATGCTTCTGTCGGACAAACTGCTGACATCATTTGCAGCCGGAGAGATCGGCGAGATTTATCTGGCATACACACACTTCAAGAACACGGTGAGCCACGAGCCGAAGCTGTTGAAGCTTCTGCCCGTGGAATATGATGCAGAGGCGGGTGCATCCACAGAGGGTGCCGATGCGCTGATGAATTTCGAACCGGAAGATGTGGAAGCACTGGATATGATCATACCGAAATATATATCCAGTCTGATCTATGGTGCACTGATGGAAGCGGCAGCCAGTGAGAACGGTGCCCGTATGCAGGCCATGGATAATGCCACCAGCAATGCGGAGGATATGATCAGTGATCTGTCACTGAAGTACAACCGCGCAAGACAGGGAAGCATTACCCAGGAGCTTACAGAGATCATTGCAGGCGCAGAGGCGCTTTAATATTTATATTTTGCAGTTATGTCTCTGGCAGGTTTTGTATCATTCCTAAGCAGACCGTAAAGGAACGTCGGCACTTAATGAGCGCTTCAGCGCGAATTTAGTGCCGCTACGTTCCGATCCGAGCGCAAGCGTGTCTGCGTGGAAGATACAAAGACTGCCAGAGAAAAACAGTGCAAAATGTGAGTTGATTATGAAATGCCCGCATAGCGGGCAGGAAAGAGGTAGAAATGGCAGGAGAGAATAAAGGAAGGATCACCCAGGTCATCGGTGCCGTACTGGATGTACGCTTCGATGAGGGCAAACTTCCCGAGATCAATGACGCGATCCGCATCCCTACCAGAGATGGAGGAGAACTGGTAGTGGAAGTCTCCCAGCATTTGGGTGATGACACTGTCAGATGTATTGCCATGGGTACTACCGACGGACTTGTGAGAGGAATGGAGGCTATCGCCACCGGGAAAGTCTGACGATCAAAGTGACATTGAATCCCGGACATAAGATGAATTATCACAGCCATGAATTCCGGGATGAGGTATGGACGGTGATCTACGGAGAAGGCCGGGCAGTGATAGATGGTGAGGAACGCAGAGTAAAGGCCGGTGATGTGCTGCGGATGCCGGCGGGATGCCGGCATATGCTTCTGGCAGACACGGAACTCCAGGTGATCGAAGTACAGCTGGGAAAAGATATCAGTGTACAGGATAAGAAAAAATATCCTCATCTAAAGCCTTTATAATTGCTGTGCCAAACAGGAAACGTCCCTCTTCGTTGGGATGAACGGCATCCACCAGATAGCAGGCAGCATTTTGGGGATTCCATTGCAATGCCTCGTTGGTATTGAGAAAGAAAACGTTCATGGCCGCCGCGGTTTCTTCGGCACCGGTCACATAATCGTTCAGAATTTCATTCAGATCATTGTTGAAAGCGGTACCGTTGGCGAACGCTGTAATGAAATTCGAGGAAGCGATCAGAATTTCAGCATCCGGGTAAGCATCCTGCAGAGATTGCACCCCTGCTTGCAGACCGTCACGGTATTGCTCCACAGTATATCCCGTAAAATAGTCATTCAATCCGTAATTGATTACGAAACAAAGTTTTTTCTCCCCGGAGATTTCGGCAGTATCTTCCGATAAAAAGCGCTGTACGGCACTGGGGAAGGATTTGTCATCGGGGGTCAATTGTGTGGCGGAGGAACCTCCGATGGCACGGTTGTGAACGGAGGCTTTCGTCAGGGCACCGATAATGCCGGGGATGGAGGCAAAATCCTGATAGTTTCCGAATACACTGTCACCGAAAAAGACGATGTCATAATCGGACAGATCGGAGTAGGAAGCAGGGGCATTAATGGCTGCCTGCACCAGGGTATCAAACTGTGTCAGACTGGAGTTATCGGCATCTATACCATGGTATTGCAAGGTGCCGCTCAATACCAGCAGCATGACGGAGCGGGCAGCGACAGCATTTAATTCCAGAGGAGTGTCATAGGCATCAGGATTGGAGATCAGCCATTCTTCTCCGCCGGGGAAGAACAGAGAGACATTTTCCCGGACAGACAGGGGAGCTGCCAGAACCTGCACCAGATTTTCGTAGGTTTCGGTGTCACTGCTGTGGGCCTGCCAGTATTCCAGAGAAGGACAGTCCCAACAACAGTTTGAAGACCGTACTCTTCCCTGCCCCGGTTCTTCCGGACA
>OHJH01000188.1_pt1 | contig 12494 bp, 8 predicted proteins | sample 1568471 | NCBI WGS metagenome assembly OHJH01 (sample SAMEA3879546, study PRJEB24766) | human gut metagenome | biome: human-associated habitat; feature: feces | place: USA | collected 1985/1987 | reverse complement strand
TCGCCGGGGATGGCGAGCATGTCGAGGCCAGTGGAGCTGCTGGTCATGGCTTCGAGCTTTTCGAGCGTCAGGGCGCCCGAGCGCGCAGCGGCTTCAATGGCACTGTCTTCGGACACCGGAATGAAGGCGCCGGAAAGCCCGCCCACGTGCGAAGAGGCAAAAACACCGCCCTTCTTCACCTGGTCATTGAGCATCGCGAGAATGGCCGTCGTGCCGGGAGCACCGATGGAAGAAAGGCCGAGAGACTGGAAGATCTCGCCCACGCTGTCGCCCACGGCCGGGGTGGGGGCCAGGGAAAGGTCGGCCACGCCGAAGGGCAGGCCCAGACGCTGGGCCACTTCGTTACCGATCATCTCGCCCACGCGGGTCACCTTGTAGGCCGTACGCTTGATGACTTCGGCCACATCCAGCAGGGTCATGGGCTTGCCGCCGTTACGGCTGTGCTCCAGGGCGCGGTCGATGGCCTTCTTGACCACGCCGGGGCCGGAGACGCCCACGTTGATGACCTTCTCCGCCTCGCCCACGCCGTGGAAGGCGCCGGCCATGAAGGGGTTGTCCTCCACGGCGTTGCAGAACACCACCAGCTTGGCGCAGCCCAGGCCGTCGCGGTCGCGGGTCAGGTGGGCCGTCTCCTTGATGACGCGGCCCATCTGGGCCACGGCGTCCATGTTGATGCCGGCCTTGGTGCTGCCCACGTTGACGCTGGAGCAGACCAGCTCTGTGCGGGCCAGCGCCTCGGGAATGGAGGCGATGAGCCGCCGGTCGCCGGAGGTAAAGCCCTTCTGCACCAGGGCGGAGTAGCCGCCGATGAAGTTGACGCCGCAGGTCTTGGCGGCGCGGTCCAGCGTCAGGGCCAGGGGGACGAAGTCCTCGCTTTTGCAGGCCGCGCCGGCGATGGCGATGGGCGTGACGGAGATGCGCTTGTTGACGATGGGGATGCCGAACTCGCTCTCGATATCGCAGCCGGTTTGGACCAGCTTTTCGGCGCGGGAGCAGATCTTGTCGTAGATCTTGCCGCAGCAGCGGCCCATGTCCTCGTCGGCGCAGTCCAGCAGGGAGATGCCCATGGTGATGGTGCGGATGTCCAGGTGCTGCTTGTCCACCATGGCAATGGTGTCGAAGATGTTTTGCAGACTCAGCATATTCCCCACCTCTTACAGCTTGTGCATGGCGTCGAAAATGTCCTCCCGCTGGATGCGGATGGACAGGCCGCGGCCCTCGCCGTAGGCCTTCAGATCGGCGCGCAGGGCGTCGAAGGGCGCCTGACACTCGGTCAGGTCCACCACCATCATCATGGTGAAGTAGCCCTCCATGATGGTCTGGCTGATATCCAGGACGTTGATGCGGCTGGCCGCCAGGGTGTTGCACACACCGGCGATGATGCCCACCTGGTCCTTGCCCACAACGGTAACGATCGCTTTCATAACTATATACTCCTTTCGGATGGTTTTTGTTTTGGCGCGGGAGGCGCGGTTTGCAGCAAACCGATGGATCCTGCGTCCTGTCGATGGCAGGCCGACGACGGCGTATCGGGTATACGGCGATGAGACCTGACGATGGCAGGGCGCAGGAGGCGCGGTTTGCTATTCCAATTCGTCTAATGTCAGCGAATAGCTGGGCAGGAAATGCTCGCGGAAATAGTCCAGCTCCGGCAGGGCCATGGCGTCCATGGCGGCGGCGGTCTGGGCGGCGGCCTGACGGAACTCGGTGTTGCCGGCCTTCAGCTCCTCGATGCACTTGATGTGGGCGGAGAGCTTATCCGCCGCCCTGACCAGCTGCTCGATCTCCGGGTCGGCGGGACGGAGGGCGTCCTCGTAGGCGGGACGCAGGTCCTCCGGCAGCATGGAGAGGAGCTTGTCCTCCGCCACCTGCTCCACGGCCTTGTAGGCCTCGCGGATACCGGGGTTGTAATACTTGATGGGGGTGGGCATATCGCCGGTGAGGATCTCGCCGGCGTCGTGGTACAGCGCCGCCACGGCCACGGCGCCGACATCCACCTGGCCGCCGAAGCACTCGTTGCGCAGCACCGCCAGCGCGTGGGCCAGCACCGCTGTCTGGTGGCTGTGCTCCTGGATATTCTCCGTGTAGCTGTTCCGCATGAGCGACCAGCGCTGGATGAAGCGCATACGGTTGATATAGGCGAAAAAGTGGTTCATGTTATGTCAACTCTCCTATCAGTGCGTCACCATCTATACCGACTATTTTTGTATCGATAATTTTATTATGTAAATCTTCGGCGCGGACGCATACCTCACAGTAGTTGGGGGCGTGACCGGTGTAGAGGCCGTCCTTCTCCTGCTCATAGAGCACCGGGTAGGTCTGCCCCACGCAGCCCTCCAGATAGGCGTGGTGCATGGTCCGGGCCACGGCCACGGCGCGGCGGGTACGTTCCTCCTTTACCGCGGCGCTGAACTGCACCAGCTCCGCCGCCTTGGTGCCGGGACGGACGGAGTAGGGGAAAATGTGCATATCCGCGAAGGCGCACTTTTCGATAAAGGCCATGGTCTGCTCGAATTCCCGGTTCGTCTCGTCGGGGAAGCCGCAGATCAGGTCGGTGGTGACGGCGGGCCGGTGGAAATACTGCCGCAGCAGTGTGACGGACTCGTAAAACCGTGCCGTGTCGTACTTCCGGTTCATGCGGCGCAGCGTCTCGTCACAGCCGGACTGCAGGGACAGGTGGAAGTGGGGGCACAGGTTGGGCAGCTTCGACGCCCGGCGGCAGAAGTCCTCGGTGATGGTACGGGGCTCCAGGCTCCCCAGCCGCAGACGCATATCCCCCGCGGCGGCGGATACCGCCTCCAGCAGGTCGATGAGGCTTTGGCCGTTTTTCAGATCGTGGCCCCAGGAGGATATCTCGATACCGGTGAGCACCAGCTCACGGTATCCCTCGCGCCGCAGCTGCTCCGTCTGGGCTACGGCCGTCGCCAGCGGCAGGGAGCGCACCGGGCCGCGGGCGTAGGGGATGATGCAGTAGGTGCAGAAATTCACACAGCCGTCCTCTACCTTCAGCATGGCCCGGGTGCGCTCGGCCATGCCGCCGGCGGGCAGCACCTCGAATTCCCGGCGGCGCAGGGCGTCGTCCAACAGTCTCACCGGCTCCTTTTCGTGGGCTGCCTGCTCGAACAGGTCCAGAAACGCCATGCGGTCACCGGTACCGGCCAGCAGGTCCACGTCCAGTGCCGCCACCACCTCTGGGTGGGTCTGCACATAACAGCCGCAGGCGGCCACCACCGCGTTGGGGTTCAGCTTATGACACCGGCGGATCATCTGCCGGGATTTCTTGTCACTGATGGCGGTGACGGAGCAGGTGTTGACGATATAGCCGTCGGCCTCTGTCTCGGCGGGCACCAGCGTATGACCGCGGCGCAGCAGCTCCTGCTCCATGGCCTGTGTCTCGTATTGGTTCACCTTGCAGCCCAAGGTATAGATGGCAACACGCATCTTGCACTTTCCCCTATTCTATCGTATAATAAGGTTTCACGGGTGAAGGTGTTTTTCACTCCCGCTTTTTGATCGGTTTATTATACTGTATTTTACCGTGTCTTTCAAGACCCGTTCGTGAAACAGGAGGCTCTCTATGGTCTATTTTGATAACGCCGCCACCACGCCGGTGCCCAAAGCCGTGGCCGACGCCATGTACGAGGTGCTGACGGCGCACTTTGGCAATCCCTCCTCCCAATACCCCATAGGGGTGGAGATGAAAAAAGCCGTGGAGGGCTGGCGGGCCGTCATCGCCGGGGCGCTGGGCTGCCCCGCGGAGCGCCTGTACTTCACCTCCTGCGGCACGGAGAGCGACAACTGGGCCATACAGGCCGCCCTGTGGCAGAACCGGCACAGGGGCAGACACATCATCACCACCGCCGTGGAGCACAGCGCCGTTCTGGAGCCCTGCAAGCTGCTGGCCCAGCAGGGGTATGAGGTCACCTATCTGAAGCCAGGACGGGACGGCAATGTCACCGCCGAACAGGTGGCGGATGCCCTGCGGGAGGACACCGCCCTGGTGTCTGTGATGCTGGTGAACAACGAGACGGGCTGCGTATTTCCCGCGGCGGACATCGCTGCCCTGCTGCGGGAGAAGGGCTCCCCTGCCCTGCTGCACTGCGACGCGGTGCAGGGCTTTTTGAAGGTCCCCTGCGACCCGGAGGGCTGGGGCGTAGACCTGATGAGCCTGTCCGGTCACAAGGTCGGCGGGCCCAAGGGCGTGGGCGCGCTGTACATCGGTCCCCGGGTGCGGAACCCCCGTCCCCTGCTGCCCGGCGGCGGACAGGAGCGCGGCGCGCGCTCCGGCACCGAGGCCACGGCCCAGATCGCCGGCTTTGCCAAGGCGGTGGAGCTGCGGCTGGCCGATTATGACGCCAAGCTGGCCCACATGGCCGGGCTGAAGGCCTATTGCCGGGAGAATCTGCTGGCCATGGGCGGTGTGGTCCCCGTGGGCGAGGGTACGGCCCCCCACATCCTGGCGGTGTCGCTGGTAGGGTATCCCAGCGCCAACATCGTAACGGACCTGGGTGCGCAGGGCATCTGCATCTCCGCCGGCTCCGCCTGCCATCAGGGGAAGGCCAGCCACGTGGTGTCCGCCCTGGGGCTGGACAAAAAGACCGCCGCCGGCGTGATCCGTATCTCCTTCTCCCCTGACAATACGGAAGCGGACGTGGACGCGCTTTGCCGCGCACTGAAGTCCCACCGGGACAGCCGCTTCCCCATGCTGTGATATACGCCCGCGGCGCGGGCACAACGATATTTTGAGGTGGACTATGTTCAAAGCTCTTAAGCGCGACAGGGCCTTTTACGGGTATCTGCTCCGGCTGACCGGGCCCATCGCCCTGCAAAACCTGATCACTTTCTCCCTGGGCCTGATCGACACACTGATGGTCAGCCAGCTGGGCAACAATGAGATGGCGGCGGTAACGGCGGCCAACGTGCCGGTGTTCCTGCTGATCTCCATCGTGTTCGGCGTCCAGTCCGGCGTGGGCATCCTGATCAGCCAGTACTGGGGCAAAAAGGACCTGCCCAGCATCAGCCGTGCCATCGGCGTGGCGGCGGGGCTGGGCGTGGCTCTGGCGCTGGTCATCGCGCTGGCGCTGTTCCTGTGGCCGGTACAGATCATGGACCTGATGAGCAACAAGCACCATCTGTCCCTGCTGGGCGCGCCGTATCTGCGGGTCATCGGCTTTTCCTATGTGTTCAATATGCTCTCATCCATCTATGTCAGCGCGCAGCGCAGCGTGGAAAACGCCAGCTTCGGCATGAAGCTGTTTGGTATGTCCACGGTGCTGAATACCGGCATGAACTACCTGCTGATCTTCGGCAAGTGCGGCTTTCCCATGCTGGGCGTGGAGGGCGCGGCCATCGCCACGCTGCTCTCCCGCGTGGCGGAGTTCGCCGTGTGCCTGTTCTGCGCCCTGCGGAGCCGGGTCATCCCCCTGGACCTGAAGGCGCTCTTCCGTCCGGGCTGGGAGATGCTGCGCCGGTTCGTGAAATACGCCTCGCCGGTGATGGCCAACGAGCTGTTCTGGGGGCTGGGCAACAGCCTGCTCACCGTCATTCTGGGACACATGACCATCTCGGTAGAGTTTCTGGCGGCCAACGCCGTCATGGGCAACCTGAACCGCCTGTTCCTGGTGGTGTGCTTTGGTCTGGGCGCCGCCACCGCTGTGATGATCGGCAAGGCCATCGGTGAGGGACAGAGCCACGATGAGCTGATGGAGCTGTCCAGGACACTGTCCTGGGTGACGATACTGGTGGGCGCCGCACTGGCCGTTATCGCCCTGGCGCTGGTGCCGCTGCTGTTCCAGCCGGTGGTCTTCCCACTGTTCAAGCTGTACGATCTCAGCGCCCATCTGGCCACCACGCTGGCGGTGACGGGCTTCGCCTGCATTCCCTTCCACGCCTACTCCATCTCCGCCGTCACCGGTATCCTGCGGGCAGGCGGCGATGTGTTCTGGTCCACGGCGCTGGATCTGGCACCCCAGTGGCTGGTGGCGCTGCCGCTGACGGCCCTGCTGGCACTGGTGCTGGACGCGGATCCCTGGTTCGTGTCGCTGGCCATACAGGCGGAGAGCTTTATCAAGTGTCCCATCTGCCTGTGGCGCATCCGGTCCCGTAAATGGATACACGACGTGACACTGCCGGAGGGTGAGCGATGAGCAGTCTGTTCGTCTGCCCCCTGTGCGGCGGCGCGCTGACGCGGCGGGAGGGCAGCTATCTCTGCCCCGCCGGCCACTGCTTCGACATCGCCAGGGAGGGCTATACCTATCTGCTGCCGGTGAACCGGAAGCACTCCAAAACCCCCGGCGACGACAAGGCTATGGCCGCGGCGCGGCACGCCTTTCTGGAAAAGGGCTACTACGCCCCGCTATGCGAAGAATTATGTCAACTCGCTGTGGAGTTGACCGGCGATGCCCCGGCGGTGCTGGACAACGGCTGCGGCGAGGGCTACTACACCGCGGGCATCTATCGTGCCCTGTGTGAGGCCGGGAAGACGCCGGTGATGGCCGGGATCGATATCTCCAAGCCCATACTGCGTCTGGCGGCTAAGCGGGAGAAAAATGTGCAGTTCGCTGTGGCCTCCTCCTACCGCCTGCCGGCGGCAGACGGGTCCGTAGACCTGCTCATCAACTGCTTCTCACCGCTGGCCATCGAGGAATTCCGCCGTGTGCTGCGGCCCGGCGGGCACTTTATCTATGTGGTGCCCGGTGAAATGCATCTGTGGGAGATGAAGCAGGTGCTCTATGACCACCCCTATGTCAATGAGGTGAAGGAGACGCCCTACGAGGGCTTCCGGTATGTGAGTATTCGGCACATAACGGACGTTATCCATCTGGAGGACCCGGCGGACATACAGGCGCTGTTCGGCATGACGCCCTACTGCTGGAAAACGCCGAAGGCCGGCGTTGAAAAATTATGTAAACTCACGCAGCTGGACTGCCGCATCGCCTTTGACATACACGTTTTCGAAAAGGAGAGGTAACTATGGATCGAATTTCCCCGCCCCGCCGCCGGCCGCGGCGGCGTCTGCTGCCGGTGCTGCTGCTGATCGCGGCGGTGCTGGTGGTGGGCGCACTGCTGACGGCGGTCGTTCTGTCCCTGCGGGGCGGCAGCGCCCGGCAGGAGCCGGAGGCCGATCCCCACGCGGGGCAGGTATATATCAACGACGGATTTAACATGGTGTGGATGACGCCCCATGAGGGTATCCCCGCCAGCGGCCTGGCGCAGGAGGACTTCCGCCGGGACACCAACGACGACGGCAGCGACGGCGTCCGCGTCCGCTATCTGGGCGCGGAATACGCCACCCGCTGGGGCGTGGACGTGTCTAACCACCAGGGCACCATCGACTGGGCGGCGCTGAAGCGGCAGGGCATCGACTTTGCCTATCTGCGCCTGGGTCTGCGGGGCTACGGCGAGAAGGGCTCTCTGTACCCGGACCGGTCCTTCGACAGCTATTACAGCGGGGCCAGGGCCGCCGGCATCGAAGTGGGCGTGTATTTCTTCTCCCAGGCCGCCACCGTGCAGGAGGCAGCCCAGGAGGCCCTGTACGCCCTGCAGCTGCTGGATGGCCGCGACCTGGACCTGCCGGTGTACTACGACTGGGAGCCGGTACAGCAGGAGGACTCCCGCACACTGCACAACAACGAATTCCTGCTGACCTCCCAGGCCCGGACTTTCTGCGCCTTGATCGAACAGGGCGGCTATGAGGCCGGGGTGTACATGAACCGCCAGCAGGGCTACTACCGCTATGATCTGTCCTCTATGGGGAACATCGCCCTGTGGATCGCTGATCCCGGCGACTATCCGGACTTCTACTACCGCTTCGATGTGTGGCAGTATGACCACGGCGCACGGCTGGACGGCGTCAACGAGATCGTGGACCTGAACGTGGAGTTCGTGCCGGTAATGTAAGCAAGAGCGCTCCCCCGCCGGGGGAGCGCTCTTTTATTCGAACAGCTTTCCGCAGGCCCAGTTGGTAAAGGGTGCGGCGGCAAACATATTCCAGAAAAACGCCATGGGGAAGTTCTTGATAAGCGTCCCCGCCCAGATGGCGGGCAGCTGCCACACCGGCGCACCGCCTAAGATCATGCTGAAAATAATGGTGGCCGCCAGACTCATGGTGGGACACATAACGGACACGGTGCCCGCCTGCCGCATCAACCGACAGAAATAGGGGTTATCCCGCTGCGGGTCGCTGACTTTGGCGGCAAAGCGGGCGCCCAGCCGGTTGCCCCACAGCTCCGACACGATGATGACGATGAGCCCCATGAACAGCGCCTCCACCAGCGCCTTGCCCACGATACCGTAGGTCAGGTTGGTAAACCCTCCCGGCTGCAAATGTACCCCCTGCTGGATAGCATTGTTGTATATCTCCATGCCGACAGCCATGCTGTACGACATGATGATACCGAAAATGATCCCCTGTGTTTTGTTCTTTGGCATTGCAGTTTCCTCCATAAAAATAAAAAGCGCACCGCCCGAGGGCGATACGCTTCGCAGGCACTTCTGTGCGCTACGCGTCTCTATTCTTTTACCACACCCGCCGGGAAATGTCAATGGGTTGGGCACATAACGTTTTTATTATGTTAACCTATCCTCTGTGTCCACGACTTTCTCGTACCAGAATTTCCGCACCGGGTCATACAGCACTGCTTACAATCGCCGCAGCCAGACGTTACATCCTCCCCACATAAACCAAAAGACCGGCTTACGCCGGTCTTTTGGTTTACATAATTTAGTTTTTCTTCCCGTGCTGCGCCTTCATGCGCCGCTCGTGGTTCAGGATGGTCTTGCGGATGCGGAGGTTCTTGGGGGTGACCTCCAGCAGCTCGTCATCCGCCAGGAATTCCAGGCACTGCTCCAGGCTCATCTTCCGGGGCGGTACCAGACGCAGGGCGTCATCGCTGCCGGCGGCACGGGTGTTGGTCAGCTGCTTCTTCTTGCAGACGTTGACCACGATGTCCTCCTGCTTGGGGCTGATGCCCACCACCATGCCCTCGTACACGCCCACGTTGGGGCCGATGAACAGCACACCGCGCTCCTGCGCGTTGAACAGGCCGTAGGTGATGGACTCACCGGTCTCGCTGGCCACCAGAGAGCCGGTATTGCGGCGGGTCAGCTCACCCTTATAGGGGGCGTAGCTGTCAAACACGCTGGCCATAATGCCCTCGCCGCGGGTATCCGTCAGGAACTCGTTGCGGTAGCCGAACAGACCGCGGCTGGGCACCAGAAACTCCACCTTCATGCGGCTTCCGATGGGGGTCATTTCCTGCATATCCGCCTTGCGGGCACCCAGCTTCTCGATGACCGCGCCCACACTCTCGGCGGGCACGTCCACCACCAGGCGCTCGATAGGCTCGCACTTCTTGCCGTCGATGGTCTGGTACAGTACACGAGGGGGCGACACCTGGAACTCGTAGCCCTCGCGGCGCATGGTCTCGATGAGGATGGACAGGCTCATCTCGCCGCGGCCCGCCACGTTGAAGGCGTCCATAACGCCCTCGATCTCGCTGACGCGGAGGGACACGTCCTTCAGCGTCTCGCGGAACAGGCGGTCACGCAGCTGGCGGCTGGTGACGAACTTGCCCTCGCGCCCGGCGAAGGGACTGTCGTTGACGGAGAAGGTCATCTCCACCGTGGGGGTGCTGATCTTCACAAAGGGCAGCGGCTCCACGCAGTCGGGTGCGCAGATGGTATCGCCGATGGTGATATCGCCGATGCCGCTGAGGGCGATGATATTGCCCGCCGTCGCTTCGGTGATGGGCACCTTGCCCAGACCGGCGAACTCGTACATACTGACCGCCTTGGCCTTCTTGGCCGGGGCGTCGGGGTCGTGGTAGTTGCACACGGCGATCTCCTGATTCTGCTTCAGCACGCCCCGCTCGATACGGCCGATGGCGATACGTCCCACAAAGTCGTTGTAGTCGATGGAGCTGACCAGCATCTGGAAGGGCTGATCCAGATCGGCCTCCGGCGCGGGGATGTAGTCCAGAATGGTATCGAACAGCGGCTTCAGGTCCGTGCCCACCACGTCGGGGGAATAGCTGGCGGTACCGTTGCGGGCGGAGCAGAACAGCATAGGGCTGTCCAACTGCTCGTCGGTGGCGTCCAGGTCCAGCAACAGCTCCAGCACCTCGTCGATGACCTCGTGGATGCGCTGGTCGGGACGGTCGATCTTGTTGATGACCACAATAACACGATGGCCAAGCTCCAGCGCGCGGCTGAGCACGAAACGGGTCTGGGGCATAGGGCCCTCGGCGGCGTCCACCAGCAGGATGACGCCGTTGACCATCTTCAGGATACGCTCCACCTCGCCGCCGAAGTCGGCGTGGCCCGGGGTATCCACGATGTTGATCTTGGTGTCGCCGTACTGGATGGCGGTGTTCTTGGCCAGAATGGTGATGCCGCGCTCACGCTCCAGGTCGTTGGAGTCCATGACGCGCTCCACCGTCTCCTGGTTCTCGCGGTACACGCCGCCCTGCTTGAGCATCTGGTCCACCAGCGTGGTCTTGCCGTGGTCGACGTGGGCGATAATGGCCACGTTTCTCAGTTTTTCGTTCTGCAAAGGTAAAAACCCCTTTCTCTCGGGTAAATTCACTAACCTTTGTATTATATGCCTGCAAAGGACCGATTGCAAGCCCTTTCGTCAACTTTTTCGCCGCGGCACCGTTGACAAATGCCGCCGCCTACGGTACAATACCAGTTGCACACGCCTCCGTAGCTCAGTTGTATAGAGCGACCGCCTCCTAAGCGGCAGATTGTTCGATTCCTTCGAGCCGTAAAAATTGCATAAAACTTATAAATGTCTCAGTAGCTCAGCTGGATAGAGCACACGCCTCCTAAGCGTGGGGTCGGAGGTTCAAATCCTCTCTGGGACGCCAGAAAGCACCGCTGCAAGCCTTTTTTCGGGGTTTGCAGCGTTTTTTTGTTCCTCCTTCTCCCGGTAATTTCACTTCCGTTACCGGGAGATTTTTATGCGCCGCATGATGTATATTTGCTAATTGGACTCGAACGCTTTTCAGAAATTTGCTAAGAAAATTCTGCGTTTTGCTAATTCGATTTTTCGGATCACTTTGCCGGGGCTTGCGCCGCTATCAGGGCTGCGAGCGCACTTGCCAGCTCCGGCGACTTCTGAAGCTGCTCCACAAGGCTTTCAAGGTCCAGGGTCGCAGGTTCCGATTTTGCCGGTTCCTCCGGCGGACGGACATTGCGAAGATCAGGCTTGGCATAGAAGGCTGTCTCAAATTTCTGAGCATTGACCTTTCTATCCTCGTCCAGAATGTGAGCATAGATACTGGTTATCATGTCGATCTCGGCATGGCCCGTATCGCCCTGGGTGGCTTTCAGATCGCCGTGGTTGAGTTTCAGTTTGTAGGTGGTACTGGAATGACGGAGAGAATGAAAGACCACCTTCGGCAGCCCTGCGTCCTCACGGAGCTTTGCAAACTCTTTGAGGATGATCCGATCCTCGCAGGGCCGTCCATTGGGAAGTGCCACCACCAGATCGAAGTCCTGATACTCGTCGCCCAGAAAGCCTTTCAGCTCGTCCTGGGACTTCTTCCATTCCCGCAGGATGTAGGCCAGCGTTTTCGGCAGCCACACCTTACGGATGCTGGAATCGGTTTTCGGCTTTTTCAGAATAATTCTTGTGCTGGTGTTCGGCATGAGCGGAGTGAAGATGTAGTAGATATCCTTCTCGCCCAGCGTTTCAATCGCCCGTTTGGATGCCCGTGTCAGCTCCTTGTCGATGTAGACATAGGCGTTATCCGCCGCAATATCTTCATCGGAAATATGGACGTTCTCCCAGGTCAGCCCCAGGATTTCACCCATACGCAGAGAGCAGGCAAAGGAAAGGTTCATTGCTACATAGAGCTTGCTGTCCGTGCATTTGTCCAGGGCAAGACGGATCATATCCGCCGTCCAGATATCCCGTTTCGCATACTCCGTTTTCGGGAGGATCACATTGTCAAAGGGATTTCTTGCAATGATTTCCCATCGTACCGCCTGCTTAAACGCACACCGCAGGAGCTTGATGATCTTTTCAATGGTCTTGTCGCTGACATAGGTGGTAACGGCCTTTCGGGTCTTGGTAGACACCGACTTGGTTTTCTGCAAGGTCTGGATATAACCGTCAACCGCACGGGGAGTAACCGCCTGTACCTCCATATCACCGATGATCGGATTGATATAGTTCGCAATCAGTGCCGTTTGGCTGTCATACATAGACACGCCCCATTTCTTTTCTCCGTAAAGAGATACGAAGTCATAAAGGAACTCGGTGATCGTCTGATTGCTTGGCGGGAGAAAAGTTCCCGTGTGCTGCTGATTTTCGATTTCCGCCTTGCGCTTCAAGGCCTCCTTGTGGGTATGCCAGGTTTCCCACTTCTGTTTGGTTTCTCCGTTTTCGTCCACATAGTTGTAAACAACGGAATAGTTTTTCTTTCGCTTGATTATAAATGACATATCTGGAGGAAATACTATGGACAATATGATTAGAATTGATAAAG
>OHJH01000183.1_pt1 | contig 12616 bp, 9 predicted proteins | sample 1568471 | NCBI WGS metagenome assembly OHJH01 (sample SAMEA3879546, study PRJEB24766) | human gut metagenome | biome: human-associated habitat; feature: feces | place: USA | collected 1985/1987 | reverse complement strand
ATCTTCTAACAATAATGAGGTGCTGTTATGTCGTCGCTTAATCACCCGCGGGTGGCGTTTGTTTCTACTATTTTGCAGGGCATACTCAGCCTGGGTCTGCTGGCACTGGGTATTATCCTGATTGTTTTTTTAGGCAAAGAGACGCTGCATCTGGCCATTGCGCTCTTCGCGCCGGTACAAACCAGCAAATATGAACTGGTCGAAGGGCTGGTGGTCTACTTCCTCTACTTTGAATTTATCGCCTTGATTGTGAAGTATTTTCAGTCCGGGCTTCACTTCCCGCTGCGCTACTTTGTCTATATCGGCATTACGGCGATTGTGCGGTTGATCATCGATCATCAGTCGCCGATGGATGTGCTGATCTACTCGGCAGCGATCCTGCTGCTGGTGATCACGCTGTGGATCTGTAACTCCCAGCGCCTGCGCCGCGAATAAAAAAGGCGGCCTGTTCAGGCCGCCGAAATTGAGGGTGCAGTGGCAATAACAACAAGGGTATGACAACGATGAAATTTAGCCCTTCACCCCGCCGGCCGTCAGGCCATTGACCAGCCAGCGCTGCGCCAGCAGGAACACCAGGGTAATCGGGATGGCGGAGAGCACCGCCGCTGCGGCGAAATCGCCCCATAAGTAGTTCTGCGGGTTGAGATACTGCTGCATCCCGACCGCCAGCGTGTAGCTGTCGACATCGCGCAGCAGCAGCGAAGCGACCGGCACTTCGGTAATCGCCGCAATAAACGACAGAATAAACACCACCGCCAGAATCGGCACCGACAGCGGCAGCAGCACCAGGCGGAACGCCTGCCACGGCGTCGCGCCGTCCAGCGAGGCGGCCTCCTCCAGCGAGCTGTCGATCGTTTCGAAATACCCCTTGATCGTCCAGACATGCAGTGCGATCCCACCAAGATAGGCGAAGATCACCCCACCGTGCGTATTCAGCCCGATAAACGGAATGTACTGGCCTAAACGATCAAACAGGGCATAGAGCGCCACCAGCGACAGCACCGCCGGGAACATCTGGAAAATCAGCATCCCTTTCAGCAGCGTCGCTTTACCGCGAAAACGCATACGGGCAAAGGCGTAGGCGCAGGTGGTGGAGAGCGCGACAATGCCGATGGCGGTAATCACGGCGATCTTCACCGAGTTCCACAGCCATAACAGCACCGGGAAGGGCGGCGGGGTGACGCGCCCATCGGCATGCTCAACGCTAAAGCCCAGCGCCAGCCGCCAGTGCTCCCAGGAGATGCGCTCCGGGATCAGGCTGCCGGTGGCGAAGTTGCCTTCACGCAGTGAAATGGCGATCACCATCAGCAGCGGGAACATAATCGCGGCGATAAACAGCAGCAGTAACGCATGGGTGAAAAAGAGCCGCAGCTTTTGCGATTTCGCCTGCACCATAGCCATAGTTTTCCTCCTCCTTAATCGAATTTCATGCGCGTGGCTTTCAGATTGACGATGGCCAGCGCGCCCACCAGCAGGAAGATCAGCGTGGCAATAGCCGCCGCAAGACCGAAGTCCTGGCCGCCGCCGCCTTCAAAGGCGATGCGGTAGGTGTAGCTCACCAGCAGATCGGTATAGCCCGCCGGTGTGGTGGTGCCGATGCGATCCGGCCCGCCGTTGGTCAGCAGCTGGATCAGCACGAAGTTGTTAAAGTTAAAGGCAAAGCTGGCGATCATCAGCGGCGTCAGGGGCTTGATCAGCAGCGGGAAGGTGATGCGGAAAAAGTTCTGTAACGGCCCGGCGCCATCCATTGCCGAGGCTTCATAGAGATCTTCCGGGATCGCTTTCAGCAGCCCCATGCAGAGGATCATCATGTAGGGGTAGCCGAGCCAGGTGTTAACGATCACCACCATCGCGCGTGCGGTATTCGGATCGCTAAACCACGCCGGTTTAATGCCGAACAGCGCGCTCAGCATCATGTTGATTTCACCAAAGCTCTGGTTGAACAGCCCTTTAAAGATCAGGATCGAGATAAACGACGGCACGGCGTAAGGCAGGATCAGCAACAGCCGGTAGACAGCCTTACCTTTTAACGACTCCCACTGCACGACGCAGGCCAGCACCATGCCGACCGCTACCGTCAGCACCACGGTGAGGATGGAGAAGATCACCGTCCAGATAAAAATCTCGATAAACGGTTTCTGGATACCTTCATCGGTAAAGACGCGGGTGAAGTTATCCCAGCCGATAGTGACGGTATAACCGGGGCTCAGTTTCTCACTGCCCCAGCTGCCGTCAGCGTTAAGCGCCTGATAGAAGCCGGTCTGGTTGTTCGGGCGATACTTGACGCCGCTCTGGTTATTGAGCAGCGTGCCGTCCTGCTCAACCTGATAGAGCGGGCGGGTGCCGGAGAACTGGCGCAGCGAGCTCATCGCCACTTTGCTCTCATCCGGCAGTACCGCGGTGAGCTGGTTCAGCCCCTGGCGGTTTTGCGTAATCACACGCAGATTGGCGCGCTCGCCCGCAGGCAGCGCATCGACCTCTTTAACCTTCAGCTGCTGTTCGCCGCCGGGTTTAAAGGCGTCGGAGAGATAGTGTTTGCCGCTCTCGCCATCCGTCAGCGCTAATTGCCACTTATCCCCGTCCGGATAGAGGCCGAAGTTATAGGCTTTGCCCGCCTGGTATGAGCGGTCGAGCAGCACCTGCTGCGCGCGCTCCTGGGTGAGCTGGTTAGTGCTGCTGTAGTTGGTAAAGGCAATGGCGATGGTGCAAATCAGCGGGAAGAGGACGAACAGCCCCATGCCCGCAAGACCCGGATAGACATAGCGCCAGGCGTACGCTTTACGATTGGCAAAAATGTAGAGGCCCGCCGAACTCAGCACGAGCGTGGTGATGGCAAAAAGGTATTCCCCCTGGGCATACATCATGACGACAAGGTAAGCCACCAGCAGCCCGATTACGGCTATGGCGGCCCATGCAACCTGCGAGCTTTGCCACCAGTGGCGTTTTCTTACAACATCCATGGGAGTGTCCTCTCTACACGCCCCTCTTCACGCCGCTTCGTTGTGAGCGAGGCAGCGTGAAATCTGGCGTGTATACAGCCTGTCCAGTTAGCCCTGCTCCGTGAGGAACAGGGCCGTTACGTTCTTACTTGGTGATACGGCCCTGCGCATCTTTCAGCGCTGCATCCACGGTTTGGCGACCGGTCACAGCATTGATCACCGCAGTACGGGTGGCGTACCAGAAGGCGGACATTTGCGGGATATTTGGCATGATTTCGCCAGTTTTGGCGTTCGCCATGGTGGCGGCGATGCGCGGATCTTTCGCTAACTGATCCTGATAGGATTTCAGCGCTACCGCACCGAGCGGTTTGTCTTTGTTCACTTCCGCCAGGCCTTCATCGGTCAGCAGGTAGTTTTCAAGGAACTCTTTCGCCAACTCTTTGTTCGGGCTGGCGGCGTTGATGCCTGCGCTCAGTACGCCAACGAAGGTTTTCGACGGTTTACCGTTGAAGGTCGGCAGCTGCGCGACGCCGTAGTTAATCTTACTCTTGTCGATATTGGTCCACGCCCACGGCCCGTTGATGGTCATTGCCGTTTCGCCTTTGTTAAACGCGGCTTCGGCAATGGAGTAATCGGTGTCGGCATTCATGTGCTTGTCTTTGATCAGTTTCACCAGGAAGCTGAGACCGGCTTTCGCGCCCGCGTTATCCACGCCGACATCTTTCACATCATATTTGCCGTTTTCATACTTAAAGGCGTAACCCCCATCGGCGGCAATCAGCGGCCAGGTGAAGTAGGGCTCTTGCAGGTTGAACATCAGCGCGCTCTTGCCTTTCGCCTTCAGCGCTTTATCCAGCGCCGGGATCTCTTCCCAGGTTTTCGGCGGGTTCGGCACTAAGTCTTTGTTATAAATCAGCGACAGGGATTCTACAGAAACCGGGTAGGCGATCAGCTTGCCGTTGTAGCGCACCGCGTCCCAGGTGAAGGGAACCAGTTTGTCCTGGAAGGCTTTGTCCGGCGTCACTTCTGCCAGCAGACCAGATTGTGCGTAGCCACCGAAACGGTCATGCGCCCAGAAGATGATATCCGGGCCGTCGCCGGTCGCCGCAACCTGCGGGAACTTCTCTTCCAGCTTGTCCGGATGCTCAACGGTCACTTTGATGCCGGTATCTTTCTCGAATTTTTTACCCACTTCGGCCAGGCCGTTATAGCCTTTGTCGCCGTTGATCCAGATAACCAGCTTACCTTCTTCGATTTTGGCAAGGGCAGAGGCGGAGAACATCATCGTTGCCACTGCGGACAATGCGAGGATGCGTGCGCCTGTTTTGATTTTCATATATCCCGTCCTTTAGATGATGTGCTCATAAATACGCATAAGGTGGTTTGACGGGAGTAGTCTCCTTTTTTGGCAAGCGCTTCTCATCATCCCCACCCCTACGCCCCTGGGGTGATTTGTGTGATCTCTGTTACAGGGATTTTCGTTATGTGTCGCAGCGCACATAAAAATGCGCCGTTTTTTGCAAAGCCGGTCACGAATTTACCCGCCGCCCGCTCGCCGGGGGGGCAGAGCAGCGCGTCTCATCCTCCCATCTCCTCCCCCATAAAAAACGCAGGGGGTGGAGGATTCGCCGGAAAAATCCTTACGCCATAGTCAGGCCACTTTGAATGTATCCGTTGGTATCAGGTTGTAACGAAGGGAGATGGGGATGGCGAGCGTACAGCTGCGAAATGTCACGAAAGCCTGGGGCGATGTGGTGGTATCGAGAGATATCAGTCTGGACATTCACGAAGGTGAGTTCGTCGTGTTTGTCGGCCCGTCAGGCTGCGGTAAGTCAACGCTGCTGCGCATGATTGCCGGGCTGGAGACGATTACCAGCGGGGATCTGCTGATTGGCGATACCCGCATGAACGACGTGCCGCCCGCTGAGCGTGGTATCGGCATGGTGTTCCAGTCCTATGCGCTCTATCCGCACCTGTCGGTGGCGGACAATATGTCATTCGGCCTCACGCTCGCGGGCGCGAAGAAAGATCTGATCAAATCGCGCGTCACCCAGGTCTCCGAAGTGCTGCAACTGGGGCATCTGCTGGAGCGTAAACCGAAGGCGCTCTCCGGTGGTCAGCGTCAGCGCGTGGCAATTGGCCGTACGCTGGTGGCCGAGCCGCGCGTTTTTCTGCTCGATGAACCCCTCTCCAACCTTGATGCCGCGCTGCGCGTGCAGATGCGTATTGAGATCTCTCGTCTGCACAAGCGCCTGCGCCGCACGATGATTTACGTCACCCACGATCAGGTCGAAGCGATGACGCTGGCCGACAAAATCGTGGTGCTGGACGCCGGGCGCGTGGCGCAGGTCGGCAAGCCGCTGGAGCTTTATCACTACCCGGCAGATCGCTTTGTCGCCGGCTTTATCGGCTCGCCGAAGATGAACTTCCTGCCGGTAAAAGTCACCGCCACGGCGATTGAGCAGGTGCAGGTTGAGCTGCCCAACCGCCAGCAGGTATGGCTGCCGGTCGACAGCGCGAACGTGCAGGTCGGCGCCAATATGTCGCTCGGCATTCGCCCGGAGCATCTGCTGCCCAGCAATATCGCCGATGTCACGCTCTCCGGCACGGTTCAGGTCGTCGAACAGCTTGGTCACGAAACACAGATTCATATCCAGATCCCCGCAATACGTCAGAACCTGGTCTACCGCCAGAACGACGTGGTGCTGGTAGAAGAGGGTGCCACATTCGCCATCGGCTTACCGCCGGAGCGTTGCCATCTGTTCCGTGAAGATGGCACCGCCTGCCGCCGGTTGCATAAAGAACCTGGCGTTTAAGCTACCCCACAAAGAGATTACACAAAGCCATTCGCATGATGTCGAGGCGGCAACGGCATGCACTTGTGAGCCTACAAAGGTAGGCGCACGGGTGAATACGGCAGCCAACAAAGCGTTAGCCGGACGGGGGCGTGTAAAAAAAGAAAAGCAAGCTCTCAGGAGATAGAACGATGATTACTCTGCGCAAAGTTCCTCTGGCAATCGCCATTACGGCAGGCATTTTGTCTGCTCAGGCGGGCGCTGTTGATTTTAAAGGTTATGCACGTTCCGGCATTGGCTGGACCGGCAGCGGCGGCGAGCAGCAGTGCTTCCAGGCCACCGGTGCAGACGCCAAATACCGTCTCGGTAACGAATGCGAAACCTACGCTGAAATTAAATTAGGTCAGGAAGTGTGGAAAGACGCTGATAAAAGCTTCTATTTCGACTCCAACATCGCTTACAAAACCGCTCAGTTGAATGACTGGGAAGACAGCAACACGCCAGCCGTGCGTGAATTCAACGTCGTGGGTAAAAACCTGATCGACGCGCTGCCGGGCGCTAACATGTGGGCCGGTAAACGCTTCTATCAGCGTCATGACGTACATATGATCGACTTCTACTACTGGGATATCTCCGGCCCGGGCGCAGGTCTTGAAAATATTGACGTTGGCATCGGTAAACTCTCGCTGGCCGCGACCCGCTCCTCTGAATCCGGCGGCTCTTCAGCCTTCGGCGACCGCGATCCTACGACGGGCATCCGAACCTATAACAACGATGTGCCTAACGACGTGTTCGATGTGCGCTTAGCCGGTCTGCAAACCAACCCGGACGGCGTGCTGGAACTGGGCGTGGATTATGGCCATACCAACATTCCGGATGACTACTACCTCGAGCCGGGCGCGTCGAAAGATGGCTGGATGTTCACCGCTGAACATACCCAGAGCATGATGAAGGGTTACAACAAGTTCGTGGTGCAGTATGCCACCAACTCAATGATTTCTCAGGGTAAAGGCCAGGCGCGTGGCGGCTCAGTAGATAATGACGGTCACCTGATCCGCGTGCTGGATCACGGTGCTATCAACCTCGCTGAGAAGTGGGACCTGATGTATGTCGGTATGTATCAGGATACCGATCGCGATAATAACCGCGGCAACACCTGGTACACCGTGGGCGTGCGTCCGATGTACAAATGGACACCGATCATGAGCACCCTGATGGAAGTGGGCTACGACAATGTGAAGTCTCAGGAAACGGGCGATCGCAACAACCAGTACAAAATCACCCTCGCGCAACAGTGGCAGGCTGGCGACAGCATCTGGTCCCGCCCGGCGATTCGTGTGTTCGCCACCTACGCCAAGTGGGATGAAAAATGGGGTTACGTGAAGACCGATGCTACCGGCAACAGCTCTTCCTTTGCAGCCAGCAACGGCACGATAACACCGTTTGGCACCACCAGCCGTGGTGACAACGATGAGTGGACCTTCGGCGCGCAGATGGAAATCTGGTGGTAATCGAGTTTTACCCGCTGTAATGCATGAAAAGAGGGGCGTAAGCCCCTCAATTTTAGGTGAAGCGCGCTATTGCCTGGCTACCGCTCACAACGAAATTAAGGTGATAACAATGAAAATGAAAAAGAGTCTTCTCGCATTGTGCCTCACAGCTGGCCTGCTGGCTGCGCCCATGACCAGCTTCGCAGCGATCAACATCGTCCCGCAGGATCTCTCCGCCGCGCCTGCTATTCCTGCCTCTGCACTTCAGCAGCTGCAGTGGACGCCGGTGAATGCGTCACAAACCGTCACTAACGATATCTCTGTTGCAGGACAGCGCCTGAATGTCAGCGGCATCAGCGGCCCGGTGATGGCCTATAGCGTGCCGGCGAATATCGGCGAACTGAATATTACGTTAAGCAGCAAAGTCAAAGATGAAAGCGTCTTCGCACCGAACGTGTTGGTGCTGGACCAGAATCTATCGCCAGCAGCCTTTTTCCCCTCCAGCTTTTTTGCCTACCAGGAGCCGGGCGTGATGTCCGATAACCGCCTCGAAGGCACCATGAAACTGACGCCTGCGCTGGGTCAGCAAAAGCTCTACTTATTAGTATTCACTACGGAAAAAGATCTGCGTCAGACCACGCAAATGGTTGACCCGGCGAAAGCTTACGCCAAAGGAAACGGTAACGCGGTGCCGGATATTCCGGATCCCATCGCCCGCCATGCCACCAGCGGCACACTGGCGCTGAAAGCCAGCACCTCTTCAGCATCCAGCATCCTGGTTGGCCCGCTGTTTGGCTCCTCGGCGCCGAGTGCGGTGACGGTCGGCAACACCGCCGCACCAGCCTATAACACGCAGTCTGCACCAGCGCCGGTGGCTGCGCCTGCTCCGGCGCCTGCCGCGAAAAGCGAGCCGATGCTCAATGATACCGAGAGCTACTTTAACCGGGCGATCAAACAGGCGGCTGAGAAGGGTGATATCGATAAGGCCCTGAAATTATTGAATGAAGCGGAGCGTCTCGGGTCGAAAACTGCCCGTGCCACTTTTATCAGCAGTGTAAAAGGCAAGGGGTAACCTCTCCCCACGTTGTTGATATTTGTAGTAACTGGTGCGTCGCCAGACGCACCTTTTTTTCCGCCGTGCGGGTGCGCTGTTGCGCAACTGTTGCACGGATGAAAAGCGAATAAACTTTCCCGCCACTCCCTAATCCGTTCTGCGATACACTACTGCGACGTTATGTACCGGAGAGTATGGCATGTCACATCCTGCGCTTACGCAATTGCGTGCGCTGCGCTACCTGGACGCAATCCCCGCGCTGGAACCACAACTGCTCGAGTGGCTGTTGCTGGAAGATTCCATGACCAAACGTTTTGAACAACAGGGCAAAAAGGTCACGGTTACGCTGATCCGCGAGGGGTTTGTCACGCCTGATGAGATCGCCGAAGAGCGCGATCATCTGCCCGATGAAGCCCGTTACTGGCTGCGGGAAATTCTGCTCTGCGCCGACGGAGAGCCCTGGCTTGCCGGTCGCACCGTGGTGCCCGAGTCAACCCTGAGCGGCCCCGAACTGGCGCTGCAGAAGCTGGGGAATACGCCGCTGGGGCGATATCTTTTCACCTCTTCTACACTTACGCGTGACTTTATTGATATTGGACGCCACGAGCAGTTATGGGGGCGGCGCTCCCGCCTGCGTCTCGGCGGTAAACCGCTGATGTTGACCGAACTGTTTCTGCCCGCGTCACCGCTGTACTAAGAGGAACTGAAAATGGAGTGGAGTCTCACGCCAACTAAACTGTTGGCCTTTCATCGGCTGATGCGTACGGACAAACCAATTGGTGCGCTGTTACTGCTGTGGCCGACGCTGTGGGCGCTGTGGGTGGCGACACCTGGCGTACCGCCGCTGTGGATTTTGTTAGTGTTTGTCGCTGGCGTCTGGCTGATGCGCGCGGCTGGCTGTGTGGTGAATGATTACGCCGATCGTAAGTTTGATGGGCACGTCAAGCGTACTGCAAATCGTCCTCTGCCGAGCGGCGCGGTGACGGAAAATGAGGCGCGCGGGCTGTTTATCATCCTTGTGCTGCTGGCTTTTGCGCTGGTGCTTACCCTCAATCTGATGACGATCCTGCTCTCGGTCGCGGCGCTGGGCCTGGCCTGGATCTACCCGTTTATGAAGCGCTATACGCATCTGCCGCAGGTGGTGCTGGGCGCGGCGTTTGGCTGGTCGATACCGATGGCGTTTGCCGCTGTGAGCGAGTCCGTACCGCTGAGCTGCTGGATTATGTTCTTCGCCAACATCTTGTGGGCGGTGGCCTATGACACTGAATATGCGATGGTCGATCGCGACGATGATGTGAAGATTGGTATCAAGTCGACGGCGATCCTCTTTGGGCGTCACGATAAGCTGATTATCGGCATTTTGCAGGTGCTGGTGATGGCGATGATGGCGGCAGTCGGCTGGCTGAACGGGCTGGGGTGGATCTATTACGCCACCGTGCTGGTCGCCGGGGCGCTGTTTGTTTATCAGCAGGTGTTGATTGCAGGCCGCGAACGCGATGCCTGTTTTAAAGCCTTTCTGAACAATAACTACGTTGGTCTGGTGCTGTTTCTGGGGCTGGCGGTGAGTTATCTACACCTATAGCGCGGGTTTGTCGGGGTTGTGCGCTGAGTTGCTGCGCTCGCGCGCTGAATCGACGGGCTCGTGCGCTAATTTGCTGCGCTCGTGCGCTGAGTTGCCGGATGGCGGCTACGCCTTATCCGGCCTACGGGTTCGTTGCCGCTGAAACCGCCCAGGCCGGATAAGCATTTATGCGCCATCCGGCAATGAGCATACCGCTCAGCATTATCACCCAGGCCGGATAAGCGTTAGCGCGGCATCCGGCAATGAGCATACCGTTCAGCATTATCACGTAGGCCGGATAAGCGTTTACGCGCCATCCGGCACTTCCGTTACTCCGCTTGTGTCGCGCTCTCGATCGTTAAACGCACATCCGATGTCATCAGCTCCGCCAGCATCTGGTAAACGCCAAGCGTGCGTGCCGGATCGGCGTCGCCGGTATCACTGATATAACCCTCGTCGCGCAGGGTGAGCACCAGCGTGCTGAAGACCGCTTTATCGAAGAACTCCGGCGCGTTGATGCCGTGCAGCACCGACAGGCGCTGAGCCAGCGTACGGCTCTCTTTCTCCAGCGTACTGCGGTTCATCGCCGGGTTGGCGCTCAGCAGCCAGAAGGTGATGGCATAACGCTGCAGCGTCTCGCGCGCACCTGCGGCCAGCAGCTGCAGAGTGCGTGAGTGTGCAGGATTGATGCTGAGAAGATCCTCTTTCAGGGTAATCAGCCCCTGGCGCACCAGCTCCTGAATCAGCTTATCCAGCACCTCTGCCAGCTCTGCGTTTTCCCAGCGCAGGAACAGCTCGGCCTTCAGCATTGGGTAGAGCAGTTCCACATGACGCAGAATTTCACCGCGTGAGATGGCGCGATGCTGGGTCACAATCGCTGCGATCAGCGACGGCAGCATCAGCATATGCGCAATGTTGTTGCGGTAATAGGTCATCAGCACCGCCTGCTCGCGCGGCAGGATGATGATATCGCCGATAGTGTCCTTCTCGACCTCAAACTTGTTCATCTGCAGCGCGTGAGCAATAAGCTCAGCGGCGCTGGCGGACGGTGCGGTAGAGTCCGGGGAGTAGGGCACATTGCGCATCAGCTCAAGGTAGCAGTTGAGCTGCTCGGTGAGCTGCTCGCGCGTCAACGAGCGCTGGCGCGAAGCCAGCAGCGCCGTACAGCAGAGGTTCATGGCGTTTGCCGCACCGGCATTATTGATGCGTACCATCAGATCGGCGGCGATGCTGTTCACCGTCGGCGTCAGCCATGCCGGACGGATCGCTTCAATCGGATCGATCGATTCGCGCCACTCCGGTACATGGTGGTTCAGGTAGTTCATCAGCGGGATTGGCTCGCCGAAGTTCACATAGCCCTGACCGAGGTTACGCAGCTTGCTGAGGCCGCGCACCATCTGCAGCAGGCTCTCTTTCTCTTTCGTCGCACCGCGCAGCTCTTTGGCGTAGGTGCCGACCTCCATCACATGCTCGTAGCCGATATAGATCGGTACCAGCGTGATCGGGCGCGTGCCGCCGCGCAGCATCGCCTGGATGGTCATCGACAGGGTACCCGTTTTCGGATCGAGCAGACGCCCGGTGCGCGAGCGGCCGCCCTCAACGAAATACTCTACCGAGTAACCGCGGCTGAAGAGCTCGCCCAGGTATTCACGGAATACCGTCGAGTAGAGCTTGTTGCCTTTAAAGGTGCGGCGAATAAAGAAGGCGCCAAGGCGGCGGAAAATCGGACCGGCGGGCCAGAAGTTGAGGTTGATCCCGGCCGCAATATGCGGCGGCACCAGGCCCTGGTGGTAAAGCACGTAGGAGAGCAGCAGGTAGTCCATGTGGCTGCGGTGGCAGGGCACATAGACAATTTCATGGCCCTCGTGCGCCAGCTGGCGTACGCGCTCGGCGTTGTGCACGTTGATCCCCTGATAGAGCCGGTTCCACGTAAAGCCGAGGATACGGTCGGTCAGGCGAATCATCTCGTAAGAGAAGTTAGCGGCAATCTCTTCCATCAGCGCGATAGCGTTCTGCTGCGCCTTATCGTGGGAGATCTTTTTGCTGCGCGCTTCATCTTCCACCGCACGGGCAATCGCTTTTGACGACAGCAGCTTATTGAAGAGATCCTGACGCGCCGGCAGGCGTGGGCCAACGGCGGCCAGACGCTGGCGGGCGAAGTGCATACGCGCCACGCGCGCCAGTTTCTGCGCGATGATCTTATCCGTGCCGTGTTCGGTCGCCATGCGGCGCAGCGAAACCGGCGGGGAGAAGCGCACAAAGCTGTCGCGGCCAAGCCACGAAACAGCGAAGAATTTCTGAATACCGTTGAGCATGCGCAACGGCGGGTTGACCTCACCCTTTTCACGCCCCGGCGAGCGGCCAAACATCACCGATACCGGCACCATCTGCACATCCAGATCGGGATGGCTGCGGTGTAAATCCAGATAGTCGTGGAACAGTTTGATCGACTCTTCTTTCGGCGTGTAATAGGTGAATACGCGCGGGCCGCCGTGAATAAACACGTAGCGTGGCAGCAGCGCGCCATCGATCTCCAGCGGTTCGAGGGGATCGGGTAATTCATGCGCCAGGCACTGCTCGCGCAAGGTCATTAAGTCTGCCTTTGAGTTGTAAGGCAGCACGTACATAATAGGACGTGATGTGTCGAGCCCCAGTTCCTGTGCAGGTTCTGCGGGGATCGATTTACTTTTTACCAGCACGCTTAATGGTAAGTTCAGTAATTTGTAGTAAATTCGTGGCCAGCCGGACATAAAGGGTGTAAAGCCTCTGGTTATTAA